>Ga0310786_10013618_pt1 | contig 10032 bp, 7 predicted proteins | sample AusTroGonzalo_MG_FD_203881 | JGI IMG/M metagenome (GOLD analysis project Ga0310786, IMG submission 203881) | Bovine rumen microbial communities from tropical cattle in Woodstock, Queensland, Australia - Gonzalo_03 (v2) (version 2) | ecosystem: Host-associated > Mammals > Digestive system >... | reverse complement strand
CCACCTTGATGCTCTTATAGGTGGCCTCGCAGTCATTCCCGCCGTCATGATTACATTCCGGTTTGTTACACAGGAAGATCTCATTGCCAGAGGCCTTCTCATGATAGGTAAGGGCCTGCCTTACGTACTGATTCTCGCTGTGCAGCACGCCGCCCTTTCCCTGATTATAATAATAGCCGTCATCCGTCTCCATGATGGCAAAGCTGCCATGATTCCAAGGAGTATCCTCCAATGAGGCTTTTTCCTTTTTCGCCCCGCAGGCCGCAAGCGCTGCGATCATGAAAACCGATAACGCTGTCACAAGTCGCTTTTTCACTCCATTACCTCCTACCACTCTTTTTCTTTCCGCTCCGTGATTCCTTCAATGGTAAATAGCTCCGTCCACTCCCCATTGCCTTGGAAAACATTCTCCAGGTCACAGGAGAAGACCCGCTTTCGGTAACCGACGTTCCCGTTTACCAAGGCATGATATCGTAAATCCGAGCGATCCCAAAAGATCAAGTATAGCTTCCCGTCATGCACCTTGTACAGTGCCTCCAGCTCTCCATTGCTTCCGGCGGCGTGGTCTGGCTTCACGCCGGTTAAGTCCTCCGGAAAGGGGATCCTTGCCAGCTGATTCCCCTGTTTGTCAAACCAATATCCACAGTAAAGATCCGCAAAAAAGAGTTTATCCTCATAAGCGAAGGCTGCCTTGGAGGGAAATTGGTAATCCACCCCCGTGTCGAAGGATTCCTCCTCCAGATACTCTCCCGTTCCCGCATCATAGGCGACAAAGCGAATGCTCTTTGGCCAAAAGCCCGACTCGTCGCTTTCATAGACATAGTTTAAGTCATAAACCCTGTCTCCAAGGAGAACGGGAGCCTGAAGATTCAGGCTGGAGTCCTCCTCCCCCGGGAGACGCCCGTAAAAATCCTCGAGCCTGCGCTCGGAGATCACGTAGCGCTTGATAGTGCTGCCCTTATAATTCCCAAAGAATTTCATATAGACGTAATCGCCCTGCGCCATCAGATCCGCCGGAACGCCCTGGCTTAAATATTCTATGGCGTAGATTTCTTCCTTCTCCCCCGTCTTTAGGTCGATCCTTGCAAGGCCGCCCCCCTTCAGTCCGATGCTCCCCTTGCCAAAGCGAAGATAATAGGGAACGTACGCGTAACCCTTATGCAGGATGAACGAATAATCCGGTTCCCGGAAGACAAAATCAAACATGTCCGGTTGCTTGGAAAAAACCTCTTCCTCCTTCAAGTTCTCCGCAGAGATCACGCATCCGATCTTGTCAATTCTGGAACCGTCAAGTGCCGCGCGGTAAAGATTCAGACTAACGGTACTTTGCTCTTTTTCGACTCCCTCCAAGATGATCTCGCCTTCATACAGGCAGGCATTCACCACCTGGATCTTCTTATAAGTCGCCTCACAGGCATCATCCCCCTGATGCTGGCACTGTGGTTTGTCACAAAGGAGCATGCTCACCCCCGTCGCCTTGTCATAATACCGAAGGCTCACGTTTTCCAAGGTGGAATAATACCCCGCCTCCGTCTCCATGATGGCATAACTGCCGTGATTCCATGGCTCATCCTCCGGCGACTCCCCGGAACCTGCTTTCTCCTCCATCCCCGCTCCCTTACAGCTGCACAGAAGACCTGCTAATAAGAATATGAGGATAAATTTTCCTTTCCGTCCCCATTTGATCCGCCCATTGTGATTACCTCTGATTCCAAATTCTTGCATCTCTTTCCCTCCCATCCATGAAACGTACTCCCTTCCCTTTCATTATACGAAAGAGAAAAAACGCACTCAATTAAGATGGGATTAAGATTACTTTAAGAATCGTTTAAGGCAGACCATAATAACGTATGTTAACGATATAAGCCAATTCCCACGTACCCTTTCCCTGATACAGATCCTCTAAGGGACAGGAATATGCCGAGTTTCCGATGATAAAGTACAGCTTGTCTTGGCTGATCTTATAAAAAATATTTCCCGCCGAGGTGGACTCCGATTTGCTCCGAAGCTTTACCGGGATTAAATCCTCCCCCGGGCTCTCCATCGACCCGATCAGCTCGCCCTTTTCGTCATAGACAAAGGTCTTTGCCTGAAAGCAGACAAAAAATTTATGATCATACAACAGGACTTCCTTTAAGCCTGACAGGTCGTCTTCCTCTCCCCTGGGGTTGACTACAAAGCTCTCTTCCTCGATGATTTCCTTTGTCTCAGCGTCATATGCATTCACGTAAACTCCGAAGAAGGTGTCATAATGCGCGTCCGAAACGGAATAATAACGCCCAGGCTGGAATAAAAGAAACATTTGCTCCCTTTGTTCCTCATTCTTTGTGAGCTTCTCCACTTCCTTCTTAGAAATGACGTACCGTCTGGTCTTCTGACCGGTCCTTATGCTGCACAGCGAAAAATATACGTAATCCCCAACGCCAGTCAGCCTGCAGGGCACGGCATCCGTCAGGTTTTCCGTCTCATAAATCTGTTCCTTCTCGCCGGTGCTCAAATTCATGCGGCAAAGTCCCCCGCCCTGAAGGCCCATCTCCCCGGAACCAATCTGCAGAAAATAAGGAATATACGCATACCCCTTGTGGATGATAAACCCGTAATCCGCATGCTGTGACAAAGCATAAAAGCCATCGGTTAAGGGATGATAGCTGATGGACTGTTGATTGACGTTGTCCGCCTCGATCACGCATCCCACCTTATCCAGGGCAGAGCCATCCAACGCCCCCCGATAGAGGTCGATGGAGACCTTTGTCCCCTCCTGCTTTGCCCCAAGCACGTAGAGAAAACCATCATATAACGTGGTATGGATCGGCTTCATGTTTTTATAGGTGGCCTCACAATTGTCCCCTCCCTCGTGACTGCATTCCGGCTTATCACAGAGGGGAATGACCGTTCCTGACTTCTTTTCAACGTATAAGAGGGTTTGCATGCAGGAAGGACTGTAGCTCACCAACGCGGTTTCGTTTGTATAATAGCCTTCCTCCGTCTCCATGACGGCGTAAACGCCATGATTCCAAGGCGTATCCTCTGGAAAATCCTGCGCCTTCGTCCCGCCGCAGCCGCCTAGAAGCAGGCAGGCACCCATTATGATCAAACCTGTGCAAATCCTTGGTTTCATATGCATTCTTTCCTCTCCTTATTCTTCTGAGCTTTCGCTCTCCCGAATGATGACGGATCCTTTATTCAAAAGCTCCTGCAATTCAACAATGGTCCTTAATCCTTGTACGTCAAAGGCTTTCTGCCATGTTTCCTTACCCTGAAGCACTTCCTCCAAGGGGCAGTAGAGAACGTTATAAACTGATCCGTCATATTCAGCCGCATTGTTATGGACCATGGCGTAAAGTCTCTCGTTATTGATGGCATAATCCAAGATAAAACCAAGATTTAAGTTTCCTTCAAGGTATTCCTTGGGCCCCTCCAAGCTTGTAAGGAGGTTTCCCTTGAGATCATAAATTTGAAGCCCCTCCTCCGACGCAAGATACAATTTCTCGTCATACAAAAGCATTTTGAGGAATGGACCCACCTTTTCAAAATTATGTTCCGTTATCTTCTTTTTGAAGGAAACCTGCGTGATGATCTCCTCCTGTGGCAATTCCTTTAAGGTCTTTGCGTCCAGAACGCGAAATCCGCAAGCCCTTTCCTTATTCTCATCCTCAGGATACATGGTAAACAGATAGATGCGATCCTTGGAATAGAGTTCAAAGGTGGGATCCACGTTCTGCGAGCCATATTCCCATACCGTCTCCACCTCGTCCTTCGAGATGACGTACCGCATAACGCTTTGGGCCCTGGAGCCGCTGGAGCCACGAAAATAAACGTAATCCCCAACCCCCGTCAGGTTATAGGGAACCGTAAACATTTTCGATTCCACGTTATAGAGCTGCTGGGTCTGACCCGTCTTTAAGTCCATGCGGCAAAGACCCCCGCAGCGAAGCCCCATCTGTCCGCGTCCAAACTGAACGTAATAGGGAATATAGGCGAAACCCTTGTGAATGATGAAGCTTTGATCCTGGTTTTGCACCGAGCCGCCCATGTTTACCGTTTCTTTTTTGATGTTTTCCTCCGACGCCACGGTTCCAACGAGATCAAAAGAGGAACCATCCAAGGCACCCCGCCAAAGCGCAACGTTCACGATACTGGTTTCTCCCGTGTCCTGCTGCTGCTGAAACACTCCCTCATCATTCTCCGCTCCCTCGATTCCAAGCACGTAAAGAAAACCGTCGTACAACACAGTGTTGACCACGCGCATGTTTTTATAGGTTGCTTCACAGAAATCCGTTTTTTGATGGGAGCATTCCGGCTTATTGCACAGAAGGATCGTGACGTCCGTATCCTTTTCATAATACCGAAGACATTGGGTATAATTCGTGTTGGAATAATATCCCTTCTCCGTCTCCATGATGGCCCGAAGTCCGTGATTCCAAGGCGTATCCTCCGGGGGTCCCTGCTTCTTGCTGCCACATGCCGTGAGCGTCAATAGGATCAATAAAAAGCAAAGGATTTTCTTACCATACGTTTTTTGAATCATGACGTTTTCCTCCATGACACTTGCTTTTTGAGAGAATCTAGCGCAGACTCCCAATCGCTCATTCTCAGTATAGCGCATTCAAGGCAAAAGAAAACCGCTTCCGTAGAAGCGGTCGTTTTTTACGTAGAAGCGGTCAGGAAAAGAGAATGGAAACGGTAAAGATCTGATCCTTGTCATCGATCTCCATGGTTCCGCCGTGCTTTTTCACGATTCTTTCCATCTGCTGAATGCCAAGGCCGTGATTTCTGGGATCTGCCTTTCTCGTCACAAGCTTTCCATCCTCCCTGCGGAGCTTGTCGTAGGGATTTTCACAGAGCACGCAGAACATTTCCATCTGCCGGCTCACCCGAAGCTTCGCCCACCGTTTCTCCTCCGGCAGGGATTCGCAGGCCTCTAAGCAATTGTCCAAAAGATTTCCAAACAGGGAGCAGAGCTCGTAGTCCGGCATGGAGATGGACTGCAAGCCCCCCTCGATCTCCATTGTCAGCCGGATTCCCTTCTCCTTCGCCTTGACCTCCTTTGTCATGAGGACGCCGTCAAGCACGCCGATCCCCGTGCGAACGGGGGGCTTTGTGGCTTCCAAGCCCTTCAGCACCTGATGAAGGTACTCTTCCGCCTCATCCTTTTTATTCTCCTGAAGGAGCATGGCGACGGCCGCGAGGTGATTATTCATGTCATGGCGGAGCATTCTGGCCTCCGCATTCTTGGCGTCCACCTCCTCAAAATACTTCTGCTCCGCCTTCTCTCTGGCTGCGAGCATCGCCGTCTTAAGGCCAGAACCCGCAAACACAAAAGCGCAGACCAAAATCATGATCATGATAAAGCTAAAGATCCAGATTCTGAAAATCGGCTTCTCAAACAGAATGGCAACGTCATAGGTCCCCAAAAGCTTTTCCACGTGAAAGCCGCCCAGAATGGAATAGGGTACCCCCTTTACGTCCAAAAGAATCTCACAAAAGAGTACTGCCCCTCCGATCAGGAAGGCCATCCATTTCTTTTCCATGGAGCATAGGCCGACGATAAATAGGAACAGGATTAGGCACGCGCAGCACTGGAAGAGCATGCGGATCCCCAACAGCATTCCCATGGAGATCAGAAAGGGAGAGGTCCGAAATTCCACCATGGACTGTACGGGGCGATCAAGGGATTCCAATCCGTAGGATGCGTTCAAGGCGAGGAGCTCCGCTCCAAAAATGCCGGCACATCCAAGAAAAATACCCAATCCATAAAAACCAATTCCGCTGCCCTTTCGCAGGGAGAGCTTCATGCCCTCGGCAAACTGACGGTACCTGGCCACGTAGGCGAAGCTGCAGATCAATACGCAGATCATGCTGATGACAATGCCAAAAAAGGAGCGGAAGAGCTGCTCAACACCCACGTTGAGGGAGGCTTGAACCCTTACGTTCTCCAGGCCGTAAAAATCCTTCACCGTCTTAATGATCTTATTCTTCACGCCCTGGGAAAACAGGTTCACGCCCATCATGTTATCCGCGCGTCCCTTTACGCCGCTGACGTAGGCCTCATATCCCCTGGCGTACGCAAACCTCTGAATGCAAAAGGAATAGACCTTCAGAATGCTGTTTACCTGAGAAAGACTGTACTGATATCTGTTACGAATCTCTTCTTTTTCCTTCTCCGAATAAACGCGCCGGTTGATGATCAAAAGCCCATCATCTTCCCCCTTCTCCAGCACGGAACGGTACTCCTTCAGCATTTCCAGTTCCCTGCTCAACTCGTTTTGCTTTACGTCATAGCGCTCGATCGGAAGCTCCCGCAGGATGGACTGGGCCATCTTGGCCTCCTCCCGCGTAAACAGCTGCTCCTTCTGGTCATAATTCTTAACGGGAACGTAAGACAGGGATTGGAAATAGGCATACGTCACCCCGCCGCAGAGCAAAATGGAAAGAACTATGGTTAGCAAAAACAAGCCTAGACTTTTTTTCATGCCATCTTTCCTTTCATCGTCTCTAAGACCCTGCCCATGACTTCCTTTCTCTTTCGCCTGCTCAGGGGCAGGGCGGCGTCATTACTCATGACCACGGCATCTTGCCCGATCCTCTTGATCATCTCGATCCTAACGTACACCGACTTATGAATCTCCACAAAACTCTCCTGCGGCAGTTTTTCCGTGACCTTTCCAACGGGCAGGGAGGCATTGTGATACTCCCTCGACGTGGTCACGATCTTCACGCCTCGGCCCTCGGATTCGATCCAGAGGATCTCTGAGAAGGCCAGGATCACGGTCTCCCCATTTGACGTCTCAAATATAAGACTGTGCTCCTGCCATTTTTTCCAAAAATGTCCCAGTGCCTTCTCCAGCCTTAGATCCAGCTGTGTCTTCACCACGTAATCCAAAGCCTCCACCCCATATCCTTCCGCGGCGCGGCTCTCCATTCCCGTCACAAAGATCAGCGGCACGGCCTCATCCTTTTTCCGGATCTCTTCCGCAATCTCCATGCCGTCGCTGTGCTCCAGTTGAAGGTCAAGAAGGATCAGATCATAGCTTTTTCCCTCCCGCAGGATCTTTAAAAAGGGCGCACCGTCGGAAAAGACGTCCAAGGACACCGTCTCTCCGCGCTTTTCAAAATACTCCGTCACCTTCTCAGACACTAGCTTAACGTATACTTCTTCATCCTCACAAATTCCGATTCGCACGTGAACCTACCTTCGTTTTTTCATATTGATATTCAGTATTGATTATCGATAATATAATGTGATGCGCGAGCTTTGTCAATATCGATTTTCGATATATGTTTGTTCTTCTTGTCCCTCCTTTCTTTCTTATGCCATTTGAAGCTTATTTTCAACCTTTTGGATTCTTCCGGCGTGGTTTTTCACAACCCGGTTTAAGACGTCAATCTCTTCCCGAAAATTGCTGATTTCTCTTGTAGAAGCAATATAATTACTTGTCGCAGGCAAAATACTCTCAGCCAGTAGCTTAAGATTCCGATCCGTTTCATTTTCCAGATGTGTCCTTATTCCACGAACGTTTGTATCGATCATTTCTATGAATGTCTTCATTTCAATCTGTTTGCCCAGCAATTCCGTGATCTGACCCTTCATGCTAATAATCTCCGTCCATATGTTGCCATTATCATCCTTCAACATATTGACGTCTACCCTTAATTCGCTTACTTGACTCTTCAGGATCTCAACATCCTCCTTCAGGATCCGTACGTCCTCCTTCAGTTCGCTCACTTCCTCCTTCAGGATTCGTACGTCCTCCTTCAGTTCGCTCACTTCCTCCTTCAGAATCCGTACGTCCTCCTTCAGTTCGCTCACTTCCTCCTTCAGGATCCGTACGTCCTCCTTCAGTTCGCTCACTTCCTCCTTCAGAATCCGTACGTCCTCCTTCAGTTCGCTCACTTCCTCCTTCAGGATCCGTACGTCCTCTTTGATTCCGCTAAGTTTTTCATCCATCATTTCAGAAATTGCATTTAATAATTCTCTATCAGCCATAAAATAACCCTCCTTTTGCTGAAATTGTAAAAAAATGCGCAAAAAGTAAACCGTCCCATATTCCAATTAATCTTTTAGGAAAATTGGTTGAATTACCTCGATTTAAGACTCGCGTGATGCTGTCTTGATGGATTCGATTCTAACATTAGGATTTTAAAATGTCAACTTAGCATTTTTCACAATATGATGCCCCCCATTTTTTTGCAGAATAACAATGAAGAAAAAAACTCCATCCTTGTCCATGCACGTGAGCATGAAGTCAGGATGGAGCCATTTTAATCATAGTTTATTATGCAGTGGGAAGAATCTTCTCCTTGCCGCCCATATAAGGCTGAAGAGCCTTGGGAATGCTGATGCTGCCGTCCTCATTCAGGTTATTTTCGAGGAACGCGATCAGTCCTCTGGGCGTTGCGAGAACCGTATTGTTCAAGGTATGAACAAAATAAGTACCTTTTTCACCCTTGGTACGGATGTTCAGTCTTCTCGCCTGAGCATCTCCCAAAGTGGAGCAGGAACCAACCTCAAAGTACTTTTGCTGACGAGGGCTCCATGCCTCAACGTCACAGGACTTCACCTTCAGATCTGCCAGGTCACCGCTACAGCACTCCAGGGTACGTACCGGAACGTCAAGGCTTCTAAAGAATTCCACGGTGTAGCTCCACATCTTGTTGTACCAATCCATGGACTCCTCAGGCTTACAGAGAACTACCATCTCCTGCTTCTCGAACTGATGCACGCGGTACAGGCCTCGCTCCTCAATGCCGTGGGAACCAACTTCCTTTCTAAAGCAAGGGGAGTAGGAGGTCATGGTAATGGGAAGACTTGCCTCCTTCACGATCTCACCCTTGAACTTACCGATCATGGAATGCTCGGAGGTACCGATGAGGAACAGGTCCTCGCCCTCGATCTTATACATCATGGCTTCCATCTCAGCGAAGCTCATAACGCCATTTACCACGTCGCTGCGGATCATGAAGGGCGGGATGCAATACGTAAATCCCTTGTCGATCATGAAATCTCTTGCATAGCTGATCATTGCGGAATGCAGTCTTGCCGCATCGCCCATCAAATAATAGAAGCCATCGCCACTGGTGCGTCCTGCGGACTCCTTGTCGAGACCGCTGATGCTCTTTAAAATGTCAGCGTGATGAGGGATCTCAAAGCCGGGAACTACCGGCTCGCCGAACTTCTCGATCTCCACGTTCTCCTTGTCATCCCGACCTACGGGAACGGATGCGTCGATGATGTTGGGGATCTTCATCATGATCTCCTTCACCTGCGCCTCAAGGGTGGGCTCCAAAGCTTCCAGCTCTGCAAGACGCGCCTCGTTCTTTGCAACCTCAGCCTTTACGTCCTCCACTTCCTTGCGAAGTGCAGCTGCCTCCTCGGCATTACCGGCCTCCTCAGCCTTCTTTGCCCTGCCCATGAGTCCGCCAATCTGCTTAGCGATCTTATTCTTCTGGCTGCGCAGGTCATCTGCCTCCTGCTGAACCTTTCTGCTCTGGGCATCTAATTCAATCACCTTGTCCACCAAGGGAAGCTTTTCGTCCTGAAATTTCTTTTTAATGTTCTCCTTCACAACGTCAGGATTTTCTCTTAAAAACTTTTTGTCGATCATGTGTCCTCCTACCGCATTGGATCCGTAATTACTTCAGATCATGCGTTTTGCCTTCCACTTTTTATTGAGATATTCTACCACGATTCTCTATTTTTTTACAACGTGTTTCTGCATAAATTCGCGAAAACAAGGAAAATAATAATATGACATATATGTCATTTATCTTCTCCCTTGGCCATGGCGATCGCTTCCTTTTCTTCCTTACTAAAGCTTACGTCGCCCACGCCCTTTTTAATTTCCTTCGAATAACAATAGGACCCTTCCGTGCTGTGTACGGAATTGAGTATAAAACCATTGTCGTCTTGATCGAGAAGCACCAGGCAAAAGCTCAGCTGCCCTCCCATCTGTTGGAACGCGTCATATTTTACCAAGCCAACCTTTTGATAGGACGCTCTTACGTGATGGAACAAAGCCTCGATGTCCTTCT
>Ga0310786_10013617_pt1 | contig 10032 bp, 8 predicted proteins | sample AusTroGonzalo_MG_FD_203881 | JGI IMG/M metagenome (GOLD analysis project Ga0310786, IMG submission 203881) | Bovine rumen microbial communities from tropical cattle in Woodstock, Queensland, Australia - Gonzalo_03 (v2) (version 2) | ecosystem: Host-associated > Mammals > Digestive system >... | reverse complement strand
AATAAACCGTCAGTTTATTGCCTGAACTGCGGATTGTTCCAACATCAATACCATTGTCGGCATAATTGCCTCCATCAAACAATTTCTTTGCTTCAGAATCGCCATCGTAGATGAAAAAGTATGCATATCTATAACGTGCTATCCCGGTCACCTGTAACTGATATCCTTCTGGAGCGTTCAGCACAAGGTAGCCATCCGCACGTAAACTGTGATCTTCGTCCTTTCCTCCGTCATCGTACACCTTGAAAGACTTCACGTTTTCTGGAATGCCAACAGTCTTTGTTCCAGTTTCAGGCATGTTCACATAAAGACCACCCTCGCCATCATCAACGAGAACGGCATTCCAAGACGAGGTTACGGTCACATTAGATTTTGGCATCGTAAACGTCGCACTTGTCATAGAAAAATGCAAGCATTTTTCTGCGACACTCATTTTGCATGCTTTTTCGAGCCATTTGTCCACGAATTTTTTGTAAAAAAAATTTAGGGGATAGAATTTAGAGGCTGGAGGTTAGGAATGCAAGGAGTTCTGTGTAAGCCGCCCCCGGAATAAATCCGGGGTGACAACGTTGTGGATTCTATCGCTTCGCTCCAGAATGACGAAGTGAGGGTCGGAGTGACAAATGCAGGGAGGAACGTCACTGGATCCTTCCGCCTTTGGCGTCAGGATGACGAGTCGGAAAGCCGGCCCCGGCACTCTGTGTGGCCGGGGCGACATGATTGAGAAAACATCACCAAAACCGATCATAGCGTCACATTACAAATTCATGCGTTTTCTCGATGGCTCGGACGATTTTTGCAGGGACATCGTTTTGTTTCGCGAGTTTTGGCCACTGGCGAACCGCCTCTTCGACTTCACCAATGATTTTCTTGTAACGCCCTTGCTTGAGTCCTGCAAATTTCGCCACCGCCTTGAAATCATCAAGCGTAAATCCGCCACGCTTACCATTGAACGTCATCTGGTGCGAACCCGTCCACGCCCCCTGCGGATTGTAGGCGTAAGTCATGTCGAATGCCGGTGCGAGCGTCCACACGCCACGCTTATCCATCAAGAACCCGATGTTTTTCGCATGGTCATCTTGGTTCCTCGCACAGATGTTGAACACCGCCCGGCGGTACATTTCTTCCAAAGCACCATAACCCAAGCCAAGTCGCTTGATAACATCTAGCGCTTGTTCGTAACCATACGCCCCAGGCAAATTAAAATCGTAATGGGCAAGTCCGCAAAGAGACTGGTAATGCAGTTTCTTGCCGCCATCCAAGCGGTCAAACCGCCGCGTCATGAAATGACGATGGTCGCTGCATTCATAAAGCCTGCATTCCGTCATGTCAATGCCTGCCACCTTCACCATCTGCGAATAAGTAAATTCAATTGCGCCATACCCGAAAATGTCCGCCGATTCCTTGTCGCTATTATTTTCTACATCATCGAGTTTCAGAAGCCAGTAACCAAATTCTGGCGCAGTCGCCACTTGTCCCGAACGCATCTCGCCAGATTTTTCGTTGTACGCTACCAGAATTTTTGCACGGGCACCACCCGCCGACGTACCCACGCGAAGGATTTCTTCAAAGGATTTGCGATGCTTTTTACTGAGCGATTTCGTCGAAAAACGTTTGCGCTGGTTTAGAACCTCGGCTGCAAACATTCTCAAATTTTCGACATCCAAAGTTTCATCAACAGTTGAATCAGGCCCCTGCAACGGCAAGAATTCCAACGCCCCCATGCCGCGGTTCCCCGTATAGCAAAGGCGTTCCAGTGCGGTAAAGCTATCGGGGCTACGCCCTTGACGCAACAGCCAAGAATCAATAACCTTGTTACCAAATTTATCGGGCAGCGAATCCGCAAAAAGCCCCGGCAATCCGTGAAACGTCCGCGACAGCAACGGGAACGAATAAATTTGTTTGGAGACTGGCATCACAATCGGCGAAGGTTCCACGCCCGCACCCATAAAGTTCGGAGCATACTCAAAACGGGCGACCGAGTCCCCTTCCATCATCGAAAGAGCGCCAATCGTTGTTCCCCAAAGTTTTACTTCAACCGCAATCATCCGTTACTTGTCCTCGTCCCACACCCATTCTTTTTTACGGCCTTGAGCATTTTCATGTGCTCCCTCAGCGGCAGAGTAATCCGCAGAACCATCCGAAGCAAAATTTATGTTATCTGCTTTTTTACCCGAAGTCCTTGCACGGCGACGAGTTTTCATTTTCCCCATGTACAAAAGCTGCATCGGCGAAGGAGAATCATCCGGGAAAATGTTCAAGAACACATCCAAAGCACCGCAAACACGCAACACCTTGACGAGATTCAAAACCTGCACGGACTCGCCACGTTCAATGCGTTCTACAGTTCCCTTGCCCACCCCAGCCTTTTGTGCAAGATCCGCCTGAGTCCAATTGTTCCGAACCCGAAACGCCGCTAAACGCTTCCCAAAAATAGCCAAAGCCGATTCATCCGTTTGTGCAGAATATATTGCCATAAGCACTCCCTCTATTTAGTAATATACAAAATTTTTATGAAAAAGCAATTTTATTTCTTTAAATTTAGCAAGTAATAAGTAGATTATGTAGTTTTCTCTTTAAATTAAGAGAATTAATTAGCATCATATACAGTCCATAAAAAGCACGAACCATGCAAAAAAAAACACCCCGACCACAAGGATCGAGGTGCTTGGTGTTTGGAGTGTATTGAGATACAAAAAGATTTAGAAGTTCTTGCACTGGCCTTTCCACTTGCCCGGCTGTCCGATAATGGCGCCGTTAATGTACTTGCCAGAAGTGCCAACGAAATCGGCCTTGCGGAAGTCTTCGCCACCGAGGTGCCAGCGCATCCATGCCACCGTTGCAGCCATGCCGCCCCACGGACCAGAACCATGGCCCCAGCCGCATTCACCGTTTTGGCATTCGTTGCCCTGACCGCCAGTCATCTTGAGGAGGCATGCCGGAGCCTTGACGTTATTGTTGTTATAGTCGCCTTCGGCGTTCGGACGTTCCATGCCGCCTTCACCATAGACGATAGCAACAGTCTTGTTCGGAGAAACCTTGGTCAATTCCGCATGGTTGAAGGCACCACTGTTGTTCATCACGGCGGTAATCACGCGTTCATCGTTGATAAGCATCTGTTCGGACTGGAGACCGCCCATGGAGTGGCCGGAGCATCCGACCTTCGTCATGTCAATCTTCTGGTACAGCGGATCGTTCGGATCGTTGTTCTTCTTGGCGAGCCAATCGAGAGCGGGCTTGCCGCGTCCCGTACCATCCGGAGAATCGCTGGTGGCCACCACGATAAAGCCGTGAGAGGCGAGACGATGGATAATTCCACCGTATGCACCCGGTTCGGTACCGCCACCCGGGCCCCACAACACGACAGCATGTTTCTTGTCGTTAGAGAGCTGTTCCGGATAAGCAAGAATACCACCACCGTTATCAACGGTATGTTCAATGTACTTGACCTTCAACAAGTCCTTGTCTTCGTCAGTTCCTTCAGCAAGGAAAATGCCGCCTTCCGGCTTCTTTTCTTCGCTAGAGGAAGATTCGACAGCCTTTTCGCTAGAAGAGCTTGCGACCGCAGCCTTTTCGGAACTGGATTCCGGTTTCGGAGCAACGGCAGAGCTAGATTCTGGAGCAGGCGCGGTTGCGCTGGATTCAGGCGTGGGATTCACCGCAGCGCTAGATTCCGGCGTTGCAGCCGATGTAGGCGTGGCAGCGTCACTAGATTCCGGGGCCGACGTTACCGAGGCGCTAGATTCCGGCGTGGGCTGAGTTCCGCCTCCACCCTGCTGACCATTTTCGCCATTCTGCTGCTGATTGACAGATTCGCTAGAACCCGGCAAAACCGTTTCACTGGAACCCGGCTGAGTCGAGCCCGCAGATTCCGGCTGAATAATTTCGCCAGCACTGGAAAGACCACCAAAATCATTAAACGACGGTGCAGAAGTAGATTCATCACCACAATTCCAGAAGACCAGCGTACTAGCCAGCACCATGGATTTAAAGAGTTTAGATTTCATTTTGTTCTCCTATTTAACCTTAACCTGACTAGAAATTACCTAAAAAAAACGTTGATAAACCGCAACTTAGACAAAGTCCCGTGGATAAAAAATCCAAATCGCTAGTTTATTTGTAATAGATCCTCGCCTTTGCGAGAACAAACTAAAAATGGAATTTTTAATACCGCAAAAAAAACGCCCCGACCGAATCGATCGAGACGCTTGGTTGTTGGAGTGTGAAAGCTTTAGAAATTCTTACACTGCGTTTTCCATTTACCCTGCTTTCCAATGATGGAGCCATCAATGTATTTGCCAGTAGAACCCACAAAATCAGCCTTGCGATCCGTTTCGCCACCGAGATGCCAGCGCATCCAAGCGACCGTTGCCGCCATGCCGTCCCAAGAGCCGGAACCATGACCGTAGCCGCCTTCGGAGTTACGCGGACCGCCCGTCATTTCAATGAGGCAAGCCGGAGCCTTCACGCCAGCGTTGTTGTAATCGTTCTTGGCGTTATCTTTTTCCATGCCGACTTCACCGAAGAGAATCGCAATCGTTCGGTCTGTTGCTACTTTGTTTGCACCAGCACCATTCCAGTCGCCACTGTTGTTGAGGAACGCCGTCAAAACACGTTTGTCCTTAATGACAGCCTGTTCGGATTCGAGACCGCCCATGGAATGCCCGGAGCAGCCAACCGTATTCATGTCAAGCTTGCCGTAAAGCGGGCTGTTGGAATCTTTGTTCTGCTGGTCCATCCAGTCAAGAGCCTTGATGGCTTGCGACGCATCGCCCGGAGATTCCTTAAGCGCAATCACCACGAAACCGTGAGATGCCAAGCGACGGATCATGCCTTCGTAAGCGCCCGGTTCCGTGCCGCCACCTGGGCCCCACACGACAACGCCATGCTTTTGCGTCGAAGAAAGTTGTTCCGGGTAAGCAAGGATGCCTCCGCGATCCCAACCCGTATTCGTCTTATAGACGACCTTCATCAAATCTTTTTCTTCTTCCTTGCCGCTGGCGAGGAAAATCCCCTTCGGGGCTTCGCTGGAACTGGATTCCACTTTCTTTTCGCTAGAGCTGGAAGCAGGAGCCACGGCGCTCGAAGCAGGCTTACCTGCACTCGATGATGGCTTTTGAACTTCGGCGCTAGAAGCCGGAGGCGCAACAGAAGCCGAAGAACTTACTGTAGGAACCGTATCGACCGGTGCTACGCCACCCGCACTAGTCGGGTTTGCAATATCTGCGCTTGATGCAGGATTTTGAACGTCAGCACTTGATGTCGGAAGCGGATTTGTTCCCGGACCGCAAGCATCAGGCAAGCTAGAAGCCACACACGGATCACTCCACGGGTCATTCGGATTGTTCGAAACAGAGCCTGAGCTACTGACTTCAGAAGCCACCGATGTCGGAGTATTCTGGTCGTTCTGCCCCATCACCAAAGCGGAACTCAGTTCGCCGCCTTCAACCGATGCAGAAGAAAGCGTAGATTGGAGATTGCCAATTGCAGAAGTTGCATCGTCTCCACAATTGATAAAGGTGAGGGCACTAGCTAAAATAATGCCCTTAAAAATTTTTGATTTCATAATGTACTCCTCATAACCAAAACCGTGCATCCCATACACAGCAACCCATACATAGTATTAAAATACCCCAAAAAAAGAGCTGTGATTACATACGTAAATTTTCTTTTATGGACAAAAAATCCATGCCCAAAAACGTCCCGACCGAATCGATCGGGACGCCTGATTGTTGGAGTGTGGATTGTCTTAAAAATTCTTACACTGAGTTTTCCACTTGCCCTGATGGCCTACGATGTTTCCGTCAATGTACTTGCCAGTAGAGCCTACAAAATCAGCCTTGCGGAAGTCTTCACCGCCAATCTGCCAACGCATCCACGCAATCGTCGCCGCCATGCCGTCCCAAGAGCCGGAACCATGGCCGTAGCCGCCCTCGGAATTCATCGGTCCGCCAGTCATTTCGATGAGGCAAGACGCTACATTGGTTGCCGTTTCGTAATCCTTGATAGCGTTCGGTTTCTCCATGCCGACTTCGCCATAGAGCACCGCAGCGGTTTTACCTTCCGGGAAATTCTTGATGACACCGCCGTTCTTGTCGCCACTATTGTTGAGGAACGCCGTAAACACGCGCTTGTCCTTGATTGCAGCCTGTTCGGATTCGAGACCGCCCATGGAATGCCCGGAACAGCCCACCTTCGTCAATTCCAGCTTTTGGTAGAACGGATCGTTCGAATCCTTGTTCTTCGCTTCGAGCCAGTCAATCGCTTTGATGGCCTGCGATGCATCACCCGGAGATACGCTAAGCGCAATCACTACAAAACCATGCGAAGCTAAACGACGAATCATGCCGCCGTATGCGCCCGGCTCAGTGCCGCCGCCCGGCCCCCACACAACTACGCCATGTTTTTGCGTGCTGGAAAGCTGTTTCGGATAAGAAAGAATTCCTTTGCCATCCCAGCCGGTATTTTCCTTATACTCCACCTGTAGCACGTCTTTTTCTTCTTCCTTGTTTTCGGGAAGGAAAATACTTATCGCCGCCTCACTGGAAGAAGAAACCATGGTTGCCGAGCTTGTCGGAGCATCGCTGGAGCTAGAAACAGGGGCCACCGCACTCGAAGCAGGCGTATCAGCACTCGATAATGGAGCAGCAACAGAACTGGAAGATGGTTTTTCAGCATCAGCGGAACTTGAAGCCGGAGCCACATCGCTTGAGCTTGTAGGAGCGACAACATCCGCACTGGATGCAGGAACATTCGAGTCAATCGCAGACGATGATGGAGTCACCTCAACAGAACTTGACGATTCTGCCAGAGCCACGACAGACGAAGAACTCTGCCCCAAATCCAAAGATTCGACACTCGATGAATACGTAATTTGCGAATTATTAAAATCCGGTGCCGAAGTCGAATCGTCCGAACAATTCACGAAGGCAATAGCACTAGCTACAATAATGCCTTTCAAAATTTTTGATTTCATTCTTTGAACTCCTCTTCCACATCACAAACAAACCCATACACTGCAACCCAACACGTTGCTATCTGAAAAATAGACTGAAAAAATCCCCATGGTTAAAATCACGAAATTCCTTTTATGGATAAAAAATCAATAAGATGACGAAATGAAGGTTGCAAGGACGACCTGCCCCACACTCACTCCTCATTCCTCTCATCCCCATTTTCAGTTACATTGTCGCCATTTCTTAGCGTGATTATTGGCGTTTTTTTAGAGTTGATTTATATTAGGGCTATGAATTTGTTGAAATCAGCCATCTCTGTTTTGCTTATGCTTTGTCTTGTCGGTTGTGCCGTGAGCAGGAACCCGAACCCCGTGATTCGTTACGGGGCGAATACTGGTGCGACTTTGGCGGGGCCTGGAATTGCCGTGATGTGTGTGGCGGCTTCACTGGACGATGATGATAGTTCCAGTGATGATGTTGGTAAATTGGCATTACTTGGACTTGGTGCGGCGGGAATTGGCTTTGCTGCTGGTGCTGTGCTTGGCGGAACAGTGGGCTTTTTCAAGTGGATGTTCAACGGATTTGAAAATGACAATATTCCGAAAGCAGATCCGTTGCCGGAGGATGTCAAGCCACCGATGAAGCCGAACGAGTACGGCTCGAGACTGTGATGGAGCCTTTTTCTGAAGATTGTACCTATAAAATTATTGCTTTGTGTACTTTTATAGGTACGAAATGACGAAAACAAAGTTTTCGATACCTATAAATCTTTATTACCGCTTTGTTTTATCGATACCATATTTTTACTTTGCCAAATGCAGTTTCCGCAAGACTTTTCCAAGCAGTTCGTTTAGAATGTCCTTGGCGTCCTTGCTGCCGAGGTAGCGCTGGACAATGAGCGTGAGCGTAAAGAGCGCGATGCCTGCGGCGCAAGCGTAAACGACGAGCGTAACGAAACCTGTATTACGGACAAAATCACCCGAAATGTGGTCAAGGCCAATGGCGGCTGCGATCATAATGCCGAAGGCGACGAGAGCGCGGAACATGTTCAATAGCGCATCCTTCATGCCGTCGATACCGTTCTTTTTAGCCCACATGTAAATCATCGAAATCACTTGCAGAATCGCGCCTGTTGCGCCGATAATCGGGACGCTCTTGATGCCGAGCCCCACTTCGGGTTCGCCGAGCAAGATGTAGGCGGGGATGGTCGCTGCAAAAATGCCCGTGTTCAAAAGTGTCGGCACCCACATGCGTTCGCAAGCGTAAAAGCTGCGGACGAGCACGGCTTGCAAACAAAGGCCGAGGCTTACGGGTAAGTACCAGCGGAGAATTTCAGAAATCGCTTCGGTCGTTTCGCGGTGGAACGCGCCGCGTTCAAAGAGGATGCGCACTGCCGGGAAGCTTAAAGCCCACACGGCGACGACTGCCGGAATCAAGATGCAGAACATGCGCGAGAGGCTCTTCCAAATTTTGCGGTTGAGCTGCGGAAAATCGCCTTCCTTGACGAGGCGTGCCATATCGGGGTAGCTCGTGACGCTGACGGAAAAACCGAAGACCGCGACGAGCGTGTACATCACGCGGTAGGCGTAATTGAGGCTTGAAATGCCGCTCGTACCAAAGTTCGCGCCAAAGCTACGGATGATAAATTCAAGGCCGAACATGGAGCCGACTCCGAGCGACATCGGGAGCATCATCTTGAAGTAACGGATTATGTCGGGATGCTTGGGTTCGCAAATCAGTTCGTAATGCACTCCGCCACGCTTTGCGCCCCAAATCTGCAATGCGAAAAATCCGATGAATGCACCGACGGGGACGCCCCATGCGAAACCTGCGAGACCGTAATCGTTGCCGGTATATTTGCTGAGTGCAATCCCTACGGCACCGCCACCGACAATCGCTATGTTGTAGATGAGGCCCGTGAGAGACGGAATCAAGAACTGCTTACGTGTGTGCTGGACCGCGACAAGAATGCTACCGACGAAGATGAAAATTTGCCCCGGCAATATGATTCGACCGTAATAAGTCGCACGTTCCAGAAGTTCGGGAGTCACGCCATCGACGGTCAAGAGTGAAATGAGTTCCTTCATCCAGATGAAGGCTGGCACTACGAGAATCAAAAGTGCAAGCCCGAAGGTGTTCAGCACGTTGCTGAAAAATTTCCAGCCGCTTTTTTCGTCACCCGCGACTTTGTAACCCGTGAAAATCGGGATGAAAATGATGGAGAGGAACCCGGTGCTGACCACGTGATTCAGGATGTCTGGAATCATGAAGGCGAGGTCAAGAGCGTTTTTTTCGAGCGACACGCCGGCGGCGTGGGCAAGGAGCATTTCGCGGAAGATGCCGAGCACGCGGCTAACGAGCATGCTCACGGCGACAATAATAGCAGCTTTATTCATGGATGTGTAAAATATAGAATGCTATAAACTTAATTGTGCTTATACTAACGAATTTTTGTATATTTCAAATCATGAAAAAGATATTCGTACTCATTTCCTTCCTCGTCCTTGCGGCTTTTGCCCAGGAAAATACCTCAGCACCGGAAAGAACTCTCCAGCGCCCCGTCTATAGCTTCCAAACTGCCGCTTTTGGCCTTGGCTTCTGGAGCAACTGGGAACATGAAGTTATTGCTGGTGACAAGATTGTTAAGCACGAAGACAATGTTACCGCTTTCCCGCTTATCCGTTATGGCCACATTTGGGAGATGACTTCCCATGGTGCGATTACGGCGATAAGCACTTGGAACTTCAAGTTTGGCGAAGATTGGGAAGTTCATGGCAACATGCTTTTGGGCGGTCGCTATTCGTTCCTTGACGAAATGGTTTCTCCGTTCCTCGGTGCGGGCGTGGGTATCGGTATGCAGCTTGATTCTCACTTCGATGAATGGGATTTCGGTGAACGTTGGGCTTTGGGCATGAGCTTCGGCGGTGAAGTCGGTGCAAGCATTTTCCACAATTCCTCTGTGCAGTTGGAAGTGGGCTTCGGCTTTGACATTGTCGCTTCTGGCGTTGACTTCAAGAAGAGCTTCAGCAGCTTCAACCTGTTCTTCGGCATCAACTATTAATTTGGATTGGCGGGC
>Ga0310786_10013616_pt1 | contig 10033 bp, 7 predicted proteins | sample AusTroGonzalo_MG_FD_203881 | JGI IMG/M metagenome (GOLD analysis project Ga0310786, IMG submission 203881) | Bovine rumen microbial communities from tropical cattle in Woodstock, Queensland, Australia - Gonzalo_03 (v2) (version 2) | ecosystem: Host-associated > Mammals > Digestive system >... | reverse complement strand
CGTCAAGTAGATGTAAATCATGTGCCAAATCAGTATATTTTTTCAGATAAACCTGTAATTCAACCATTTGTTGAGCATGTTGGTTTTTTGCCTCTTCTAACTGATGGGTGCGTTTCTGCAAAAGCGGTCTGTGATATACATAAACGTATGTGGACCATGCTGCCCATATGCACATAGTCACAGTCACACAGAATTTTGCAAATCGCCAAAAAGTATTTTGTTTATATGCACTGACGTTGCCCGTTGTGGTGTCCATAGTGGTGCAATCTCGTTCAGGAAACATTTTAGAGATGCCACGCCAAATAGCACGGAAAGGCGCAGTGACCAATTCCCAAAACGAAGAAAAATAGCGCGCTATGAAATCTATCATAATACATCCTGTGCGGCCAACATGGCACCAACTGTTAAACCACGGCGTAAAATTTGTTCGTTATTCATGGCGGCACCTTTGAACAAAGTTGTTCCTGATTTTGAAGCCTTTCTTGCACGAATCAATACGCGTTCTGCATAACACTGTTTGCTGAACAGTGGTAATATTTGCACTTCGCCCATGTGTTTGTTATATAGAATTGGCATTACCTTTGACATAACAAAAGGATCAATAATTGTACAAAAATAACCATTAGGTTTTACGCGTGCAACACTACGTTTAACCCACCTTTCAATATCAACGTTATGATGTGCATTGTGTTCTGCAGGTGTTCCGAAAAAAAACGGTGGGTTTGTGATAACCAAATCAAAAACTTCGGGCGTGGACCATTTGAAAATGTCTTCATTTAACAATTTGATGTTTTTGTTGTTCAGTTCTGCATTTTTTTTGCAGGCTTCCAACATTTCTTCGGATATATCGATCCCCGTTATTTGTGCATCGGGTTCATGGTGTAGCAAACATAACGACACACCACCAGTGCCGACACCGACATCCAACACGGTCTTTGCGCCCTTTGGTGCAAATGCAGCCAACCATACCGCATCTGATGTAGGATTATAAAGGCTTTGTGCCATAACAATACTTCCACCCAATAATGTAAAATTTTCTTGTTTTTTAGCCATGCGTGTATCATAATGCAAAAAAAATCAAAAGGCAAGTTTATGTTTGAAAATATGTTGATTGTCAATACGGCGCTTAGTTCGTTTAATAATGCAGCATTATATGCCCCGTTTTTTTTGGTTGTTGGGTTGATGTTGATGCCCCTATTTTTTATGACGTATGTATACGGAACAGATTTTGTCACGAAATTAGGTTGGAATCGCGGAAATTTTGATAATCAAATCAGTTTTTGGACGGCTTTGTCTTTGATGCTTTGGTTGATGTTATTTGGTGGTAATTATGCGGTAATACGTGATGGTATATCTGTGGTATCTGTGGTGATTGCGCTGGTTTTATTTGTTTTAATGATAAATATCGTTCAAAACAGTATACAATTGCATTATTTTTCAAAAATTCATAAGAAAAAATACATCATGGGCATATTATCTGTTTTGGCGTTGATGGCGTTTTTTTCAAGTGGTAATAATTGGTTTGAATTTTTATTACAAATCAGTGCTATTTTTTGTGGGTTCATAGTTGGTGTTTACGCAAAAAAAGATGCCAAAATAATTCCTGGTAATATAATCGTATTGGGTGTTATGACCGTTTTAGTGTTGATGCAACCTGAATTTTTTAGGTTTGGTCAGATGGGCAATTTAACCCCTATTCATATTTTTAGTATAATTTTTGTTGGTTTTTGCGCCATAACCGCGCTTACAACAAAGTACGTTCGAGCGCATGGACAAATACGCAGAAGTGTTTATATAAAATTAAAATGGCTTTTGCGCATAGTTGCCCTGTTGGCATTTTTGCTGTTTGTTTCCACAGAATCTGTGCCAGTGTTTATTGGTTTTATTTTGTCAATTGGATTGTCTGAATCTTTGACAATATATCACAGAAAAAGTGTTCCAGATGATTTATATAAATATTCTTTTGCAGTGTTGTTAATAAGTTTTGGGATACTTATCATTTGTCCATTGATAAGTGCCATTGGGGTATTGTATCTGTCATCTGAGTCAAAAGATATCAAATACCCGGATTTATTAGGATTGTTATAATTTGTTATATTTATTGAATAACATTTTGTTGTGATTTAATGTATATTGTCGCATGTAATACAGAACAATAGGAAGAAAAATATGGCAACAGTTATTGATCCCAGTGCAGTTATAAAACCAGGCGCAATTATTGGCAAAGATTGTAAAATTGGACCTTTTTGTATTATTGGACCAGATGTAGTTTTGGGCGATAGAGTTGAATTAGTTTCCAATGTTGTAATTGGTGGCAAGACATCGATTGGTGATGATTCTATTGTTTATCCATTTGCAGTTTTGGGTGTAATGAGCCAAGATTTAAAATGGCAGGAAGAATCTGCTATGACGGGGTTGCGTATTGGCAAAAGATGCAGAATTCGTGAATATGTGACTATTCACTCTGGAACCCCAGCCAGCGATGGAACAGAAATTGGTGATGATTGTCAGATTATGGTAAATGCCCACGTTGGGCATGATTGTAAAATTGGTAACAGCGTTATTATGTCTAATTTGGTTCAAGTCGCAGGTCACGTAGAAATAGAAGATTTTGTAGTGTTGTCTGGCGGTGTTATGGTATTACAGTTCGCTCGTATTGGTCGTAATGCATTTGTTGGTGGAATGAGTGGTGTTGGTAATGATATTTTACCGTATGCTACTTATGATGGAGCGCGTGCAGTATACAGAACTATCAATCGTGTTGGATTGATGCGTCATGGTTTTACAAATGAAGATATGCACGCTATTCATTCGGTATATTCTGCTGTGTTTAACGATGATACAGGTACTGTGGCAGAACGTTTAAACAAAATCCGCAAAGAGGTTAAACACAATAAATATGCAATGGATGCCATAGATTTTATTGAAAATCGTTCAAAACGCGGTATTGGAAATGCAAAGAATGACAGCCACTAAAAAAAACATAAAAATATTTATAATTGCAGGTGAAGTTTCTGGCGATGTTTTGGGCGCAAAAATAATGCATGAAATGCCGGATGTAAATTTTGTTGGTATTGGTGGTCAAAATATGATTGATGCCGGGTTAAAGTCACTGTTTCCCATGGGCGATTTGGCAGTGATGGGAATTTTTGAGGTTTTGGCCCGTGCGCGGACATTAAAAAAACGTATTGCGCAAACTATCAAAGCGATATTGACGGAAAAGCCAGATGTTGTTTTGACAATAGATTCACCAGGTTTTGCAAAGGCAGTTATTACTGGGGTAAAAAAACGTGGAATTTTAAATAAAACTAAATTCTATCATGTCGTTGCCCCCCAAGTTTGGGCTTGGCGTCCGGGACGTGCGAAAAAATATGCAAAAATTTTTGATAAATTATACGCGTTTTTTGATTTTGAAATCCCATATTTTACAAAATACGGGTTAAAAACAGTGGCGGTTGGACATCCAATTGCAGATGGTCTTGAAAAATATAAATCAAATGTGTCGAACAAAGAAAAAATTATAACTTTGATTCCTGGCAGCCGCATGTCAGAGGTGAAAAAGTTATTGCATGTGTTTAAACAAACTGTGTCTTTGTTGAACAATAATGGTTATGAAAATTATAAATTTGTGATACCGACCGTTGAAACAACGGATCAATATATAAAAAATAATGTAAAAAATTGGACTGTAAAACCACAAATAGTGCCGGCAAATTTACGATACGATGTTTATGCAAATACATATATTGCCGTTGCAGTTAGTGGTACCGTGACTGCGGAATTAGCGATTATGCACATACCAACCATAGTAGTTTATAAAATGAACATATTTACGTCCATGTTGGCGCGTATTTTGGTGCGTGTAAAATGGGCTTCGTTGGTCAATATATTGATGAACAAAACAATATTTCCTGAATTATTGGGTGTTAAGGCAACACCGAATTTAATAATGGATGCGGTTCAACAATTATCGTTACCAACAGTCAGAAAACAAATGTTGTCGCAATTACAAAGCGCAGATAACAAATGGAAACACGACAATAAAAAACCAGCAGAATTGATTGCTTTGGATATTATTTCTGGTATTTAAAAATCTTTTATATTTAATCGTTTGAACTGGTTGTGTTAGTGGTAGCGTTAATGTGGTTTGCCACATTTTGTAAGATTGTTGTTGTAACTGAGTTAGGAACCGTATGTTGTGGAACCTTTTCCAATACGACCGCAATGGCATCTTGGTTTTCATCTGCACATGTTACCAATGAATTTGTTGTTATGACCATTGTCAGAGCATTTGGCACCAAGCCAGATTGTACCTTGGCAGTAAATGTATCTGGGCATACCTGTCCGAAACTGGATATCAATGATTGTTGACACCATTTTGTATCTGATTGAGTTTGATATGATGCGTCGGTATGTGGCAATATATCATGTGTACACAATGCACCAGATTCTGCGCCGGTTGAATTTATCATTGGTAATAACGCGCGACATATATTGGAAGTACCGTTTTGACTGCGATATCCGCCATTTTCCCAACATGAACATATTCCCCATGATTGTGTATCAACTGTTTCCATGTATCCTGCCGGGCATACGTTTTCATTTTCAATGAAATTATACCAATAATTCAAAGTACTGGGTGAACTAAACACAGGATTTATATAAAACATGCTGTTTACAGAAGATGTATTTAACAAGCAGAAATTATCTGGATTATATCCATAAGATTTGGCGTTTTTGCTTTCTATGAAATATCCTTTGACGGTTTCGCATTGGTTTTTAAGATTGTCGATGATTTTAGCGTATACTTCGGTTGCGATACCCGTTGATCTGATTATACGGTCGTCAGTTATTACAGCAATGGTTTCAGAAGCACCGCTGGTGGCGCGACCTTCGTTACCTGTGAGAGATTGATCATTACCAGAAAGAACATCACCATTATCAATCGTATAGAACGTTTGAGAATCAGTCGAATTTTCACCATTTATGACGTATTTATCAAAGCCACCGAATACGCGTTGCAATAATTCAGAATCTGTGCAGCCTTCTGTGGTTGCCAATTCTTTGGCGCAAGGCGATATTATATTTTTATCCTGGTCATACAAAGTGAACCAATCAATCGCGGTTCCCGGTAGAAATAATCCACTTTGTAATGAATAAAAGTTTTCATATCCTGTGCCACCAAATTTATCGAAGCATTGTTGCGCGATGGCTCTGCACGCTGTTTCTGAATCTGTAAAGTTTTTGTTTTTAATATATGATGCAACAACATTTCCATTAAACATGTTATTGCAAGATTCAATATAATTAGAACATATTTGAGATGTCAAACTGATAGAAGCTGGTTTTAACAGTATGCTGTTATCGCCAGTTATGGCCGCCATTGCTGTCGCGATTGCGGTATTTTGATTTTCGTGACATGCGGTTATCAAATCAAAGCAATTTTGTTGTATTTCGCTAACTTTGGCCTGTTGTGCATAATATATATCAAGCAAGGCCATATCCATATATTGTTGCCATGCAGTGTCGGCCTGATCTGAACAGGTACTTAATGCATTTTGGGCAAATTTTTTTGTTTTATTTTCAAAAGATTGAACAAAATTGCGGTTGTTGGACAAAGAGGATAGTTTTTGATTATGTAAATTTTCCGCATTTTTAAATGTTAACAATTCGCCAAGTTTATAAAAATCGACAACACCCGTTATTGGTGCACCAGTTGAAACATCTATGAATTGTCCATTATCCAAACATTTATGATAATTTGAACCGCAAACTTCTTCGCTTTTTATTGCTGATTCTATATTCGATATGCATGTCGCAATATCATCAGCATTATTTTTCTTATGATTTTCCACGCGTGCTAAATCTAACATCGCGCTGTTTTCATGCGTTGATGCCTTTAATGTTTTTCGTTGTTTTTGTAATGCGGTTTCTACGGTATTGCAATCTTGTTCAATCGCCATTAAATACGCATTAATTGCACGTTGTAACGAAGCATTATTGCAATCTGATTGAACAATGGCTTTGCATTTTGGATATACCGCTTTGTACAAAGTTGCGCCGTTATAAGAAGCAATCAATTGGCCCGTGTCTTCCAATCCAAATGCATTGGACATGTCCGACGCAACAGAAACGCTATTTAAATTTGTATATTTCCCGCCCACAGTTGCATCATCACCACGAATTGCGTTCATTATGGCCTGTAATAATTGTTTCGATGCAGATTTATCTTCGGTTAAGGCATCTTCGCCTTCGGATGAGGTTTTCATTGCGCTGGCCTGCTCTTTTGTCATGCCCACCACACTAAGGTTTTCAGAAAATTCAGTTAATCGTTCGCTGACGTCTTGGTAATTATCGTAAATATCTTGGAATTTATAGACGCGATCACTGCATGAACACCGACGAAAAGAATCATTTTTCAATTCACAAAATTGATCCATACATGCAAAGAAAGAATTTTTGCATTTTTCATATTCCGCACCAGTTTTGGTTTCGGTCATGTTTGATGAAGATTGTGTCGCTGTTGCGCGTGCGGTGGTGTTTTTCTTTCTGGTTGGGGCTGTTGCTGTACGGGATGTGGTCGAACGAGAAAGCGTATTTTTTTGATTTGACCGTAATACAACTGTTTTTTGTGTTGGTGCAATGGCCGAACGATTTGTTTGCGCAGATGTGTTTTTTGTGGTTGAACGTGCGCCCAATATACGCGTTGTTTTTTCGTTTGTAATAATCGATGAATTTTTTGTGCGATTTGTATTTTTTGCACGCGTTGCCCCACCCGCGTCAAAGGCGCATACCAAAGCAACGCAAAGAAAAGTAAGAATTTTCTTCATCTCTGTGTAAATTTTAGCAAATTTATGAAACACAGAGCAAGCAAAAACATAGTTTTTTTATAAAAATTATTTTATTTTTTCATATTTTTCTTGTTGCAAAAGAAAACAAGATAGTTTATTATTCACTGTGCTTTAAACGGGCATATGGCGGAATTGGTAGACGCGCTAGTTTCAGGTACTAGTGGTAGCGATACCTTGGAAGTTCGAGTCTTCTTATGCCCACCATATGTTTGAAAGCAAATTTTTTTGGGGTTGTAGCTCAGTTGATAGAGCGCTACGTTCGCATCGTAGAGGTCGTGGGTTTGAGTCCCATCAGCTCCACCAAGTTTCGGTTTAAAAAACCGATGCTTAATGGTCCTTGGGGATATGGCGGAATGGTAGACGCTGAGGACTTAAAATCCTTTGGTCATTGCGACCGTGTGGGTTCAAGTCCCACTATCCCCACCACCAGTTTTAATTATCGCGCGCAATGCGCATTGTTTTTTGGATGAGTAGCTCAGTTGGTTAGAGCATCACGTTCACATCGTGGGGGTCGTTGGTTCGAGTCCAATCTCATCCACCAATCTTGTTTCCTGGTATATTGATTTTGCGTGTAATAATTTGATTTTATTCCCATGTTGTGATAAAATATTTCTTGCCGTACCAAAGGAGAGAAAATATGTCATCGGATACAAAATCAGCCATTATTATTGCAATATTATTTTTGGCTTTCATTCCAATCAATATGGTGTATGCATATTTTACCAAAAGAAAAATAACCTTTGTTGTTCGTGAAAAAGGCACATTGACACATGGTTATGTTAATGATGGAAATGGGCGAACATATACGAATTTTATGGTTTACACACGTGACGGTCGTGCGTTAAAGAACACAAATTGTTTGTGGTTTTGGAAATGGCGGTCAACGGAATTGCAGGCCAGTTTAAAGGCAGGTAAAAAATATACCGCAGAAATTTATGGTTGGCGTATTGGTGCGTTTAACATTTATCCTAATATAATCAAAGCAAAAGAAGTAAAGGTTTCTAATGAAAAACGTCGCAAATAAATAGCGACGTTTTTTATCTTAATCCTTTCTTTTTACAACATGCGGCGGCGGCAGATTGCCATGTGCTGAATTGTGCACCGGCATTTCTTAAATCTTGCCATGGTTGCCATCCGTGACAACTTGTTTTATTTTTGTCACTGCATTTTACATATCGACGAAGCGAACAGGTTTCGGATGACGTTTTGCCCACGTCAGTGGTACAACGCACAGTAACATTTTGGTTTTTCGCATCGCCTTTGCCATATTCTTTTGAAGATAACAGTTCGTATCCATATGAAACGTTAATAATTGACAACACGGCGATAAAAACAAAGAATATTTTTTTCATTATAACATCCTTTTGTTTGGTTCCTTAATTCTATTATATATGTTTTTTTATGTAAAAACAACAAGGTTTTTATTCTGGAGTATCTTCAGTATCCAGATCATCAAATACGTTAAAGTCATCATCAAACTTTTCTTGTAAATCGGCTTCCGAATATCCGACAGATTCCAAATATTCTTTGATATCTGCATCGTTTTCAGCATAAGGGTTGTCAGATTGCGGTTGTTCTGTATCTGCTGATGTATTTTTGTTTCCGGCGTTTTCAGATGCCGTTTCATCTGGTTTTTGATATTTACTTTTTGGATCGGCAATTTCCAATCTTTGTTGTTCCGCATCCCAAGAATTTTTATCTGGAACCATGGATTCAAATTGTTTTGCTGTTGTCCAAGGAACATCATTCATGACCAGATAAAATAAATCGCCCTTTGGCTGTTCTATGTTTGTTTCATCTATTCTGATTATTGGGCGAACCACATATATATCAACGTTGCATTGTGCGCCATGTGTTTCTTGGAATTCTTCCAATTGATGCGCAAATTTTTCTGCAAAATCAGAAGCCAATAAATATGCTGCATCGTCATCCGCTGAATCAACAGAACTTCCGTGCCACATTAACCACATTCCATAATTTACTACGTTTTCTTGGCCTTTGATATCATCGGCAGACAAAAGACAAAACGGTTTGAATTCTATTCCATTAGTAAATTCTTTGGATGTGTTGGATGTTTGATCAAACATGTCGCCCATAAAGGTCAAAAAGCCGTATGCAAAGCCCGCTTTTGATGTGAATCTTGCCAATCGTGAACCAAATTTCAAAGTGGTGTTCATTAACCAATCGCCAATACGCGCCGAACGTGAACTTAATCCTGCACGTGCAACACGTGTCGCCGCATTCATCGCTTTTTCGCCTTTTCGTATTCCCCTATAAGATTTGAACATTTTGGCCAATATATTTCCACGTTTTAACCGTTTAAAACTTCGAAGTGTCCGCAGTGCGCGACGTGTGTTCATAACAGTGGTTAACGCTTTAAAATTCTTGGTGTATTGGACAACTTTTTCACCTTTTTCAAGGCCTTTGACCGCGCGTGAAAGCCCTTGTACTTTCTTTTCCATTTTTGCTATTTTCGCTGCATCTTTGGCAGTTTTTGCAAGTTTTAGTTCTTTTTGTGCTTTTTTCAGGTTATATGAATATCTAAGATATTTTTGTACTTCCTTGGTCTTAGATAAGGCCCTGGTTGTTTTTAATAATTTTTCCCCTGCTCTTGTTGCCCTTAGAGATTTTAAGCCACCAGAAAGCAATGCACCACCACCCCATGTGACAACTGTTATAATAACTTCTGCGGCAATTTCTGCGTACATAACCCATTCAAGATTAATGTCACCAGCCACATAGTAATCATTTGAATCTTTTTCTATATCAACAACTTTGTGTACCACTTGATTTATAGTGTCGTCATCATTTGCCCATGCACTGCGGCTGGTACAATGATAACCGCGGGGATACAATTGATCTATGTTTGCGTCAATATATTTCATAGATACTGTATTATTTTTATCAGGACCTACAAAGTTAGACAATGAATCGTGTTGCACAACCATTATGGCATACCATGCAGGTTCAGTATTGATATATTTTGCAGGATCATCCAAATTCATTACATTTGGATTTGGATCATCGGTTGGTAAACTTGGCTTTTCGGCCAACATAACATGATGTTTTAAAACTTTTGGTTGGGCTGAATAATTTATGGTTATTTTACGTCCCCCCGGAAATGTGTAAACCACAGGCGTAAAAAATATAGTATCGGTTTCTTTGATAGATGTTATTTCTGG
>Ga0310786_10013615_pt1 | contig 10033 bp, 5 predicted proteins | sample AusTroGonzalo_MG_FD_203881 | JGI IMG/M metagenome (GOLD analysis project Ga0310786, IMG submission 203881) | Bovine rumen microbial communities from tropical cattle in Woodstock, Queensland, Australia - Gonzalo_03 (v2) (version 2) | ecosystem: Host-associated > Mammals > Digestive system >... | reverse complement strand
TATACTTGTTCATTACGTTGTCATAGATCTTGTCCGTGTCGAAATTGGCGACACCTTCTACAGGGATAAGGTTACCACGACTGTCGGTATCGTGCGTGTGGAACGGCGTGATACGATTGGCAAGGCCTTCTTGTACGAAATTCTCACCCAAGTTCATGTAGTTTTCCTGACCCACGGTGGTTGCTACGTAGATGGGACGCTCCCAGTTGGAGTTAGCAATCAGCTCGAGCATCATCAGGTCACCCTTATAAAGAGTACCCTTGCCCTTCAGCGAGATGACCATCTTGTCAGGGATGGAATCGCTGGCCATCAGCATACCACTACGTTTGACAGCTTCCTTGTCGATGGTGACATAGACGGTGTCAGTGGGAATCACGTGGAAATCTTTTATATTGGAGCGTACCCAGTTCTTGAGCACGTTCTTCAACTCGAAGGGTTCGTCACCGAACTGCTTCTTAGCCTCTTCAGGACTCTCGCGGTAGAGTTCGAGCACCTGCTCCTTGAGCGACGGGTCGACCTGCACATATTCGTTCGTACCGGCACAGTACTCCAGGCGGTTCCAAGTGATAGGCAATGACGGTGAATCGTAGGCAGGACGCACCATCTGGTCGATGTACCAGTCGGTCTGCAAATAGGAGAGGTTGCAGACGCGGGCATCGGTACGCACACCTTCCGTATCTTGGTTGTACCAGAGGGGGAAGGTATCGTTGTCGCCGTTGGTGAAGATAATCGGGTTGCCCTTTTCCTGCAAGGTCATGAGGTAGTTCTGTCCGAAGTCGCGGCAGCAGTAGCGGTCAGAGCGGTCGTGATCGTCCCAGGTCTGGGAAGCCATTTGGATGGGGACGAATAGCCCGGCTAATCCTACTAGTCCAGCAAGGACTATAGACTCTTTCTTGAGCTTACGCTCGAGCCAGCTGATGATGGCTGCCACGCCCATGCCACACCAGATGGCGAAGGCATAGAACGATCCAGCGTAGGCATAGTCGCGCTCACGGGGCTGCATCGGCGTCTGGTTCAAATAAATGACGATGGCTAGACCGGTCATAAAGAACAGGAAGAACACCACCCAGAACTGGCGAATGCCGATGGGGTCGTCGATGGTCTTCTCGCCCACCTTACGTTTGCGTGTGTACCAAGCCTGCCAGAACAGTCCTAACAGACCGAGGATAAGGGGCAGACAGTAGAATACATTGTGTCCCTTGTTCTCTTTCAGATCATCGGGGAGCAGGTTCTGGTCACCCAGACGGGCATTGTCGATGAAGGGGATACCGGTAATCCAGTTACCGTGCTCCAGTTCACCATTACCCTGAATGTCGTTCTGACGTCCGGCGAAGTTCCACATGAAGTAGCGCCAGTACATGAAGTTACACTGGTAGGAGAGGAAGAATCGGATGTTCTCGAACTGACTGGGCACCTTAATCATCATGGGCTCGCCACAACGGTCGTAAGGCACCTCAGTGCCGCTGACACCACCCATCCACGATTCATAGGCACCGGCATGACCGGCATCGTACATACGTGGGAAAAGCATGTTCTGAGCATATTTGTATTCATCCTTCGTACGGACCACAAAGTAGGAGTCCTTCTCGTCGGCAGAGGCCTTTTCCTTGCGCTGGTAGACAGGCTTTCCTTTCGACATAACGGGCTTGCAGATGTTGCCTTCTACCTCGAGAGCCACCTGCGATGTGTAGGCCTGTCCGTAGAATAACGGACGTTGGCCATATTGATCACGGCCCAGGTAGTCGCCCAGGGTGAAGATATCCTCAGGCGAGTTCTGGTCCATCGGGGGATTGGCCGAGGAACGGATTACGATGAGGGCGTAGGTGGAATAGCCGATCATGAGCATGAGCATGCAGAGCAGCGCGGTGTTCTTGGCACGGGCCGTGATGAGCGGGAGCTTGTCCTTGGAGAGCTTCAGCACGAACCAGAGGGCTGCCAAAACGATGATGCCGATGATGAAGGCCGACCAGCCGTAGCCATAGAATGGGATGCCAAGCATGCCGACGGCGATCAGGAAGGCGATGTTCTGCACCATCAGGCTGTGCTTTTGCGTTTGTGTCTCGTAGACCGCCCAAATAACGCAGGCCACCAGGAGGATGATATAGATGATCTCACCCGTGTTGAAGGGCATGCCCAATGTATTGACGAAGAATAGCTCGAACCATCCACCGACGGTAATGATGCCCGGAACGACGCCGTAGAGCACGGCAGCCAGGATGACCACAGAGATGCCCAAGGCTATCAGAGAACCTTTGAGGTTGGCGTTGGGGAACTTGCGGTAGTAATACACCAGACCGATGGCAGGCAGACAGAGCAGGTTCAGCAGGTGAACACCGATGGATAGGCCCGTCATATACATGATTAATATCAGCCAGCGGTCGCTGTGGGGCTCGTCGGCATGGTCCTCCCATTTCAGGATGAGCCAGAAAACCACAGCCGTAAAGGCGGAGGAATAGGCATAGACCTCGCCCTCGACAGCTGAGAACCAGAACGTGTCGCTGAACGTGTAGATGAGTGCACCTGCGAGTCCGGAAGCTTCGATGGCAATCAGCTTTGCCAGAGTGATATCCTCAATCCGGTCGACGAGGAGCCGCCGCACTAGGTGGGTGATACTCCAGAAGAGGAACAGGATACACGTGGCCGAAAGGAGGGCACTCATGATGTTGACCATCTTCGCCACTTGCGTGGGGTCGCTGGTAAACTGTGAGAACAGGTTGGCCGTCAGCATAAAGAACGGTGCCCCGGGCGGATGTCCGACTTCGAGGCGGTAGCCTGTGGTGATAAACTCCGGGCAGTCCCAGAACGACGCAGTGGGCTCAATGGTAGAGCAATAGACAAAGGCGGCTATTATGAATGCAAGCCACCCGAGGACATTGTCCACCAGTCTGAATTGTTTCATCTAAATAATATAGTTTTTAACGTTAAAAATCCAATTTGGATGCAAAGGTACTAAAAAGATGTGAAAAGTGAAAAGTGAAAAGTGAAGAATTTGCTGCCGCTCTACATAAATTAACGTTACATGAATAATCCAGCACCGTAGATTAAGATAATGTAACGAAAGATTTTACCAAGTGTGATGGCGATGAAAGTGATTATGATGTTCGAGCGCATCAGGCCCAGGGCAACGGTGATGGCGGTGCCTAATACTGGCAGGAAGGCGAAGAATCCCATCCAGGCGCCGTGTCCTGCGAGGAACCGATGGGCTCTGTCCAGGTCTTTTTTCTTCACGTGGAAGTACTTCTCAATCCATTCCATCTTGCCCATCCTCCCTACGCAATAGTTCAGAACGCTGCCCAGCACGTTGCCGGCTGTTCCATAAATCATCAGCACCCACGGATCAAGGCCGGAAGCCATCAGGGCAATGATCACAGCCTCGCTGGAGAAGGGAAAGAAGCTTCCGGCCAGAAACGCAGCCAGGAACATGCCTAGATAGCCGTACTGCGTTAGGAATTGAATGATATCCATAAGTTGAAGCTTGTCAGCAGGAGGGCTGTGGTCAGGATGACGTAGAAGGCGATATTGGTTACTTTAGTATGCGTCAGGGCGATAAAATGGCCGATCAGTGCGCTCGTCAGGATAATGGCAGGACGGAACAGCAGATCGTATTGCTGCGGGCAAATGGGGAGCAGAACCAGAACCACGATGTCAAGAAACATGATGCTGTAATAAAACTGCCTCGTACGGATTTTGTCGTTGTAACTCGTGCGGAGGAAATGGATGATGCCAGTGACGCTCAGACAAACTAGGAAGGCATAGGTAAGATAGTGGGAGAGGGGGATGCTCCCATAGTCGGCGAAGAAAACGGTCTCAGCGAGGGGCTGGAAATGACCGGTGAAGGGGCGGACGTCGCCTTGGTAGACCATCAGGATGATTGCAATGCTGATCCAGTAGGGTGTGAGGAGACCGAACAGTGATGCGATGAAGGTGCGCAGGCTCAGGCTGCTCAATAGCATCATGATAATCCAATAAAACGGGATGAAGACGAGCAGATGGACTTTTGCCAGACTGGCCAATCCGAGAATGAGGAACGTGTAGAAACTCCATCCTGCGGCATCACGGTCTTGATAGGTGACAAAGATTGTCAGCAGACTCGCGATGAGCCCTACGGTGACGAATCCGTCCTCCAGCGAGGGGAATAAAAAACACGCCGCGCATGACAAGATGATGAACGCAGAAGTGATAGAGCGGCTGTAGATGCGTATGAGTGCGTTAAAATTGTTCAGCAGCACCATCAGGTAGGTCGACAGGATGAAGCAGAACAGTTGAATCCACCACTGATGCTGGACCGTACCGCTGATGAACCAGATGGCCAGGCCGTAGAGGGCCGTCACTGGTAAGGTGAGACGGCTCCCCGCCACGATTTTCTGTAACTGACTGCCTTTCAAGGTCGTGATTTATAAGTCGGCTCCGATGTCGCGACGGAAATATTTGTCGGTGAACTGGATTTTCTGGGCTTCCTCAAACGATTTCTGGAGGGCCTCGGCCTTGTCTTTGCCATAACTGCTTACCGCAATGACACGCCCACCGTTGGTCACCACCTCGCCGTCTTTCAGGGCCGTGCCGCTGTGGAAGACGATGCTGCCGTCCACCTCCGCAATTCCCGTGATGGGATAGCCCTTTTTATAGGCCTGGGGATAGCCGCCGCTGACGAGCATGACGCAGACTGCTGCGCGGGAATCGAACTCAATCTCCCGCTCGTCGAGATTACCTTCTGCCACTCCCTGGAACAGATCGACGATGTCGCTTTTCAGTCGGAGCATTACGCTCTCGGTCTCCGGGTCGCCCATGCGGCAGTTGTATTCAATGACATAGGGCTCGGGCTCGCCGCTGGGCGTGTTCGTGCGGTTGATGAGGCCGAAGAAGATGAATCCCTTATAGTCGATGCCGTCGGCAGCGAGTCCTTCCACCGTGGGGCGGATGATGCGGTCTTCCACCTTCTGCATCCATGCCTGTGTAGCGAAGGGGACGGGTGTGACAGAGCCCATGCCGCCCGTGTTGAGACCGGTATCGTGCTCGCCGATGCGCTTGTAATCCTTAGCTTCGGGCAAGATCTTGTAGTGACGACCGTCGGTGAGCACAAAGACGCTGCACTCGATGCCACTCATGAATTCCTCGATCACGACACGCGACGAGGCGTTGCCGAACATGCCACCCAGCATTTCCCTGAGCTCCTTCCTAGCCTCCTCGATGGTAGGCAGGATTAGGACGCCCTTGCCGGCACAGAGCCCGTCGGCCTTCAGCACGTAAGGCGCCTCCAGTTCCTCAAGAAAGGCCAGTCCTTCCTCGAGATGCTCGCCGTCGAACGTCTGATAGCGGGCCGTGGGGATGCCGTGCCGCTGCATGAAGCCTTTCGCGAAGTCCTTCGAGCCTTCGAGCACTGCTCCGGCTTTCGACGGACCGATTACCGGGATGTCCTTCGTGCGGGTGTCGGCCTTCAACTCGTCGTAGATGCCCTTGACCAGCGGGTCCTCCGGGCCCACAACAACCATATCGACGCCATTGGCCACGCAGAAGGCCTTTACAGCCTCGAAATCGTCGGCCTTCATCGCCACATTCTCACCACAGTTACTCGTTCCGGCATTGCCCGGGGCAATGTAGAGTTTCTCGCATTTATTACTCTGAGCTATTTTCCACGCGAGGGCGTGCTCGCGGCCTCCGCTACCTAACAATAAAATCTTCATAATGGCTGCAAAGATACGAATTACTGCGCAAAATGCCAAATAAAAATTGAAATTTTTCTTCTGGCGGGGCTTTTGATTTATTTCAAATAGTCTTCGAAGTATTGTGTGATGCGCTCATGCAGATGTACCGAGGCGTGGCCCCGCATGTTGTGCTCCTCGCCGGGGTAGGCGAAGAAGTCGGGTTGTGTGCCAGCCTTAACGCAGGCGTCGAGGAAGGAGAGGCAGTGCTGGGGCACCACGGTATTGTCGTTGTAGCCGGTGATGATCTGCAGTTTGCCCTTCAGGTTGCAGGCCTTGTCGATGAGGCTGCTCTTGGCGTAGCCGTCGGGATTGTCCTGTGGTGTGCCCATATAGCGCTCGCCATACATCACCTCATACCATTTCCAGTCGATGACAGGGCCTCCCGCCACGCCTACCTTGAACACGTCGGGATAGTTGGTCATCAGCGAGATGGTCATGAATCCGCCGAAGCTCCAGCCGTGCACACCTAAGCGATTCATGTCGACATAGGGCAGGGTGCGCAGGTAGTCGACGCCGCGCATCTGATCCTGCATCTCGATCTGGCCCAGCTGGTGGAAGGTGGCCTGCTCGAAGTCGCGGCCGCGATACTGGCTGCCACGGTTGTCGAGGATGAAGACGATATAGCCTTTCTGAGCCATGTAGGTCTCCCAGGTACGGGAAGCCCAATGCCAGGAGGCCTGTACGTTGTTGGCGTGCGGACCGCCATAGACATAGACCACGGTGGGGTATTTCTTAGCGGGGCTGAAGTCGTGGGGCTTCACCATGCGGTAATAGAGGTCGGTCACGCCGTCGGCGGCCTTGATGCTGCCATTCTCAAAGACGGGCTGCTGAAAGTCCTTCCAGGGGTCAGCAGCGCAGAGCAGTTCCGAACGCTTGCCATTGGCGGTGCTGACGACATCGATGTTGCGCGGCACGTCGGGTGCTGTGTACTTGTCGTAGAGCCATGTGCCCGATGCCGACAGCGTGCCGTTGTGCACGCCCTTGCCATTGTCGAGGGCTTTGATCATCTTTCCCGTGTTCAGGCTGCTGACGGCATACAGGTTGTGGCAGAGCGGATGGCTTGCATTCGCCTTGATGATGATGGTCTTCTGCTTCTTGTTGAAGCCCAGCACCTCCATCACCACCCAGGGGCCCTGGGTGAGCTGTTTCAGTTGCTTGCCACTGGTGTCGAAGAGGTAGAGGTGGTTGTAGCCGTCCTTCTGGCTCTGGAGGATGAACTTGGTGTCATCCCAAGGCAGGAACTGGATGGGATGCATGGGTTCGACGTATTTGTCGCTGGTTTCGCGATAGAGCTCAGCAATGCGCGCACCCGTCGTGGCATCATAGCTCACCAAGCGGCAGTCGTTCTGCCTGCGGTTGAGTTCAAACATATAGACGGTTTTGTTGTCGGGACTCCAGGCGATATTCGTGAAATAGCGGTCGGTGGGGTCGCCTGCCTGCAGATAGACGGTCTTCCGGGTCTTCAGATCGTAGACACCCACGGTTACTTTGTGGCTGGTCATGCCCGCCATGGGATACTTGTCGGGCTCATAGGTGGCGCTGCGGGGGAAGATGTCGACCTGGGGATAGTCGGTCACCATGCTCTGGTCCATGCGGTAGAAGGCCAGTCGCTGGCCGTCGGGACTCCAGAACGTGCCCTTGTTGATGCCAAACTCATTGCGGTGGACGGACTGTCCGTAGACAATCTCACGCGAGCCGTCGGTGGAGAGCTGTTCCTTCCTGCCATTGCCATCGACCACAAAGAGCTGGTTGTCCTCCACATAGGCCGTCGCCTTCGAGGTTGCACACCAGTCGTTGGCTGTCTGTCCGGAGATACTGTCCTGCCATACCACCTGATGGGCCTTGAAGTCGAGCAACAGGAACGATTTCTTATTGCCCAGCGCAACCAAGGGCTTGTCGGCATAGGGGAAGGTGGCGTTCGTCAGGTGGCGCACATAGCGGTTGGCTTCTTCATCGCTGTCGGCCCATTTGTTGATGTCGTCGAGAGTGAAGAGCAGTTCCTTCTTACCCGTCTTGACATCGATGAGGTGACACGCCTCGACATCGGTCTGTATCAGCTGGTCGCCCCACCAGGTGAGGAACATGTTCTCGGGCTGCAGGTTCCTGTAGTTCGTGCCTCCGAAATTCAGGTCTTCGAGGGTGAAAAACTTGTCTTGGGCGGTCATGGGCATGGCGAGGGTTGCTAAGAGGGTAATACTGATTGGTCGGAATACTCGGAGTAGTCGGAATGCTCGGAGTAATCGGATATTAATCTTCATCATCGTCAAATCTCCTTTCTTTTTTGTCGAATTTATCAAAACTGCGGGTTTTCCGGTTTTCGCGGCCATTCCTGAAATTGCGGTCTTTGCGGTCTTTCGGGTTGGAACGGCGCTTACCCTCATTTCTGTCGTCGCGGTCGCCGCGCTTGTTCCGATTACTCCGGTTGTTCCGGTCGTTCCGTTTCTCCAGATCATGGTGGTGGAAGGTGAAGCTGCGGATGTCGGCCTCTTCGTTCTGCTCGGTCTCCTCGAGACGCTGCTTGAACTCGCGCTCTTTCTTGAAGCGGTGCTTCTGGGCCATCTGCTGCTTCTCCTCGTCGGTCTTCACGACGCCGCCTTCATGACGGAATTCCTTCAGCTTGCCGTCGAACATCTGGTATCTGCGGAACTCGCATTCCAGCGAGCCGTTATAAAGCGGGATTTTGATGCTGGGCTTCAGGCCGATCTGCTCGAAGCACTCCTCACGGTAGGAGAGGATCCAGGCATCGTTGCCCTTGAACTGGTGCTTCAGGCGCTCGCCGATCATGCGGTAGGTGCCCAGCAGGTCGGGCGTGGAGATGCGCTCGCCGTAAGGGGGATTGGTGATCATGATGCTCTTATTGGCAGGCTGCGTGAAATCCTTGAAGTCCTGCTGCTCGATGGTGATATCGGCAGAGAGTCCTGCCGCCTTCGCGTTCATCCGGGCCGTGTTGACGGCTTTGATGTCGACGTCGTAGCCATAGATATGGTGCTTGAACTCGCGCTCCTGGCTCTCGTCGTTATAGATCTCGTCGAAGAGGTCGGCATCGAAGTCGGGCCATTTCTCGAAGGCATATTCCTTGCGGAAGAGTCCGGGCGCCATGTTCCTGGCAATGAGTGCTGCCTCGATGGGCAGGGTGCCGGAGCCGCACATGGGGTCGATGAAGTCGGTATCGCCCTGCCATCCTGAGAGGAGGATCATGCCAGCCGCCAGCACCTCGTTGAGGGGGGCCTCGACGCTCTCCTGACGATAGCCGCGGCGATGCAGCGACTCACCGCTGGAGTCGAGGCTCAGCGTGCAATTGTCCTCTGCGATGTGCATGTTCAGACGGATGTCGGGATTGGCTACAGAGATGTTGGGACGCTTGCCGGTCTGCTCGCGGAAGTAGTCGACAATGGCGTCCTTGACTTTGTAGGCTACGAATTTGGAATGACGGAATTCCTCGGAGAAGACCACGGAATCGACTGCGAATGTCTTTTCGGGCGCTAAGTATTGGTTCCAGTCGATCTTCTTGATTTCTTCATAGACATCATCCGCACTCTTTGCCTTGAAGTGGCGGATGGGCTTCAGGATACGGATGGCGGTGTGAAGCTGGAAATTTGCCCGATACATCATTTCCTTGTCACCGGTGAATGATACCATCCGTCTGCCGATCTGTACATTGTTTGCACCCAATTGGGTCAGTTCCTTCGCCAGAACAGGTTCCAGTCCCATGAACGTTTTGGCGATGAGCTCCTGCTCAGCTGTGTGAGCATTGCTCAAGTCTTTGTTTTGTTCCATTTGACTATGTAATAGTGGAAAATCATCTTATAAAAGTGGACATTTGTCGACTTTTCGAGTGCAAAGTTAATGCAAGTCGGGCGAAAAAACAAATAAAATGCAAAAAAATGTGCTTCTTATTTGTGTTATTCCGGATAATTTCTTAATTTTGCCACATCTTCTGATTTAAGAATGGAATCGATTCTGCTATATACCTCACGTTTCAGCTCCCTGACCGTCATGTTGATCTGGGTCGGCGGATTTATCTTGTTTCTGCTTCTCTGCTTCGGCATCTATTATCAGTTAAGGTCGGGGCGAAAGCTCAAGCATGAGCTTATCGAACTCGAAAAGGTGCGACAGAACAACATCGAATTTGAATTTATTCTCAAAGCCATGAAGATTGCCGTTTGGCGCTACGAGCCGCAGACAAAGACATTTGTCATCGAGAGCGACTACCGTGACGGGAACGACAATTATGTCCCGGGCGGCGATGACATGCTCAACAATTTTTTTTCCGACATTTCCCCTGCCCACGTCGACCGGGTGAGTAAGGGCTTCAACGATATCTGCGAGGG
>Ga0310786_10013613_pt1 | contig 10034 bp, 3 predicted proteins | sample AusTroGonzalo_MG_FD_203881 | JGI IMG/M metagenome (GOLD analysis project Ga0310786, IMG submission 203881) | Bovine rumen microbial communities from tropical cattle in Woodstock, Queensland, Australia - Gonzalo_03 (v2) (version 2) | ecosystem: Host-associated > Mammals > Digestive system >... | reverse complement strand
AACAGGAGCATTGTCATGAATATAACGGAGGGTGTAGCCTTCACTGTCATCGGTAAAGCCCTTCAGGCAGACTGCAATAATCTGTGCGCCGAATTCAGCATCCAGATACTCGCCGGTTCCATGGTCAATGATGCCGTAGATTTCCTTTCCGGTTCCGGTAGCACCGTTGTCCCAAATGAAACCGCCCATGCCGTAAGTGGCGGCGCACTTGCTCAGGTACTCCAGGTAGTAGAGCTGATAACGACGGCCTTCGCCCGGCTTATGATTGGCACAGCCGAACTCGCCCAGATACACGGGAACATTATTCTTCACATACTTCTCATAGAATTCGTGGAAGATCTTCTTCATGTAATCCTCTTCATAGGTTTCGTCGCCGTCCTTGATCTCACGCGTGTTGCCCCACTGGGAGTCCTTGGCCGTCTGGCAGAATTCGTACGGGGTGTAGTCATGAATACCCACCATCACATGGTTGGCCGGATCAGAGGGAAGCTTGAAGCCGTCATTCAGGGTGAACTCAGGAGAGGCGCAGTAGCCGGGGACGCCCAGCCAGCGGGTGGAATTGTTGCCGCCGGTGGCACGCACGGCATCCACGAACTTCTGATTCCAGCCATTCAGGACATCGTTCATGCGCTTCTTACCGTCAGCGGTGGTATATTCGCCACTGCCACCCCAGTTGCCGTCCTGAATCTCATTGAAGGATTCGAACATGAGCCAGTCGCCTTCTTCCTTGAAAGCTTCAGCCAGCTGGGTCCACACCTTTTCAATTTCGTCCAGGATGGCGTCGTTGTCGGCGCCGTTCTTGATGTTCAGCCACCAGTTGCTGTCGGCTCCGTCGTGGTGCAGGTTGAAGATGGTCACCAGACCGGCATTATGAGCATAGCCCACAATCTCCTTAAGGCGGGCCAGGCGGTCGGCATCCAGGGTATAATCCGGAGCCTCTCCGATGAGCTTGATCCAGGAGACGGGGATGCGCACGGCAGTGATGCCCTTGGCGGCCACGCCGTCAAAGGTAGCCTGGGTGCAGAGAACGCCGGTCCAGGCATTCTCGGCAGGCATACCGTTGTCATGGGCTTCCATCTCGTTACCCATGTTCCAGCCAAGGCTAATCTTCTTGGCCATTGCCACCGCATCGTTAGCCGGGAGCTCGGGCTCAGGGATGATGGTCTTCTTGGGCTGTTTTACGGTAAAGGTAACGGGGGTGGCGCCCTCACAGCTCACTGTGAGGGTTGCCACGCGGTCTTCATAAGTGCGGTTACTGCTGGTATACAGCCAGAACTTGATCTTGTACTTGTCGTACACGCGGTCGCGAGTGGTAACCCAGGCGGCGTCGCTGGTAACCACGGGACGTGCAGGAGAGGTTACCTCAAACACATACCGGGCGCCCTTGACAGCCACATCAATGGTGGACTGGTCCACGGAAATGCCGGCGGGAGGGACGATAGGGTCCTCGTGGGGTGTATCAGGCTTGTTGCAAGCCAGAAGCAGTGCCGGAAGGACAGCGAGTATTGTCAGATACTTTTTCATATTGATTATCATTTATTACGCATTAAATCTCGGGCATTACAAGAAGGCCGATAGAGGATACAGTATAGCCTGTTCCACACAGGACAAAGCCGCCATTATTCACTAGGAAGTCAATATCCTCCTGAGTAAGAACGACCGTGTGTCCTTCTTCCTGCAAAGGAAGATTACCATCCTGAGCAAGACCAGCCAAGGAAGGAATGGAGGCCCAGTAACCATTGCCAAAGCGGATGCAACCGCCTGGATCATCAATGGTATAGTGTGCGGCTATGGACGATCCGGCCTTCACGGAAGACCAGTCATAACCACCCCATGAAAGTGCTGTCACGGCTCCGCCGCTCCAAGTAACGGTGGAAGGACCAGTCCAGATAAACGTTTCCTGAGGAATCAGTTCAACCAGCTGAATTTCGGTGACGGTATAACCTGTTCCACATAGGACGAAGCCGCCATTATTTGCCAGGAAGTCAATGTCTTCTTGAGTCAGGAGAACAGCATAACCACCTTCCTGCAAAGGAAGATTGCCATCCTGAGCAAGACCAGCCAGGGAAGGGATAGAGGACCAGTAACCATTGCCGAAGCGGATGCATCCGGCTGGATCATCAATGCTATATACCGCCTTTAGGTACAGACCAGCCTTGACCGAAGACCAATCATAACCGCCCCAAGAAAGGGCCGTCACGGCACCTCCTGACCAGGTAACAGTAGAACTGCCACTCCAAATAGTGGTCACTATTCTATCGCCCGGATCAATATTCACAGCATAGTCAAGCGTACCGTTGTCGGATACCAGATGGAGGATGGTCCCCTTCTTCACGCCGGAAGGAACAGTAGCATACAGTTTCCCGTCATTAATGACAAACTGGACCTCAATGTCATCAAACAAGACTTGCTGAAGGTGTTCAGCATTCTCGATGTCGGCCAGGAAGAGGTCTCCCACCTTAAACAACTGTGTGGGAACCGTTACCAGGAATGCGGCAACGGGCTTGTCAACATCCAATTCAAGGCCTTCCACTTCGGATCCGTTCGTCAAATACAGGACAACTTTGCCCTTAATGGCCGAAGTGGGCACCGAAACGGTGATGGCAGTTTCTGACACTTCCACATCCTCGACGGACAGGTACTCTTCCTCTCCAATGAGGAAAGACACAGCGCTAACCAGATCCAGGTTGGTACCCTCAATGGTAACAGGAGAACCGGCCGAAGCAGGATTAGCACTGAAACCGGTCACCACGGGCTTTACCAGAGTAATCTCGGCTGACACGGTTTTGCCGTTGGCAAGGGTCAGCGTGATGTCGCCTTCCTGAGCTTTCTCAGTCACCGTAGCAGTAATCTTACCCTCGGCAAAAGTAAATTCGGCATCGGCCGAGTTGAGAAAGCTGAGTCCAGTCACCAAATCCAGGTCGGAACCGACAATGGTAATCTCTGCGCCGTTCTTAACGGGAGCGGGAGTTACGCCGGATACAACAGGAACCTTGGTGGTGATGACGCCAGCCGCCACTTCCACGCCAGAAGCCATGACCAGAACGACATCGCCGTCGGTCGCCTCGGCGGGCAGATTGAACTTGAGAGAAGAGCCGTCTTCGGCCACCATGAATTCCACATCTTCCGCACCGACCAGGTTCACGGCCACGGTCAGATCCAGATGGTCACCGTTCACGGTGAGCTGTGCGCCAGCTTTATATTCACCATCAACTTGACCTCTGGAAACACCCACCTCAAAGGGAGTCTCAGTCTCAACAAGGTTGAGCGTCTTCAGGAGGGCTTCCTCCTCTTCTTCCTTGAGTTTCATGTCCGGAATCTTGGTATCGTCCAACGTCCACATCTTGATTTTACCAGTCTTAGCCGTTTCGGGCACAGTATGTCTAATTTCATAGAGGGAATTCTTGGAAAAGTCATCTTCAGAAACGTAGACGTCTTGGGCAAAAATGACTTCCTTAATGAGATTCAGATAATCACCCTTGATAGTAATTTCTTCACCAGGGTAGGCCGCGGCGGTGAAGTCTTCGATGGTTATCGGCTCATCATAGGTTATGATGGTCTTTCCGGTGATGGTTGTACCGTCGGAGAGGGTAAGTACCGGATATCCCGGCTCCGGTCCATCCTTGGGGACGATAACGCGAATCTCAGAGTGAGCACCTGCGGTGACCACTTCAGGATCCATGGATGCAACTCCGGGAATGGTGACTTTTGATACCTTGTCCAGGTTGGAACCCACGAAGCGGAGGGTTCCGCCACGGACAACCGGCTGGGGGCCGTAGGCCTTGAGGGCCACTACGGCAGAATCATACTGGTCCGTATTCAACTCATTCTTGGCGCAGGATGCAACCAGAACTGCCAAGACGGCCAGAAGGGTAGTAAAAGTAAATATCTTTTTCATGATCTTCTGTCTTTTTAATCGTTACGGACAGCACGGATGTTGTCAATCTTGATGATGGGGTTGCATTCCTTACCTGTAATGCCACCACCCAGCACAAAGATATTAAAGCTAGCGAAGTCCTTATAGCTGGAGAACACATAGTCCGTGGCCTTACCATCTTTGTCAAAGGAGAAGGAAGTAAGAGGAAGGGCAACGGTAATCCACTGGTCGCCTGTATCGAAGGACCCGGTGGCCGTCCAAGGACGGTAGAGTGCACGGCCCCACTTGCCGCAATCGGCATCCTTGCCGTTGAAGACAAAGGCGTTCGGACCAGCAACAGTCTCGTAACCGTCGATGGGCTTACCGCCCTTGAGGTCGTCGGATGTGCCGTTGAGGGACACTTTGTCAAAACCCTCAAAGCAGATTTGCATGGCACCGGCTTTCCAGGGATTCGACTTGGGGATATATAACTCAAACTTGAGGGTCATGTTCTTGTACTTGGAGAAATCCACCAGGTTGTACAGGGCAATACCGTCTCCGGAAGTGATGTTCTGCGGATCACTCCAGCTACCGGACCAGTACTCGAAGGAGAAGTTGGTGTCGTCCCAGGAAGCATCCTCATCCAAGGTAACATCGGCGCTACCCAGGCGGACGAACTTGCCGGTAAGCGAGGTCTCATCCTCTTCAATGTCGCGATTGTGCCAGCCGTGGTTACCCAGACCGGTTTTTCCATCAAAGTCGAAGAGCATTCCGCGGTCGTCGCACCAAAGGAAAGGAGCCTTGGTCTTACCGTTGACGGTCTCCACATAAATGGGATCCTTAGGAGAGATTCCCTCGGGAACCACGATGGTCGCCGTGCTCTGGGTGAGAGACTTTACGGTAGCCTTGATGTCTCCAAAGTATACGGCCATGGCCATGGCGGCGTCATCCAGGAAGTAATCACCATAGATAACCGCCTCAGACCCGATGGGGGCATATTCGCAGGACATGGTGGTCACGGAAGGGGCGGGAACCAGGACCTCGAAGTCGTAGGTCACGCTTTCTCCGGCCTTGTTAATAAAGTAGATCTTATCGGTCACTTCGCCGGGCAGCGCCTTGGGAACGTCTACCAGGAGGGTGTGGTCGGTAATATAGCTGTTGTTCAGAATGGCCTCCTGGTCATTGAACATCATCTTGTAAACACTGCGGAGATTGTCGCCCACGATGCAGATGCTGTTGCCGAGGTAGGCTCCGGTAAGAAGGGAATCAGCGGCAGAAGCCTTAATGGGGCGTACGTAGTAAATTGTGGGAACGCCTTCAGTGAGCTGGAAGCGGTCCGGTTCATCCACACACGCAGTGAGGCTAACGAGAGCCAGAAGAGTATAGAAGATTTTTTTCATTGCTTCGTGTGTTAAGGATTAGAACGTAATAGTACTGAGGTCATAGGGCTGGGCGGGCTTTTCCAGGTTGGGATTGTACACCACGTCTTCAGCCGGGAAGGGCAGCGAAGAGAGCTTGGAAAGGATAGCAGCGCGGGTGAGGGTGAATTCGCCCGAGTTATAGGAAATCTCAGAGACATTCCAAACCTTGTCTTCGTAATATTTTTTGAATACGTCGTTCAGGGAACCCTGATAAGCATTGCGATGCTGTTTCAGGAGGTCTTCTACGGCATAGTCGGCGTCGTAGTAACCTACACGCACGTAGTCATACCAGCGGTCGCCTTCCAGGGCCAGTTCCAGATTACGTTCTTTGAACAGGTCGTCAAAGCTCACTACCGTCACCGGGGTATAGGCACCCAGGGCAGCACGTTCGCGAACGTCGTTGAAACACTCGAGCGCCAGCTGGTCAGTGGTAGTGCTTCCAGGACCGTGGAGCTTGGACTCCACATAGATGAGATACACATCGGCCAGGCGCAGAATGTGTGTGGAAAGGCCATAGGCCATACGGCCGGCCGATACGCCCAGGGCGGCCATGTGGTCGTTGCCGTCACCATAGAGGAACTTGACGCAGCCGGCGCCGGTAGGGCTGTTCATGCTCTTGTCCGATGCATTGGTGGTGCCGGACGGGCCGTAGTTGTCGTCATAGAAGAAACGCAGGTAGTCGTAGCCACCCCAAGTGGTCCAGAAGTACTCATAAACATCACCTGCCAGCATGTAGGTAGCCTTACGGCGGGCATCGGTGTCGCTGCGGCTGGAAGGATCCTCAATGGCCGTTACGCCGAACTGCTCTTGCAGGGCTACGGACGGGCCGTTCCACTGACCCCAGTTGTCACCGAATTCGTCGAAGCCGTTGGGGGCGAGGTCACTCTGGAAAGAGTTCTGGGCGGTCCAAGGATCGGCCGAAGCATCCCAGTGCCAGGAAATCAGGCATTCCTTGTTCTTATTGTTCTGGAGGCGGAAGATGTCGGAATAGTTCTCCAGCAGTTCGCGACCGGAATTCTCAATCACATCTTTGGCATACTTGGCAGCTTCGTCCAGATCGGCCTGCACCAGAGTGCCGGTAACGCCCGCCTTCTGGAGGTAAACCTTTGCCAGAAGCGCCTCAGCGCTGTAATAGTCAATGCGACCGTCCATGTTGCCCACCTTTTTGGGAAGGAGTTCCATGGCCTTTTCGAGCAGGATTACAATGTAGTTATAGACATCCTCCTTAGGAGCCTTGTAAATCTCATTGTAATTCCCGGCGCTGATCATTTCGTTCATATCGTGAACAATGGGAACCTCGCCGAAAGAGCGCACCAGGAAGAAATAAGCGAAAGCTTTCCATACCAGGGCCTCGCCCATGCACATGTTCTTGACATCCTGGTCCACTTCGGCCTGCTTGATCCTCTTGTACACGGTGGTAGCATGAGCGTTCACAGACCACAGGGAGGCGCACATCTGCTTAAGTTCCTCGTCGGAACCGTTCACCGTAAGCTGTAAGTAAGGACTGGAGCCCATATAGTAGTTACCGGAGAAGCATTCTCCCACGCGGTAGAAACCACGGATCACATCATACCAGGGAGAACTGTAAAGGTAGTTAACTCCTTGAATGCACTGGTTGGCATCCTGATAGAAGTTGCTGCTGTTGTAGCCATCTTCCGAGGGACGGTTCAGGAACTTCTCGCAGGAAGTGGCCATGGCCACCACAGCTACGGAGAGGGCAATATATTTGAGTATGTTTTTCATTTTCATATCCTCCCTTGATTAGAATGTAAGATTGAGACCGAGAGAATATACGGTCGGGGAAGGATAACGGCCGTTATCCAGGCCCATGACGTTTACGGAAGCGGTACTTACGCCAATTTCCGGATCATAACCGGTGTACTTGGTGAAGGTAAAGAGGTTCTGGATGTTCATCTGGACACGCAGGTTTTCAATCTTCACTTTCTGGAGCCAGTTCTTGGGGAAGGTGTAGCCCAGGGTGATGTTCTTGATGCGGATGTACGAGCCGTCCTCAATGTAACGGTCGCTCAGGCGGTCGTTGTCGTTGGGGTCACCGGTGGTAGCACGCGGCAACTTGGCGTCGGGGTTGGAAACACGGACGTTTTCAATATCCTCGTACCAGTTCCAGATGTTGTCCTCGCCATGGTACTGGCGCTGAGGATCAATCACTTCCAGCTTAGAACGGCCCAGGACGCTGGTGGGCTGGTTGGCCCATCCGCTCTTCATGTTGCCGATACGCATGTTCAGATAGTTGAGAACCTTATTGCCATAGGAACCGTTGATGAAGATGGTCAGATCCCAGTTCTTATAGGTAAAGGTATTGGTCCAGCCGAAGGTAAACTTGGGCATGGGAGAACCGATGTTGGTACGGTCGGCCTCAGTGATGCGGCCGTCGCCGTTCAGGTCCTTGTAGCGGATATCACCCACCCAGGTAGTGCTGTACTGGCTATAGTCGGACGGTTCCTGGGAAGGGGCCCAGATTTCGGTACCGTCTTCCATCTTGCCAACCACCACGTGCGGCATCTTGTCGCCCTGCACAGGGCCGGCCATCACTTCGGCCATATTCTGGAAGATACCGTCGGTCACATAGCCGTAGAAGCTGAACAGAGGGTCACCGATGTTGGAAACGGACACAAGATCGTTCCACTGACCGTAACCCACGATAGCGGCCGAAGCCGTACCGGCCAGGGCCAGCAGTTTGTTGCGGTTCAGGGAAAGCTGACCTTCGGTGGTCCAGTGGAAGTTCTTATTGTCTACGGGATGGGCGGTAAGGGTGAACTCCCAACCGGTGTTCTGGATAGAACCGTAGTTGCCGTAAGGGGGTTCGAGACGGGAACTGCCGTTGCTCACGCTGGATGCACCCATATAAGTAGGCATCTGCAGTGGCATAAGCATGTCGTTGGAGCGTTTGTCGTACCAGTCAACCACCAGGTTCAACTTGTTGTTCCAAAAGCTCAGGTCCAGACCCACGTTGAACTGTTCTTGTTTTTCCCACTTGATGTCGGCATTGGGCATATTGGACTGACGGTAGCTGGTACCCAGGCCGGTGGCCACCTTGGTCATGGAAGTACCCCACTTGAAGCCGCCGATGGAAGCATTACCGGTCTGTCCCCAACCCAGGCGGAGTTTACCGTCGGTGAGAACCTTGTTCTGCAAGAACTTCTCGTTGGTGAAACGCCAGGCAAAAGCCAGGGAATGGAAGGGAGCCCAGCGGTTGTTGGGGCCGAAGTTGGAAGAACCGTCGTAACGGAAGGTATAAGTACCGATGTAACGGTTGTCGTAGTTGTATGTCTCACGGGTGAAGAAAGAGGCCATGGCCGAGGAGCCGAAACCGGAACCGATCTTGGGGGTACCGGTGCCCAGGTAGGCGTTCACCACGTCGTTGGAAGGGAGGGCCGTGTTGTACACGGACTGATAGTCGTAGCGGCTTTCCCAGGCTTCCTGACCCACCATGGCGGTGAGGCTGTGCTTGCCGAAGGTATTGCTGTACGTGAGGTAGTTCTTGAGCTGCCAGAACAAAGAGCTGTTCTTCTGGGAGCGGACCTCGTTGGCGGCTCTCTGGTAGGAACCCAGGCTGACGGAAGGGTTGAAGGTCTCGGCCTTGGAGGCACTGATATCATAACCCAGTTCGGCGTGCCAGGTGAGCTGCTTGAGGAAGGGGAAGGTAATGTCGGAGAAGATGTTACCTTGCAGTTTCTGACGTTTGAGAAGGATCTGCTCCAGCATGGCCATGGCCACCGGGTTGATGACGGAGTAGTTCTCCATGGAAATGTTGTAGTAGTTACCGTCCTGGTCGTAGATAGGGGCAGAAGGCAGCGAAGTGAGGGAGTAGCCGATAATACCTTCATCCGAGTCGGCCAGCTTCATGTTTTCGTTTGTGGAGGAGTAAGTGGCGCTGAGGCCGATCTTCCACCAGTCTTTGAGCTGGGCGTCCAGGTTGGCGCGTACGGAGAAGCGCTTGAAGTCGGAGCCGATGATGGTACCTTGCTGATCCATCCAGGAGCCCGAAACGTAATACTGGACTTTGTCGGTACCTCCCTGAGCGCTTAGCTGGTGCTGATGCTGGAGGGCCGTACGGAAGATGGCATCCTGCCAGTTGGTACCCTTGCCCAGGAGGGAAGGATCGGAATAATACTCATTCTCGGACAGCATGCCCACGGCAGCCAGTTCGTTGTAGTACTCGGCAAACTCGCGCAGGTTCAGAAGGTCGATGCGCTTGGTCTGACGCTGGAGGGCAACCATGCCGTCATAGGAGAACTTGGCATCTCCGCTCTTACCACGCTTGGTGGTGATGAGTACAACGCCATTGGCACCCTGAGCACCGTAAATAGCCGTAGCAGAAGCATCCTTGAGGATTTCCATGCTCACGATATCGGAGGGGTTGATGGTGGACAGCGGTGAAATGGTGGAAACCGCACCGTTACCCAGGGCATCACCCAGACCAAAGTCTGCGCCGGACTGGCCACCGCCCTGCATAATCACACCGTCAATCACGTACAGCGGTTCTGCATTGGCGTTAATGGTGGCTTGACCACGAACGCGGATGGCCGAAGACGAGCCGGGAGCACCGGAGGTGGCAACGGACTGCACACCGGCGGCACGACCCTGCAGGGACTGGTCAATATTGGTAATGATGGAGCCCTTGATGGCGTCTTCCTTCATGGAAACGGAAGCGCCGGCGAGGTCGCTCTTTTTCATGGTACCGTAACCCACGACGACAACCTCGTCCAGGAATTCGGCATCCTCTTTCAGGAGCA
>Ga0310786_10013612_pt1 | contig 10034 bp, 6 predicted proteins | sample AusTroGonzalo_MG_FD_203881 | JGI IMG/M metagenome (GOLD analysis project Ga0310786, IMG submission 203881) | Bovine rumen microbial communities from tropical cattle in Woodstock, Queensland, Australia - Gonzalo_03 (v2) (version 2) | ecosystem: Host-associated > Mammals > Digestive system >... | reverse complement strand
TGACCGACTATTTTTTTTTCAGGAGAAAAAAACAGATGAGCAAAACAATCAATATCGAGGACTTCTTCACTGAGGACAACGAGAAATCAGGTATCTGGTTTGAACCAAAGATTAGGGGAGAAGGTTGTGGTATTGAGCTTCTTCTAACAGGAAGAGGAACAGACGAGAACGTTGCTGGCGGTGAACGTTACGATAAAGCCAGAGCTGAAACAGAGGACATCAAGGACCCGATTGAAAAGGCTAAGAAACAGCGTGAACTTTTTGCAAATCGTGTTGCTGAATTTGTAAAGGGAATCCGCCCGGCCAAAGATAGTGAGCTGAAATATGATGGTAAACCACTTGAATATTCAGTTCCTCTTATTCAGAAACTGTTGCTTAAATCTCCGTTGATTACAATGCAGGTTTATGACTTTGTAACAGATACTGCAAATTTTATCAAAAGGGAGAAGAACGCTTAAAACAAGCCGTTGAGCGTTATTTCTTCCTATACCATTCTCATCCTGTCACCAAGAAAGTAAAGGTAAATGGAAAGTTCACAGACAAGACAGAGTGGGTACGCAACTGTGATGTGAGAGACAAATTTATCGAGCAGCACAGTGGCGTGAATGGTAAAAACCGAAAGAAAGGTGAAAAAGCGTTTTTTGAAATGGGAGAGAAATATGAGAACTGGAAACAGTTGCGTGATATTCCAATCCCGAAAGAATACGCCTGGATATTTAAACACTTCATGCAAATTTGGCAGGGGTGTGAGTACGATATGGCAGGTAACGTCATATTTACTTTCAGAACTGTCAATGACTATGTGGAGTGTTATAAAGTTCCTCTAACTGTAGAGGATAAAAAATGTCTCTTTAAGATGAAAGCGTGGGCTATGAACACAATTTCTGAATTAAAGGACAAGGAGTAAGGTATGGGTTTAAGAACTGATGCAGCGGTAGTAAATATTGAGGGAAATACAAAACAACTGGTTGATCAGATAAATAAAGCTGATAAAGCCATGAAAGGTTTTGATGCGACTCTTACCGACATCCTTTCACATCTCACGGCTGTTGAGAATGGATTAAAAAACGTAAATTCAATTGCTAATAATGCAAATAAAATCACAAATAGCATTCAGACAAGATATAATCGTGAGACATATGATTTTGGAAAGCAATCTAAAATTGTAAAAAGCTCTAGTGGCTTTATGTCTTCTGACACTGGTCGAGAAAAGGCTTTTAGAGAATATCAAAAAGCGGTCATAAAAGAAACTCAAGAAATAACTGCTGATGTAGCTGAGAGAAAACGACTTAGACAGCAAAGAGCTAATGCAGAAACCACAACAGCGGATGCTGCAAAATTAAGAGCATTGAAATTAGAGGACCAGACTTCTGCAAGATATTTAGCACGCATGGATAAACTTGCAGATGCAAGATTATTAAATGCAAAAAATAACCAGGCAGGAGCTTTGTATCGTGACCCTCGATATCAAGCAGGAAAAGCATTTAGTGCAGTAGGAAATACAATTTCTTCTTGGGGAGCAGGAGGTAAAGCCGCAGGACTTCTTCTTGATTCTCTTGGAGCTTTTGTAAAATCACCAGTAGCAGGAACGGCTGCTGCAGTTTCAAATCTTGTAAAAGGAGTCTCTGAATTAGGAAAGGCTTCAACACAGGCTTTTGCTGAGATTGAAGCAATAAAAACGCAGATGGGCGTTGTTTATTCTTCTCAGACACAAGCAAATAGTGCATTTAGTGAAATTTCTCAATATGCTGTAAAGTCTCCATTTGGAATTCAGCAGACATCAGAACTTGCGATTCTTCTTAAACAGTCTGGTGTTTACGCTTCTGACTTGATGGATACTCTTCGTATGCTTGGTGATACAGCCGGTGGTAACATGGAAAAAATGAAGCGTATTGCAAACAATTACGCTCAGATTATGGCCATTGGTAAAGCATCTATGCTTGATATGCGTCAGTTTGCTTATGCAGGTATTCCAATCTTTGAAGCAGTGTCAAAGGAATTAAATGTTTCTCAACAAGAACTTCGTAAACTTATTTCTGATGGTAAGGTAACTTCTGACATTATTGAAAAAGTATTCAAAGACCTTACTGGAATTAATGGTATTTTCGAGAATGCTACAGCAAAGGGAGCAAAGACTCTTAAGGCTCGTTTACAGAACCTTTCTGATGCAAGACAATTGGCATATGCTTCTATCGGTGAAGGTATATATAACATTGGTTCTAAAACAGGAAATGACTCTTATGCAAACCGAATGGTTTCTGCTGCAGAAAATATATGGCAGGGATTGCATGATTGGTTTGATGGCGGAAATATTGCAAAGAATGTTGAAACTATAGCGAATAGAAATAACAGGATAGATGAGTTAAAACAGCTTATTGAGTATAATAAAGATAACAAAGAAATAAAAAAGCTCTTAGAAGAAGAACTAAAGGAAGAACTCTCAAAAAGAGATGTAGAGAAAGAACGAGCAACTTATGTAAATAGTTATGATTCTAAGGCCGGTAGATTTAAAAACGCTCTTGATGCTCTAAATGGATATTCTATAGATGATGCTTATGGAAGAAGAGCCAATCTTCTTTGGAAAGATTCAATAATAGGTGCTTTTAACAAACATGCAGAGTACAACAATCTGGATAATGTCCAGTCTTCTAGGTTATTTGGATTGTACAATGAATTAATAAAAGCCTTAAAAGAATTATCAAATCTTTCTGAACAGGATATTCAGGCAAATAGAGAACGTAATATTTTACAAGCTCAGCAACTTGCGTATGATCAGATGAATCATTTTGCAAATGCAAGGGGTTCATTGAATAATTCATTTCAGGAGTTATCTGCTCTTTACAAAAGTTCTGATGAATATAAAGCGAAAGAAGAGAAAGAGCATTTAGCAACATTAAAGAACGCTCTTGAAGTATTAAAAGATATTGCAAAAAATACAGATGAAAGTGGCAGAGTAGATATCACAAAATTTTCTGCAAATCAGCTCGCTTCTTATATAAAACAAGGTGCGTTTACATCTGGTGAAAAACTTGATGTAGTAACTGGTAATAAAGCTGTAGATTCACAAAATAGACAAACTCTGATGAATCAGTATGGTTATATAGCGAAACTTACTGGTAATTTCTTAAAGACAGGAATGGCTGGTGTTCCAGGTATCCAAGGAACAACTTATGCTCAGAGTTTTAATCAAGAAATATTGGATTCTCTCAAAAATCTTTCTGATGAACAGTTTTTTACAGAGTTTCCTAAGATATATGAGCAACAGTCAAATGCTATAAATGAGATGATAAAAGTTGCTCCAAAAGATGGTAGACAACAACAGTTAGAGACGTTTAAAACTCTCTTAGATTATGCTCTTACTAAATTTGAAGCAGATACTTCTGGAACTGGAGCAAACCCAGAGAATATTCTGAAAGGTTCAACACAAGAGTTTATCCCTCTCTGGAAACGTATACTTGCAGGAGCTACTGGTCTTTCAACACAGGGCATGACTGGTACTCTTCAGACAATGGAAAATTATAAGAACGATATGGCTATTCGCAACATGACCTCAAATGTCCTTAAAGCAACAATGAGGTCTATGGGCGTAGATGCTGCTATGGGACTTGTAAGAACGTCTGGTAATGCAAAACAGTTAAGAGGTGATAACGGATATACACTTCAGGTGGATTGGCAGAAAACCCAAGAATCAATTAAAAAGTTTTCGCTTGCATTGTCTGCTTCTACGACAGTTGTAACTGCGTATAAAAACAGCCTTGAACAAGAACTTGATACTTATGAACAGTTGATTGCAGCAGGTTATACACAGGCAGAATCTCAGGACCTTAAGAACCAAAAAACAGTAAGTTTAAAGACTCTTGAAAAATTTTCAAAGGACGCTGGTGACCAGTTAGTCAACGCATTTGGTGAAGGTTTAATGACAAAGACTGGAATAAAGGCATTCTTTAATGGTTCAGAATTTGTTGATTCACAAGGTAATAAACTTGAAGAAGAAGAAGTAATAATGACTGGTAATCTTTTTAATTTCATAAAAGACCAGTTACCAAGGATTTACAACGAATTACACGAAGCAAATGTTGCAGAGGCTAAAAATACAGTATTAAATCAAATGTTCTCTCAAGCAGCACCGACACAACTGGCATCTAAGTTTTTAAGTGGAAACAACCTTATAATGAACACAAACGGAAAACATTTAGATGCTGTAAGATTTTTGCAACAGTATCCAGACTTTGCGAATACAATTATTAATTCAGCTCTTGAAACACATAAAGGTTCTTTCCCTGCAATTAGAGGAATGTCTAATACTGAAATATTAGCATATGCCTATAGAACAAAAGACTCTGGTACAAACAAAATTGAAAACGACAAAATAGCAGGAGCAAGTGCAGCTTTAGAAAACGCATTTGCAACACTTGAGAATGCTATATTAGATTTGGTTGGAACAGATGCTTTCGAGAACCTTAAAGATGCTTTACAAAACCAAGCTCGTGATGAAGATGTGATGAAAAGATATCTTGCAAATCAATGGGCTAAGACTCATGGTTTAGCAGATCAGAATAGTCTCACTCCGGAAAATTATGGTGGTGCCCGAGGACTTCGCAATCGTTTGTATAAATATGTTACTGGACAGGAATTGGCTTCAGACCGTGAAGATTATATTGCTACAAAACTAAGAGCAGAAAAAGATACTGTTGCAAATATAAACGCAAAACGTCTTGAAGCACGAAGAGCAGAAATTGCGAATAATCCAAATTATCAGCCAAAGGAATTAGAGTTAATTTCCGAAGATGACTTAAATCCATTAAAAAAATCTAATGAAGAACTCGCAAAGATGCTTTCTTATAGTGAAAGAATTGCATTAGTATGGGGTGAAGAGGGTGGAGAAGTTTTAAAGGCCCTTGATAATATTGGCGTAAAGACCGGTGAGATTATACAGAATTTTACTGCATCTGCAATGTCATCAACACTTGAAACATGGGGAAAGACACTGACCTCTGCAGCCACAGATTCAAGTGAAATTGGCAAAAACCTTGCAGCATTATCTGTTTCGATGCTTAAGAATATGGGAACTATGATAACACAGGCCGGTCTTTCTCTTGCAATTTCTAGTGTTGGTGATAAGGGTAAAGTTTTGGCTGGTCTTGCAATTGCCGCAGCAGGTGGCGGACTTTCATTCCTTGGTGGTATATTTGATGGTGCTACAGAAGATAATAACAAGGAAGATGACGAGTGGCAGAAACTTCTTAAGATAAAACAGGACCTTGCAGACCTTCTCAAACAGGCTCGTGAAGATGCTATCTACTATGAGAATACAGTACGTCACAAAAAAGCGATTTCTGCAAATGAAAACTTTACTAAGAGCGTACATGATGCAATTATCACTCCTCGTGGAGATGTAGTTACTACTGATCCTAAAGATTATCTGATTGCAACAAAGACACCTCGTACTTTAGTTGGTGGTGGTGCACCTACAATCAACTTCTCAGTAATTGATAAGTCTACTGGAGTAAAGGTTACACAGCAGCGTTCTAGCTATGATGAAAGGACAAATACAATTGAGTTCGAAGCAATTATTGAAAGTAAGATACAGGAAGTAATTGCTACATCAAAAGGTGATGAAGCGTTTGCAGCAAGAGAATCACGCTTAAACGGAAGAACCGTAATAGCCTAGTTTTTAATCTGTTTTTTTTCTCACTGTAATATACAAGCATGTATATTGGATGGGCTAGTAATGTAAATAAAATCATCATTGACTCAACAAACATAACAGTAGGTGAAGGTGCTACTGTCGAAGATGGTCTTGAAGCTGGCGGTCAAAAGAAGAAACGCCTGATTAGTGCCAATCCTGCAGATAAATACAACGTTACTATGAATTTCAATTTTGTTGATAAAGATAGTAACGGTCTTACTGAACTTGAACGTTTTTATGCATGGTACAAATACGTTCATTGCTACGGTGTAAATCCATTTATATTTCCTGCAATCATGATTAACTCGAATAGACGAGAAGGTGAGTGCCAGGAAAACATTGAACATATCATTGAAAGAATCAGAAACGGTGACCCTACTGCAAAACTTCCGGATAATGAATATTACATTATTACTTCTGCAGTTGAAGGCTCAAAGAGTGGACATGACCTTCAGATAACAATGACATGGGAGACCTTCGCTACAGGTTCTTTCACTATTCCAGATGAAGAATCAACTATCCAGAGAATTGAAGCACAGAATGGTTACTTAGATGTAATTCTCACTTCTACACCGCAGTCAGAACCAACTCCTTATACATGGGAAGTCCAGGTGAAAAAAGGTAATGGTTCAAAAACAACACAAATAATCAATTACAGTTTCTTTGATGGTGATGTAACTACAAGACTTTATTTTGATGCAAAAACAGAAGCTGGAACTTATAAGTTCTATATTGGCGAGTTTGAATCAAATTCAATAACAGTAAGTTGAGGAATGTAGCATGAAGAACATAAATGTAATCGCAATGGATGAACTTTGGAAAGATGACACAGATGGTCATATTCCAATTCTTATGGAGATTTTTAATCCAGATATCAAATGGGAAGACGGTTCCTTTGAGCAGGAAAATATGTATCTTCGTGTAATCGATGATTCAAATCCTGTTATGTATAAAGGGAAAAAGTATCTTCCTTGTAAGTTCAACTACACTCCGCCAGAAGAAAACGGCAAAGATTTAGGACAGGCTTCAATTATTGTTTCTGCAATAGATACACGCATTGTTGAGATTTTACGCTCAGTTGATGTCGAGTGCGATGTCAAAGTTGTTGCAGCATTTGCAAAGAAAGTAACTGTAAATGAAAACAACAAAGAAGTAACGACTTACAGATTTTTCCCTCTTGATGAATTGTCTGCAAAAATGCAGTCCGCAACATACAGTAGAGCAACTGCTCAACTGAATCTTGTTTGCAAGGATGTATTGAAACTTAATGTTCCAAGAAACGTTGCAACAAAAGACAAGATACCATCGGTGAATATGAATGCTTAATTTGTATATCAATGACTTGCTTGAAGCACGTTTCAAGAATCATGGCCGTTCTGTAAAAGAAGGTTTTGATTGTTATGGACTTGCAATAGAAGTTTCGAGAAGGCTTGGACACGAGCTTTATGACCTTTGGTATGAAAAGGCTTGTTCAGAAACCTTCTCTGAAAATGTAGATACAGTATGCAAAAGAATGAGTGATAAAACTGTCGAGACTACCGAACAGGAACTTGGAAACTTAATTCTGTTTGCAGATGAAAATGGAAGGATGGTTCATATAGGAGTCATTCTTGAAGAAGGTTTGTTTATTCACGCAGATATTCAAGGTGTGAGAGTAACAAAACTTGAAGACTATTACAGAAAGCAATGGAAGGTATACACATGGCTACAGTAAAATTCTTAGACAATATTCTCTCAAAAGATTATAAAACATTCTCTGTTGACGAAGGAACTTCCATTGAAAAAATAATCAGAGAGAATGCAGACGAATCCGTTTATGAAAGCACTCTTATTGAGTGTTATGATCTCGAAACTGGAAAAACATATTATGCACCAATTGAAGATGATAAAGATTCTTTGAATGCAGTTATCCTTGTAAACGACAAGAATGTTTCTCTTGATTATAAAGTACAGAAAAATGATATTGTAGAAATTGTAATTACTCCTGCTGGTGATAACTGGAGTTGGCTTGGTGCTGTTACAGGATTCTTTACAGGTTTATTTACAGGAGCAAAATACCTTGGTGGTTTCTGGGGTGCAATTTTTGGCGGTATCGTTGGTTTCTTTGCCGGTGGTATTATTGGTGGCGTAATAAAAGATTCTCTTAAAATTGATGAAAATGCAACTAGCAACAAAGGCCTTGATTCAGAAAAACTTCCAGATGTTCGTGGTGCTACAAACCAACCTATAACAGACCAGGCTTTCCCTATGGTTTTGGGAAAACATCTTACAGTTCCATTTGTAATTGGTTCTCCTTTTAATGATATCTCTGGTGCTCATGGTGAAGAAAACTATATCAGTGTTTTATATGCTGTAGGATATGGACCTCTTAGAATTACAGACCTTAAACTTGGTGAACAATACATTGCTCATAATAAAAGATGGGCCGGAAACCAGTATATGAAAAATATATGGTCTGGTACTCTTTCTGGAATAGATGAAGGAAATAACCATTATCCTATGGAATATTTTCAACAGAATACAGATATTCCTTTATCATCAAGACCTCAAATTACTGCATCTGAAATGATTGCTGCAGGTTGGGATGTTCCAGATGATGATAGCATTTACACTATTTATTCATCATCATATACAAAATATCGTAGTTTAAGCCAGACAGAAACAAAAACTATTCTTGTTACTCCTATCCTCGCTGATGGAACCGTATATTCTCCTGCTCAGCTTGAGACATATGCAGACCAAATTCTCTCAGGACAGACATCACAGGCAAGTAATATTCTTCTTAATACATTTACTGGTGATGACTCAGTTGAAAAAGCAGAAGCATATGCTGAAGAGCTTCATTGTGCTCAGGCAAGTTTCTACGGCTTAATGGGAGATATTACTAATATATGGAAAAATAATGATGTTACAATTGAAATTTTGCAGCAGAGTCCAGACCTTCCAGTAGAATATGGTGCAATCTATCCATACGCAAAACTTCAGAATGATATCAAAGCAAACGTATTGTTTATTGCAGATGGAACCCTTGAAGAAATTGACGCAGGAAACAACATCTCATACAAAGGCCTTGGATTGCAAAATGGTCTGAGAAACAATCCTATTTATTTCTCAGAGCAGTTTGCAAAGTCTGTAAAAGTTGAACTTGATTTTTCACAGGGTCTTTATAAAACACGAAGTGAAACTGTTGATAAGACAAGTGATGTTCACTATTACAAAATCCCTATGTGGGTTGCCATTCAGTGGCGTGTATTCTCTGAAGATAATGATAAGGTTGATGGTGGAAATGCAGGAACTATCGCTCTTCCTAATTACAATTATAATACTCATAAGTATGATCTTATTGATGGCAAAGCAAAACGTGGCTGGAATACGTTTGAAGAAATAAACCCTGTAAATGTTGGTTGGACTGAAGACGAAAAACCTTGTATAAATTTGTATTATGAGTTTAGTTATAATTCAGAAACACCTCGTTCGGGCGGTTCTGGCTCGCCATATGTTTCTTATTCTCAGACATTGACTCTCAAGTATCTTTCAACTCCAGTAGAATTGGATAGTGATTTTACAGTAAAAGTTGAATATAAAGAGGGAGACAATTCTGTTTACAAGACATATACATTCCCAGCAAATACTACAAGAATGGATATTAATGAAGTAGTTACTGGGCCGAATATTCAAAGATATATCGGAGTAAGAATTATTTCTCTTTCTCCAAATTATGGTGGCGGCTCTGGAACAAGCTCAACTGCAGGTTATAGAACAGATGTAAGGTATCATAATAAAATATATGTTCCGCTTACAATTTGTGTAGGAAATGGAATACTTTCAAGTCTTTATACTCCTACAATGCGTTCTGCAGATTTTGCTGCACATACAGGAAATGAATTACCTGCAAATCTTAATGATGGCTGGCTTAATCAGAATGTATTCAATCTTGAACCTCTTGGTGGAGATGATGAAGATACAACTGGTATCAATGAATTCCGTTGTATTACAGAAGTCGATTTTGTCGCATGGGCAGAAGAAAACCTTCGTGCTGCCGGAGATTCTGACGAAGAGTTTGTAAATAAATTTAAGTCTTATTTCTATGATAGTTCAAATACCACAAAGAGCATTGAAGTTCGTGTTGTTCGTGTATCTCCTAACTACATTGATGAATCAGTTTCTACAAACGAACACTCTGCTTTCAAGTTTAATGACATCTTTACTTGGACTACTCTTACTTCCACAATGCTTGATGGCGATGAACTTCTGAAGAGTGAAAATTCTCAGATTGTTCAGAAGAGACCTCTCTCTGAAGAGGATATGAGAAAACTCTGTGTTATTGCATTAAAAGCAAAAACAG
>Ga0310786_10013610_pt1 | contig 10035 bp, 10 predicted proteins | sample AusTroGonzalo_MG_FD_203881 | JGI IMG/M metagenome (GOLD analysis project Ga0310786, IMG submission 203881) | Bovine rumen microbial communities from tropical cattle in Woodstock, Queensland, Australia - Gonzalo_03 (v2) (version 2) | ecosystem: Host-associated > Mammals > Digestive system >... | reverse complement strand
GCCCGGCGCACTTTCCTTCATTGCGCAAGGACGTGGAGGTTGTTGCACATGGTTTCGAGGTATGAGGTGCTTTGTGGCTTTGTGGTGCGTAGTTCGCGTCTGCGGTTTTCAGCGTTTGAGCGATGTTGCGGTTTGGATAGCGGAGGTGATTTGCTCCGGGATGAAGATCGGCAAGGCGTGTTCCGCGCCGGGAATCATATGGAGCTGCGCCCGCGCGAATATGCCCTTCAAGTAACCGGCGTTGCTTGCACGGACAACCGGATCCTTTTCGCTCTGGAACAGCACGCACGGGAGCGAGGCGAAAGCATCTCGCTTCGCCTCAAGCTCCGCGCGAAGGTCTGTGCTGCGCAAATAATCGAGCCCGCGCTTGAGATTGGCGTCCGAATCCATGACATACGGGTTTGGCAGGCGAGCCGGGATCGAGGAAAAACCGCCGCCGCCCATGGTCATCTTAAGCCCCATCTCCAATGCGCTCAAGCGGCGCTCCGTCATGCCCGGCCAGCCTTCATCCTGCATCATGCGTGGCGTAGCCGCCACGAGGACAAGCGCGCGGACCCTTGCGGGCGATTTCAGCGCGAGCCTGAGCGCGTATGAAGCCCCCATCGACCAGCCGACAAGCACTGCACCACCGGCGGCGGCGGCGAACGCCGCCTCGGTTTTGCCGTCCAAATGGTCGATATAGGAAAATACCGCATCGCGCTTGAAGGTGCAAAGCTTCCAGGCATCGGGCGAAGCGGCCCAACCGTTCAAAACAAACGTCTTTACGTCTTCGGACATTTCTCCAGCCCTTCGCAGAAGCGGACGATTCTTGCGCCTATAGCCTGTTTGGACATTAGCGGAAGCGTCTCGAGCTTTCCCGACGCGTGCACGAAAGTGACTCGGTTCGTAGCCGTGCCGAATCCCGCGCCGGGGCTTGTGACGTCATTGAACACGATCATCTCGGTCGATTTTTCGCGGCACTTTCGCACGGCCTCGTCCAGTTTGGCGCCGGTCTCGGCGGCGAAGCCGATCTTCCTTGCGCCCTTTACGCTTTTCAGTATGTCCGGATTGCGCACAAGCTCAAGCACGCCGGACATCTCGCCTTTCTTGAGTTTTTCAGCGGCCATGCGTTTCGGGCGCCAGTCGGCGACAGCCGCAGTCGCGATGAAAAAGGTGCTTGCGGCATCCTTGCCGCCGTTTTCCGCGAGAGCCGTTTCCACAGCGCCGAGCATTTCGCGCGCGCTCGAAACATCAACGCGGCGGACACCCTTTGGCGTCCTGAGCTGCACGGGGCCGGCCACCAACACTACTTCGTGACCGCGCCTCGCTGCCGCGCGCGCAATCGAAAAACCCATCCTGCCCGAGGATGGGTTTGAAAGAAACCGGACCGGATCGAGGTATTCCCTCGTCGGCCCGGCGGTGATGACGAAACGCAGTTTCATCATCAGTTCTTGTATGTCACTATTCCCTTGCCCTTCCTGATCACGCCGATGACGTGGTAGGGCTGATGCTGCGCCTTGAGGATGTTCGTGGCCTTCACGATATCGGTCTTGGGTATGATCACCACATAGCCGATTCCCATGTTGAAGACGCGGTACATCTCGTCATGGTCGACCTTGCCCTGACGTTCGATGAACTTGAAGATTGTGGGCACTTCCCAAGATGCGCGGTCGATCTCGGCGTTTACCGCCTTGGGGAGAACGCGCGGAAGATTGTCCGGGAAGCCGCCGCCGGTGATGTGGGCCATGCCGGTGATCTTGACCTTGCGCTCCAGGAGTTTCGCCACGGGCTTGAGGAAGCTGCGGTGGACAGCGAGAAGCGCTTCACCGAATGTCTGGTTGGTCCCGGGGACCTTGTCGCGCCAGGAAAGCTGGCACAGGTCGAAAATAACACGCCTCGCGAGCGAATAGCCGTTGGTCTGCAAACCGCCCGAGGGGAAGCCGATGATGATATCCCCGGCGCGGATCGACTTGCCGGTGATCAAGTCCTTCTTCGCGACATGCCCGACGATCGTGCCCACGAGATCGTACTCGCCTGCAGGATAGAGGCCGGGCATTTCAGCCGTCTCGCCACCCAGTAGCGCCATCTTATTTTCGCGGCACGCTTTGCAGATGCCACTTATGACGCTCTTGAACTGCTGGCCGTCGAACTTTGCCGCGCCCACGTAGTCCATGAAAAACAGCGGCATGGCGCCCTGGACGAGGATATCGTTGACGCAGTGGTTTACGATATCCTGCCCGACGGTGTCGTGCTTGTTCATCATGGCGGCGACCTTGAGCTTGGTGCCTACGCCATCGGTGGAAGCCACGAGGATCTCGTCCTTGCCGGACGGGACCTTGTGGAGACCGCCGAAAGCGCCTATTCCGCCTACGGTATTCTGGGTCTTAGTGGAGGCCACCATTTCCTTGATAGACGTGAGGGCCTCCATCTTGTTGTCAATGTTCACCCCCGCTTGCGCGTAGGCTGACTTGTTTTCTCTTGCCATGATTACAGCTTGTCGTTCGAGCCGAGTACTTTGACGATCTTGTGGATGTACATCTTCTTCATGTTGTCGCGCGCAGGCGTGAGATACTGGCGCGGATCGAAGTGGTCTGGGTGCTCGGCGAAGTGCTGGCGGATTGCCGCGGTCATTGCGAGGCGGGAGTCGGAGTCGATGTTGATCTTGCAGACTGCGCTCTTGGCCGCCTTGCGGAGCTGTTCTTCCGGAATGCCGACGGCGTCGGGAAGCTTGCCGCCGAACTTGTTGATGGTGTCGACCTCGTCCTGAGGGACGCTGGAAGAACCGTGAAGCACGATCGGGAAGCCGGGGAGCTTCTTCTCGATTTCCTTGAGGACGTCGAATGCGAGCGGCGGCGGGATGAGCTTGCCGGTCTTTTCGTCGCGCGTGCACTGCTCGGGCGTGAACTTGTAGGCGCCGTGGCTCGTGCCGATGGAGATCGCGAGGGAGTCGCAGCCGGTCTTGGTGGCGAACTCGATCACTTCTTCGGGCTTGGTGTAGTGGCTCTCGGCGGAGGAGACTTCATCCTCGACACCGGCCAGAACGCCGAGTTCCGCCTCGACGGTGACGTCGTACTTGTGCGCGTAGTTGACGACCTTCTTGGTGAGCTTGATATTCTCCTCGAACGGGAGGGAGGAAGCATCGATCATCACGGAAGAGAAGCCGCTGTCGATGCAGCTCTTGCAAGTCTCGAAGCTGTCGCCGTGGTCGAGGTGGAGGACGATCTGGGGCTTCTTGCAGCCGAGCTCCTTGGCGTATTCCACCGCGCCCTGGGCCATGTAGCGCAAAATCGTGGGGTTGGCATACTTGCGAGCGCCCTTGGAAACCTGCATGATCACGGGCGACTTCGTCTCGACTGCAGCCTGAACGATGGCCTGCATCTGTTCCATTGTGTTGAAGTTGAATGCAGGAATCGCATAGCCGCCCTTTACGGCCTTGGCGAACATCTTGCGCGTATTCACGAGCCCTAGCTCTTTGTAGCTGGTCTTTTTCATCTTTGCTTCCGCTTTTTGCCCTGCGCCTTTCACTTGTGGCCAGAACTCGCCTTGGCGCAGCCGGAAGCGAATAAACTGGTGGGCTATAGTGGATTCGAACCACTGACCTCTTCCATGTCAAGGAAGCGCTCTAACCAACTGAGCTAATAGCCCGAAAGTGGCGCGTATTTTAGCATTTCTTTTCGTCCGTGTCAATGGCCAAAATTGAAATAGTCGAAAAGAAACACCCTAAACGCCTCAAACGAGCGGTTTGCCGATTTTGGGCACGGCGGCCATGAGGTACTTGGTGTACTCTTCCTTGGGGTGCTTGAGCACCTCGTCGCAAGTACCCTGCTCCACAATCTGGCCACGGTTCATCACGATGATTCTGTCGGCAATGTGCTGGACGACGCCGATATCATGCGTAATGAAGAGGAACGAAAGCGAAAGCTTCTTCTTGAGATCGCCTAGAAGGTCGAGAACCTGTGCGCGAATCGAAAGGTCCAGCGCGCTCACAGCCTCGTCGCAAATCAGGAGCTCAGGCTTGAGCGCGATTGCGCGTGCGATGCAAATACGCTGGCGCTGGCCGCCGGAAAACTCGTGCGGGTAGCGGTCGAGCATGTCCGCCGGCAGGCCCACGGACTCCAGAAGCTCCGCGCCCTTGTCGCGGCGCTCGGCCTTGGTGCAGAGACCGTGGTAGATCATCCCTTCGGTGAGAATCTCCTGGATGGTGTGGCGGGGGTTCAGCGAAGCGTGCGGATCCTGGAATACCACCTGTACTTTGCGGCGGTACTCCATCATTTCTTCGCGCTTGATCTTGCAAATATCCACGCCATTGACCTTGATAGAACCTCCGCAAGGCTTGTTCAGCATCAAAATAGCCCGGCTCGTGGTTGATTTGCCGCAGCCGGATTCGCCGACGACGCCAAGCGTTTCGCCGCGCTTCAGATCGAAACTGACGCCATCGACGGCCTTAACATAGCCTACCGTGCGCGCGAACACGCCCTTCTTGATCGGGAACCAAACCTTCAGGTCGCGTACTTCAAGTATATTGTCTTCGGCATTCATGTCATATATTCTACCATAATTGTCGGCGCGTGGCTAGTGCCAAGATTGGCGAAAACCGCGCCTACTCGCTTTTCAGTTCACGTGTCATCATCGCATCTACGGCCTTCGCCGCGTCGAAACCGGCGTAGCAAAGCGCGTATACGAGGTCGCAAATCGGCATTTCCACGCCAAGTTTCTGCGCCAAAGCATGTATCACCTTGGAATTCCAGACGCCCTCCGCGACCATTTGCATGGAAGATAGAATGGCGTCGATCTTCTCGCCCTTGCCCAAGCGCTCACCGACGCTGTGGTTTCGCGAGTGCTGCGAAGTGCAGGTAACTATCAAATCGCCCGTTCCGGCGAGGCCGTTCACCGTCTCGCTGCGTCCGCCGTAAGCGGTCACGAAGCGCTTCATCTCGGCGAGGCCCCTAGTGATGAGCGCCGCGCGCGTATTGTCGCCGAAACCCATGCCGTCAGAACAGCCCACGGCGATTGCTATGACATTCTTCACCGCACCGCCGATTTCCACGCCCACCGGATCAGGCGAAGTGTAGACGCGGAACTTAGGCCCGCTCCACACCCGCTGAACGCGCTTCGCCTTTTCGGGGTCGTTGCAGGCGGCCACGATCGTGGTCGGGATACCGCGCGAGACCTCCTCGGCATGGGTCGGCCCGGCGAGCGCGACCACATCCTTGACGCCGAGTATTTCGGTGGCAAGCTCGGTCATGCGCTTGTTTGTCTTTTCGCAAAGTCCCTTAGTCAGTGAAACCACAAGCATGTCGTCCGTAACGAGCCCCTTGAACTTCTCCATCACCGAAGCGAAGAACTTGCTGGGCGGCGCAAGCACTGCGATTTCCGCTCCGACCATTGCAGCGGCGGGGTCGGATTCAAGGCGCAGGCTCTCCGGCAGCTCGACTCCTTTCAAAAAGCGGTCGTTGCGCCGCGTGCGGCACATTTCCTCTATGTAATCTGGGAATGCACCCCAAAGCGTCACGTCATGGCCGTATCCGGCTAGCAGAAGAGCGTTGGCCGTACCCCAGCCTCCGTCTCCGATTACCGCAATTTTCATATGTGCATTCCTCCTTTCAAATAGTCAATCCATCGCGCGCGAAAGCCTGAGAGCTAGCCCCGGGAGCTGCGGATCGCGCGCCCCGCAAACCGCAAACGCCGCGAAATTGTCGTGCCGCCTTGACATCCACTCGTACGCGGCATCGATGTCCTCCACGCAGAGCGCGATTCCGGGGCGCAGCATATCGAGTAGATCCTCCGAACGTACGGTGCGCTCGGCCGTGCCGCCAGCATCGTAGACGGGCAGGAGCAAAAGCTTGTCCCGCTCGCGTATTGTCGAGTTGAATATATCGGCGAGCGCCTCACGCATCTTCTTCAGCGGGCCGTACCCATGCGGACGCCACAGCACGCATACGCCGCCATCGTTGTGGACTTGCGCAAGAGTGGTTATGAGCGCCTTGAGCTTTTCGGGGTTGTGCGCGTAGTCGTCGTACACCTTGCTGCCGTATCGCTGCATGCGGCGCTCGACTCCGCGGAACGTCCCGAGTGCTTCGCAGGCGGTCTTTTCGTCGCAGCCGAGCGCCACGGCCATCTTCACAGCGAGCGTGGCGTTCTGCAGATTGTGGAGCCCCGGCATCTGCAAAGGAACATCCATCGTCTCGAAACCGGCGCGCCCGTCGACAAGCGGGCCGCGCATATCCTTTATGAAATCGTCGAATACGCGATCCATCTCGTCCTTCGAATAGTGGTCGGCGGAAGAGTTGGTGACGATCGCGGCGTAGGGATGGAAGGCCACTAGAGATTTATCGCTTTCATCGACTTCGGCCACCGCATATTCTCCGCGGCCGAAACGGACGGCGCCGTCCCACCCCGGGACGTTTGCGCCGTTTACGCAAAGCGGGTCGAGGCCGCATTCGGCCAATATATGCCCGAGCATCGCAGTGACCGTAGACTTGCCGCAGGTGCCGACCACGGCGACAAGTTTCTTTCCCGCAAGCGCGCGCGAAAGCGCAACCGCGCGGTGCGTGACCGGCAACCCGAACGCTTTTGCCATCTTAAGCCCGGCATTGCTTTCTTCTATCGCAGTGGAGACGATGACTTCATCGACTGTTCCATCCACCCCGGTGCCATCGTCCGGATAGCACTTGATGCCCAACGATTCGAGAAACCGTATGTTCGGGGTGCCAAGCGTGCGGTCGGCGCCGGTCACCTCGTCGCCGAGGTTAGCCAGCGCAACTGCGAGCGCGCTCATTCCAACGCCTCCGATGCCTATTAAATGCCGCTTCACGGATAAAAAACGCCCTGCCCGGTAAAACGGCGGAGCGCCGGATTGACCGGACGCTCCGAAACGACGGCATTTTCAATTCTGCCGACCTTTGCTGCCGTTCGCATTCTTAGCGCTCCGGGTGGGATTACGCTCCGAGCTGAAGTCTGGCGAAGCGCTTGATCGTAAGCGTATCGCCGAGGTTCTTTGCCACGCCATCGAGGTACTTCTCGACGGTGATGTCGCCATCCGCAACGTAGTCCTGCTTGGTAAGGCAGATCTGGGTACAGAACTTGGCGGCCATGCCCTTCTTGATGCCGACGAGAGCCTGCTCCGGAGGCAGCTTGCCCTTCTGCTCCTTGAGCGCGTTGAGCTTGATTTCAAGCTCGGCGTCGATTTCGGGCTGGGGGACGTCGGCGGGGTTGACGTACTTGGGCGCGTTTGCGGCAACCTGCAGGCAGATCATGTGCGCAGCTTCGGCGAGCGCGGGATTTGCGGCCGTCTCGGGCTTGGTGCAGCCGATTTCGACGAGCACGCCGATCTTGCCGCCCATGTGGATGTAGCCGGAAAGCACGCCTTCGCCCTCGAGCTGGTAGCGCTCGGCGCGGCGGATCTTCACGTTCTCGCCTGTCTTAGTGAGAAGCATCTTGTAGTCGTCGTTGAGGGTGGCTTCGATATCCTTGCCCTCGAGCGCGACCTTGGCCGCATCGTCGACGAACTTGATGAACGCTTCGGTCTTGGCCACGAAGTCGGTCTCGCAATTGACCTCGGCGAGCGCCATGGTCTTCTTGTCGGCCGCTTCGGCGAGCGCCACTATACCCTGCTTGGATTCCTTGTCGACGCGCTTTGCGGCCACGGCGAGGCCCTTCTCGCGAAGGTACTTGACGGCCTCTTCCATGTTGCCGTTGGTGGCGGTCAGGGCTTCCTTGCAGGCGCCCATGCCGGCTGCGGTTGCCTCGCGCAGCTCCTTGATCTGCTGAATAGAAATTGCCATTGCGAATATTTTCCTTTCTTGCTCTTGTGGTTTACTCTGCCGCGGGAGCTTCAGCCGCGGGAGCCGGTTCGGCTACGGGGGCTTCTGGAGCGGGAGCGGCCTCGGCCTTGACGGCGGCCTCGGCGGCCTGTACTGCGGCCTGGCGCTTTGCCGCGAGGTCGGCCTTGGCCTTGCTCTCGGCGGCCTCCTTGGCGGCGCGGGCTGCGGCCTTGACGTTGGCTGCGACCACAGGCTTCTTGGACGGTCCCTTCGCACGGCCTTCGCCGGGCTTGACGCCCTTCGCGCGGCGCTCGGCGCGCGCTGCACGCTCGGCATCCTCGCGGTTCTTGCGCTCGGCCTCGCGCTTGCGGTTCTCTTCGGCCGCTCTGGCGCTGTACTCCTGGCCGGCGGTCTGGATGATGCCGACAAGGGCCTTCAAAATCAACTCCACTCCGCGGACGCTGTCGTCATTGCCGGGGATCACGTAGTCGATCGGCTCGGGATCGGCGTTCGTATCGACGATTGCCACCACGGGGATTCCAAGGCGCACCGCCTCCTTGACGGCGTTTGCCTCCTTGACGACGTCCACGACCACAACCGCGCCGGGCTGCTCGGCCATGTCCGCGATGCCGGTGAGATTCTTCTCGAGCTTGTTCAGCTCGCGGCGGAGCATGGAAGCTTCCTGCTTGTGCTCGGAAAGCTCACCGCCGTTCGCCTTCGCAGTGGCCTGGAGCTGGCGCATCCTCTTCACGCTTGAACGAATCGTCTGCGCGTTCGTGAGCGTGCCGCCGAGCCAACGCTCGGTGATGTAGAACTGCTCAACGCTCGAGGCAAGCTCGCGGACCATCTCGGAGACCTGCTTCTTTGTGGCCACGAACAGCACCTTCTTGCCGTTCAGGACGGTTTCGCGAAGGAACGCCGCCGCTTCGTCGAGCATCTGGACGCTCTGCGTAAGATCGATGATGTGGATTCCATTGCGCTTGTCGAAGATGTAACCTTTCATCTTGGGATTCCAGCGCTTGGTCTGATGGCCGAAGTGAAGCCCTGCTTCAAACATGTCCTTCAGCGTGATACCCGTAAGGGCGGATGTAGGCATTTCCATTTTGTTTTTCCTTTCTCAATCCTTGTGTTTGTCAGATTAATCCGCTTTGTCCGAGGATGGATTACCCCGAATCATTCGCTTCGTTCCGCCTCACCCGGGCAAAACGGCGCATATTATATCAAACTGGGCGCACCTGCGCAAGGGGGTATTTTTCAGGATTTTTGCGCGCGCGATACCGAATTGTTCAGAATGGCGGTGATTTTGTATATGTGTTCCACCAGATTGGGGTCGAGCATCTCTCGCAGGAACGGTATCACCTTGTGGCGCACCTTGTTCCGTTCGATGGAAATATCGCCGTTCGACGCATCCTCGCGCCATTCTTCGCCGTATTTGCGCAAATAGCCCTTTAGTTCTTCATCGCGGCAGCCAAGCAGCGGCCGCACGAATTTTACGCCCCCCACCTGCGAACGGGGCTTTATGCCCGCGAGTCCCGCCGGGCCGGAAGCCCGCCTTATGCGCATGAGAAAAGTCTCGGCCACGTCATCCATATGGTGGCCCGTGGCGATTGCATCTAGGTTCAAGCTCTTCATGCACTTCTCGAAGAACGCCATGCGCACGCGCCGCGCGGCCATTTCCATGGATTCGCCGTTCGCCCGCTCAACCTTGGCGTGGATTCCCTTGAACGGAATGCCCAGCCTTTTGGCCAAGCCCCGCACAAAACGGTACTCCTCATTGGATTCTTTTCTTAGGCCGTGGTCGACGTGCAGTACCACAAACCGCTTCGCCGCATTGCGCTTAGTGCCCCCTTTAGTCATCAAAAAAGCTAGCGCGACCGAGTCCGACCCGCCGCTGACGGCGAGCCCGATCCGTCCATTCGGCAGTATCGAGCGGTCTATTTTCATGCTTTCCGCATATTATACCATTTTCGCTCTTGCAAAGCGAGGGGCAAAAATGGTATAATACGCGCCGTTCATTTGCTTGCGGGCGTATCTCAATGGCAGAGAGCCAGCCTTCCAAGCTGGTTACGAGGGTTCGATTCCCTTCGCCCGCTCCAGGCAAGGCCAGGGTGGCGTAATGGCAGCCGCGGCAGACTCAAAATCTGCTGTACGAGAGTACGTGCGGGTTCGAGTCCCGCCTCTGGCACCAGCCGGGAATGCTGTAAATGGACGATACGACTGGAGGGGTGTCCGAGTGGTCGATGGTGCAACCTTGGAAAGGTTGTGTGGGCGCAAGTCCACCGGGGGTTCGAAT
>Ga0310786_10013609_pt1 | contig 10035 bp, 4 predicted proteins | sample AusTroGonzalo_MG_FD_203881 | JGI IMG/M metagenome (GOLD analysis project Ga0310786, IMG submission 203881) | Bovine rumen microbial communities from tropical cattle in Woodstock, Queensland, Australia - Gonzalo_03 (v2) (version 2) | ecosystem: Host-associated > Mammals > Digestive system >... | reverse complement strand
CTCCGGATGGAGCACGACATTACGTTGCTGGCAGAGGGACTTGAGGTCTGGCAGACGCTCCCAGTTCTTGAGATCCTTGGTGCGCGCGATGCCTGCCGCAGCGGTAGCCGCCGAGGTGTCAAACGGTTTGGTTTCGTCGTGACGCTCCACGCAGAAGATACCATAGATCCAGCCGTCCTCATGACGCGTCAGACGCATATCATAGACGTTCGTGGCAGGCGCATTGCAACCGTCGGGCAGGGTGACCGGTTCGTCCCAGAAACGCCAGCCGTCAATGCCGTTGTCGGACTGCGCCACGGCAAAGAACGACTTGCGGTCAGCACCCTCCACGCGGGCGACGACGGTGTACTTGCCGTCGAAAAGGATTGCTCCGGCATTGAGCACCGCGTTCATCATGATGCGTTGCATCAGGTAGGGGTTGTCCTTCTTGCAGAAGTCATAGCGCCACTCCAGCGGCGTGTGCTCGGCGGTCAATATAGGGTACTGATACTTGGTATAAATACCGTTGCCGCCTTCTGCGGGTATGTTCTTGCGGTTAAGCAGGGCTTCGTGGCGCTCGCGAAGTGCGCGAACCTTATCATTAAACGTTGCCATAGTGATTGTTTTTGTCGTTTTGTGGTGTGTGTTACTGATTTACGGTGCAAAGGTACAAAAAATTATCGGCAATCACCGACACAATTTTGCTATTCTCTGCCACAATACGCGCAAGGAACGGATTTTGTTCTATGAAGTATAAGTCCCAAACGAAGCAGGAGACCTTGCTAAGTCTCCTACCAAGCGTATAGGGTTGGTTAACCCCTTGCTATATCCTTACAAAAGGGTTTGTCACTTCACCTCTTGCCCTTGGACGGTGTAAGTCTTGCCGTCGCGGAGGATGAAGAGTCGACCGTCAATAATCAATTTACGATTTGAGGATTGACGATTGACGATTCCTTCCGCATCCGTCGGGGTGTCGGGTTCGTCGCTGCCATCCAAGTCGCCGACAAAGGTTACGGGGACATTCGGGAACTTCTGTTGGTAAGCAGTGAGGAAGGCTCTCTTGACGTGGCACTTGGTCACCTCTTTTACCATTCGTCTGCCTACCGAGGGATCGTTGCCGTCAGCATCGGGTTCCCAGGTCAGGTTAGCCGGATCGGGATAGCAATAGATATCCGTCAGCAGCGTGCAGTTAAAGAATGCGCCCACGCCTATCTGTGTGACACTTTCGGGAATAGTGATCGTGGTCAATCCTTCGCAATTAGCGAAAGCATAACTGCCGATGCTTGTGACCGTATCGCCGAGAACGACATGCTCAATCTCCGTATTGCCTGCGTACGCGCTATCTGCTGGGCTGGAGTTGACGGTCATGGTCTGGGTGCTTTCATCCCACTCGTTGGTGCCGGCTACGGCATGTATCTCGCAATCGGCATCCGCCATGGTCAGGGTGTAGGGGTTGGCATTGCCGCTGAGCGTACCGGTAGAAGCCGTGTAGCCGTACGAGCCGCTGAGGTTGAGGCTGAGGACATCTTTGTCGGCAGCATAGAGCACGCCTTTGCGCATTAACCCCGTAGCGTAAGCGGTGATGCCGCTGACGTCATATACGGCAGTCGGCTCGGTTGCACTCGTAATGGTGACACCTGTGCCTGCATAGATAGCGCGAGGATATCGGCAATCCGTAGTGGCATCATTGTTATGCTCATCCGTATCCGGCGTGAAATTGTAGTAGCAGTACGTGTTATTTACCGTTACTTCTACGTTCGTCGCCTCGTGATAGCGGGCAACAAGCGGGTTGAAGTGGTTATGCTCGATGGTATAATATATATTACCTTTGAACAGGCAGTCGGTCAAGGTAATCGTCGCGCCACTGTTACACCAGCCGACGAAACCGCCCAAAGCCCGATCATCGAATACGCTATAAGCAGTGCTGGCGACCTCTCCGTCACATACACAACCTATAAAATTAACGGTAGCGTCAAGGGCGTGTCCGACCACACCGCCTCCAAAGACACCTGTAATGACGTGAGTGGAGATACGGCAGTTCTGAATCGTGCATGTACTACCGCTTCTCGTGAATCCGACCAGACCGGCCGTGTGCTTGCCCGTACTTCTGACCTCACCGTTTACAACGAGGTTCTTGATCGTAGCGCCATCAACATAGCGGAACAGAGCAGAACCATTCGTTTCGTCGGCGTCTCTAATCGATATCGTGATGGTATGCCCGTCGCCATCGAGCGTACCGCCGAAAGCATGATCTTGGTCGGAGCCTATCATCGTATTTGTGATAGAAAGGTTGTTGGTCAGTCGGAAATACTTTCCTTGATAGCTGTCGCCTGCGCCAACTCCCTTCTGCAACATATACCAATCCGTGTAATCAGAAATGAGATACGGATTCTGTTCGGTACCCTCTCCTTCGAAACTCGGTTCCGGAAGTTTTTCGCCGTAACCGGCGATATAAATGGCGACGGTTCTATTGGTTACTATCCAAGAATCCGTCAATTCACCGTCGGCATTCACAGGGTAAATAGTAGTTGCAGGTTCGAATTCCCAAGACCCTACCGCTAAGGATCCCAAACCTTGCGTACCAATAATTTTACTATCAAGTTCGTTTGCCGGGAACTCATAATCTTCCCCCCCGATTGCATTATTGGACATGTATCTGTGTCCAAGCGCTACTATATGATACGAGTACGTATGGGTGAGTTCTGCACCATTCTTCAGTATATCCCCGACCTGAAGGTCATCCATATTGCATTTACCCTCGTATACACCCTGGATGATGGAAACATAGTCTGCCCAATCGGTTGCCGCACGGTAAGCAACTACCGGTTGTCCAAGTACGTAGATATGCTCGAGACTGTCAGCTCCTAAGAAGGCATTGCTACGCACCGCCTGAGGGATAACGCTACTACAGGTGATAGTGAGCAAGTTGGTGCATCCGGCGAACGCAGAATCGCCGATGACGGTGACCGAATCACTGATAATCACATGCTCTATCTCCGTATGGTTTTCGTACGCATGTTTAGCAAGACTGTTGTTGACGGTCAGGGTCTTGGTGCTCTCATCCCACTCGTCGGGGACGGTTATGGCACGTATCCGGCAGTCAGCATCCTCCATGGTCAGCGTGTAGGGGTCTGCACCGACACCGAGCGTACCGGTAGAAGCCGCATAGCCATTGCTTGAGCCGCTGAAGTTCAGGCGGAGATTCTCTTGGTCGGCCGCATAGAGCACGCCACCATACAGGATACCCTTGCCGTAACCCGTGATATTGTTGATGGAATATGATGCTGTCGGCTCTGCTGCGAACGATACGCTAACGCCGTCGCCCGGGATAATGGCGCGAGCACGGCGGCAAGCAGTTGTGCCATCATTGCTTTTCCCGTCATCATCCGGCGTGAAATCACAGAAGCAGTAGCAATTATTCACCGTTACTACAACATTTGTCGCATTGTTAGAGCGACTGACAAGCGGGTTGAAGTGGTTCTGTTTGTCTTTATAAACCATATTACCTTTATAGAGGCAGTCGGTCAGGGTAATCTTCGCCCTGCTGTCAGTCCACCCGACGAACCCGCCCAAAGCGCGTTCCGTGTTGACGGAATTCGTAGAGCTGGTAATCGTTCCTTCGAATACACAACCGCTGATATGCACGGTAGCTGTCCTGGCGTGTCCTACCACACCGGCTCCCAAAATACCGGCATTGACGTTTGTCGAGATACGGCAGTTCTCAATCGTACATGTGCTGCCGCCTTTCACGAATCCGACCAGACCGGACGAGTGATGGCCGCTGCCGGTCACCGAACCGGTTACAACGAGGTTCTTGATCGTTGCGCTATCCGTATAGCAGAACGGAGCTGTACCTTGCCCTGTGCCACTGATGGATACCGTGATTGTATGCCCGTCGCCATCGAACGTACCGCTGAAAGCATTATCCACATCGGCTCCTACCATCTCTTGGATGGCGATATCGTCCGTCAATCGGAAATATTTTCCCGAATAGCTTTTACCGATGCTAACGCGCCCTGATAACGCGTTCCAATCGGCGGCACTCTCTATCAGATAGGGATTCTGCTGGGTGCCATCACCGCTCTTATGCCACTCGTTGAGGGCAAGTATCACGCAATCGGCATCCTCCAGAGTCAGGGTATAGGGGTTCGCCTCACCGCTGAGCGTACCGGTAGAAGCCATATAGCCGATTTCTGAGCCGCTGAGGTTCAGGCTGAAAACCTCGTTTGCCATAGCATAGAACGCACCGTTATACAGGAAACCCGTGCTGTAAGCGGTGATGCCGCTGACGTTATATGCTGCTGTCTGCCCGGTTGCCATCGCTATGGTAGTCCAATCGCCCGAGGTAACGGCGCGGGCACGGCGGCAATCGGTAGTGCCATCATTGTTATAATCATCCGTATCCGGCGTGAAATCATAGCAGCAGTACGTATTATTCACCGTTACTGATACGTTCGTCGCCTCGTGATAGCGGACAACCAGCGGGTTGAAGTGGCCTTCAAGATCGGCCCAAGCACAGCTACCTTTGAACAGGCAGTCGGTCAGGGTAATATGCGCCCCTGTTTCACACCACCCGACAAAACCGGCCAAACCGCGTTGCGTCCATGTGGAAGAGTCCCAAACGACTATCGCACCGGAAACGCAGCGAACCGTTCCGTCAAATACACAACCGCTGATGTTGACTGTTGCATCCTTGGCGTGCCCTACCAGACCTGCTCCAATACTACCGCAATTGACGTATGTCGATATATGGCAGTTCTCAATCGTGCATGTACTGCCGCTTTTCACGAATCCGACCAGACCGGACGTGTGATTCTGTCCATAGGAAACCAAACCGGTTACAACAAGGTTCTTGAACGTAGCGCCATCGACATAAGGGAACGGAGCCGATTTGCCATTGATGGATGCCGTGATTGTATGCCCGTTGCCATCGAGCGTACCGGCGAACGCATGAGACGCATCGGGGCCTACCACCGTAAGTTCGTTGACGGTGATGTCGCCCGTCAATCGGAAATATTTTCCTTGATAGTTGTTCCCTTCGCTCACGCGATTTACCAAGATACTCCAGCCGTGACCATCAGCTATCAGGTACGGATCCTGTTCGGTGCCCTGATTGTTCTCCTCCCAATTGTTGGAGGTCATGGCAAAAATCTCGCAATCAGCATTCCCTAAGGTCAGCGTGTAGGGGTTCTGTTCGCCGCTGATCGTACCGGTAGAAGTCGCATAGCCACTGTCCGAGCCGCTGAGGTTCAGACTTATTTGGTCTTGGTTAGTGCCATAAAGCACGCCGTCGAACTGGATACCCGGTGCGTATGCGGTGATGCCGCTGACGGAATAGACGGTTCTCGGCGAGGTTGCCATCGCTACAGTAATTCCCTCGGTCGGTATAATGGGGTTAGCACGACGGCAATCCGTGGTGCCATCATTGTTATGCCCATCTCCGTCCGGCGTGAAATCATAGCGGCTGTATGTATTGTTTAATGTTACGGTTACGGTCGCACCGTAATAGCGGCTGACAAGCGGGTTGAAGTGGTTCGTTGAATAGGGACAAACAATATTACCTTTATACAGGCAGTCTTTCAGGGTAATCTGCGCCCCACTGTCACACCACCCGACGAAACCGCCCGTAGCATAATCTATATTGGTTGAAGATTCCTGACTGCGGATTGTTCCGTTATATACACAACCTACGAAACGAACGGTAGCTGCCGTGGCGTGTCCTACCACACCGCCACCATAAATACTGCCATTATTGACAGCGACGTTTGCCGAGACGCGACAGTTCTCAATCGTACATGTGCTACCACCTTTCACCAATGCAACCAAACCGGCCGAGTGTCTGCCACCTTCGATACTACCATTTACAACGAGGTTCTTAAACGTAGCGCCATCTACATAGCGGAACGGAGCTACAGCATCCGTATAGGTGCAATCGTATCTAACTGTGAGCGTATGACCGTTGCCATCGAATGTGCCGCTGAAAGCATGATTCGCATCGGTGCCAACCATCGCACCTTTTACAGTCAGGTTGTTGGCCAGACGGAAATATTGTCCCGCATAACTGTAGCCTCCGTTTACCTGGGCACACAACATATACCAATCGCGGAGAGTAGAGATCAGGTACGGATTCTGTTCGGTACCCGCACCTTCGAATAAATTCTGAACGGGATCGCCTACGGCAGTAATCATAAAGGTAACATCAAAAGCATTATAGCCATAGGGACGATCGTAATGCATTGCTACTTGAGCTACCCCGTTGAAAGGCGCGAGCACGGCGATGAAAGTATAACCATCTGATCTATCATAACCTGCGAGCACCTTGCCGTCGCCTCCTGTCACTGAAAAATTCTCGGTGCCCATAAACCAGTTAAAACCTTTATAATCATGGACCATATCGTCCAGCTCTCCGCCTATATCATCGATAAGATTACTTTGGAACAGGTGCATCAATTCCACATCGTACGAATTCGAATAGGAATCGCCCAAATAAAAATTGACTACAGTAGCATAACTCATGCTCACGCTCATCAGCGCCGCACAGAGAAATGTGAATAATTTTTTCATATGCCAAAATTTAACAGTTTAACGGCTTAACGGCTTAACAATTATTTCCTCACCGTGATTACCAGCGACATGTCGCAGTTTTTCAATATCTCTACCATCTTATCCTCATCGAAGGCGATACAGCCGCCGGTGTAAGTCTTGCTTCCCTTGACATGTACGAAGATCGCGCTGCCGTTGGGATAGATGCACTGTTTGTTAAAGTCCGTCTCGATGCCGTAGTTGTACTGAGGCTGGTAGGTGTACATCTCCTCGCCCTTGCACGGATGGTGCACTACGGCGGTATCGATGATCGTGTTGTAGTACTCGCAGTCCTCGTCACAGGCAAACGTCGAGGGCGTTATATCCTTATACGGCATCTTCGTGCCCGGGTTGGGCTTGATGCCGAACGCCGACAACGGACGCAGCGTGCCGGTCGGGGTCTTCGCGTCACCTTCGCCGGTCTTGTCTATACCGTTCTTGCCGACAAACACGTCGGTCACGAACAGCACCTTGCCGTCCACGGTCAGTCGCGCCTTGGCAGAGCTGCCATCTACGTCATATACCTCCAGCAGTTGTCCTTTCTCAGCGTTGCGGTCTTTGCACGCGGTGAACATCATTGCGCCGCCTATCAGCATAACGGCAGCCAAAATCATTGTAGTTGCTCTTTTCATAATCTTGAAATCTTTTAATCTCTCCTACCAACCCATCAGATCGATTGACATCACATAGAGCAGGAAATACTGACCCGATTGAGTGTGCAGTCCGGTAAGCGAACTGGTGTCAAGCACAGCGTTCTGAACACCTTTGCTCAACAGCCACTGATACATCATCTGCGAATTCTCCGGCGCAACTATATCATCGTTCAGCGAGTGATAGAGCTTCACATCCGTATCGGCATCAGGCGTCCAATCGCCGGTGATGCGCATCCGATCGACATAGCCCAGTACATACTTCATTTCCTTAGAGGTCGAATCGCAGTACAACGGTTGCATATACTTGGCTATACTGTCGTTGTTCACCAGCTGACGGAACTCGTCCGTTGTGAACTTCTTCGATATGATCCAGCTCTTCACATTCGATGCCAACGGCTCAATGAACACGTCTTTGTAGTTGATCCCGAGGTCATACAACTCGTTGAACGTCACCAGCGTCATCGGCAGCACGGCCGGCTGACCGATCTTCTGCCATTCGAGGAACTTCCTGTACGTCAATCGCAGATCGTACGGTCCCGCACCGGCAACGGTCTTGGTAAAATGCACCTTTCCGCGGTACTCGGTCTGCGACAGCTTGAGTGCCGCCATACTCGTTTGTCCGCCTTGCGAATAGCCGTAGTTCAGAATCGTATCGCCAAGCGTATATCCCTGTTCCGCCAACCATTCGCGTGCCGCCAGCAACGCATCAATCGACGCACGTGCATTCGCCTCGCCGAAGCAATACGCTTGAACGCGATCGCCCGTCACGCCAAAACCCTCGTAGTCCGCTGCCACCACTGCCATACCTTTGCCGAGAGCTATAGCCTGCAGGTCGAACGCTTCTTCGCTACAGGCACTCGGCGCTTCATGCGAACTCATGATCGTATAATGGTTGTACAAAGCCATTTTGCCGATATGCTTGCTCGATCGCTGAGCGTAAGGCAGATACAACACCGCTGACATCACACAGGGCTTACCCGCATGATCGGTGGTCAGATACGTAAACATATAGTCGATACGCGCCTCGTTTGCCACGCTGTCATATACTTGCAAACCCTGATCCGGCTTCACGAAGGTGATACTGTCAGGGTTCTCTACCAGCACATGTCCGTCTTTCCATACATAGGTCTGTGCCGTGACAGTTGAACGGGTGAATGGGTGAATGGATGAAAGGATTAGTGAGATGATAATAAATATACGTTTCATACTTATTTGATTTTATTTCCGGATATGTTATACAGTTTGTCGCCGAACAGGATATACACCTGCCCGTTCATGATAATCTTTTGAGCGGTTACGGTTGACGGGTTACCGGTTACGGGCTCAACAGCTGTCGGCTGCTTGTCCGCGATGGTCAGTTTCACGTAGTCGTACTTATACACTTCGGCTACCAACGTGCCGTCTGCTCCGATGAACCGGATGGAATCCCCGATCAGCTCCACGCGCAGCAGTTCAGCCACACTGTACTCGCTCGTCGAACCCGCCACCGGCTGCAACCGCACCACTTCTTCAGCGCTGAGTGCTGATAACTGACTGCCGACTGCCCATAACAGCAGCAATACTGCAAAAAACTTTTTTGTCATTGCTTTAACAATTTAACAGCTTAACACTTTAACAGTTTAACGTACCTCCGCACCGTTCACGCTATAGGTCTTTCCGTCTTTGAGGATCAGCACTTTCCCGTCCTTGATCATCTTTCGACTTTCACCATTCACCATTAACCATTCACCATTATTCTCCACTCCTGTTGCCGGAATCGGTTTGATCGAGCCGAAGTTTTTCCATGTATCTGCAGTGCGGTACGCCTCGACGGATTCCTCGGGCACATACAGTGTGCAGGCAGCCTGATTGACCATCAAGAACGGGTACTGACTAAGCGTCTGCGGCGTAGTGGCATAGTTGATCACCTCATTCAGAGACGTACATTTCAAGAAAGCCATGCCGGGTATTTCTGTCACGCCGCTACCGATGGTAACCGAAGTAAGTGCTGTGCTCGCACTGAACACGCTCTCGCCTAAGGTGGTCACGCTGTTGGGGATAACGATCCCGGTGAGTGCGGTGCATTGGCTGAATGCCACAACGCCTATATACTCCACGCCTTCGGGGATCGAAACCGATGTAAGAGAGGAGTTGCTATTGAACGCAGCGTCGGCAATCACTTTCACGCTCGCCGGTACGGCAAACTCACCGCTCTTCGATCCGGGGCATTGCAGCAGGCTGTCTTGAGCCATAGTCAGCAGCACACCATCCACAGTGCAGTAGTGCTCGTTGGCGGCTGACACCTCAAACGCCGTCAGCGCATTACAATCCTGGAAAGCGCGATTACCAAGGTGACGAACACCGCTTCCGATCACAATGCGCGTGGCTGTACGCAGGTCGGCAAATGCCGACTTGCCAATGCTCTCCACATTATCGGGGATAATCAATTCGGGCAAATTCGCACAGGTATAGAACGCATCTTCGCCTATCGTCTTCACGCCCGTACCGATGGTCAACGATCTCATATCATAACACAGGCAGAAGGCATAATCGCCTATCTCCGTGACGCTGTTGGGGATAACCACCGTATCAATAAGCAGAGACTGACGGAAGCCCGAATGACCGATCTTGGTCACACCATCGGGAATCCGGATCGTAACAAGGCTGTCGCACTGACCAAAGGCGTTATCGTCAACAGCCGTAACCGGATAGACCTGCTCCTCGTACGTAACCGATGCAGGGATAATAGCCTGCTTCAAGCCGTGGTAGTTCAACGTATCAATATACTTGTCCCATGTCACGGAAGCCGTATGGCTCTCCGTGTCTAGGTTGTAATACAGAT
>Ga0310786_10013608_pt1 | contig 10036 bp, 8 predicted proteins | sample AusTroGonzalo_MG_FD_203881 | JGI IMG/M metagenome (GOLD analysis project Ga0310786, IMG submission 203881) | Bovine rumen microbial communities from tropical cattle in Woodstock, Queensland, Australia - Gonzalo_03 (v2) (version 2) | ecosystem: Host-associated > Mammals > Digestive system >... | reverse complement strand
GCCGTCCTGCGTGTCCAAAACCGAGCCCAGGTTCGCTCTATCTTCGACGACTTCTTCGCCACCTATACCAACGTCACAAAGACACTCACGGCCCCGGGCGTGACGATTCATTCCCTCCCGCTCCCGTCCGGCAAACCCGCAGGCTTTAGCGGAGGCGTCGGTTCGTTCAGCCTCAACTCGTCCATTACGACCAACAGTCTGACCACGAACGAGCCTGTGACCATCAAACTGACCATCTCGGGCAAGGGTAACATGAAACTCGTCAAGACGCCGGCCATCGATTGGCCCGACGGATTTGAGGTTTATGACCCCAAAGTGACGAACAACTTCAAGAATACCACCTCAGGCGTGAGTGGCACAAAAGAGATTGAATACCTGGCGATTGCTCGCGCAGCTGGCGACTATACTATCCCGTCCGTCACATTCTCCTATTTCGACACAAACGACAATTCGTACAAGCGCCTCACCACGCCCGAGTACCAGGTTCACGTCGCCCGAGGCGCGAACGATACGGAACCGACCGTCATCACGGGAGGCTCCTATACCAACAAAGAGGACATCCAAAAACTCGGTTCGGACATCCGGTATATCGATACCAAGGAGCCCAAACCGCTCGTCAAGATGCAAGGTTTGGACGGCCTCTGGTGGCTTTGGTACCTTATCCCGCTGCTCGTTTCCATCGCCCTCTTTATCGTCTTCCACAAGCAGATTAAAGAGCGCGCAGACGTGACGCGCGTGAAGTACAAGAAAGCCGGAAAAGTGGCGCAAAAACGCCTCAAGAAAGCCAAGAAACTGCTCAAAGAGAACAACGACGCGGCCTTCTACGAAGAGATCGAACGGGCTGCCTGGACCTATCTGAGCGACCGCCTCTCTATTCCGCAAGCCGACCTCACGAAAGAGAATATCTCCGGCATCCTCCGAAGCAAAGGCGCGACCGACGAACTCATTCAGGAGGTCAATAACGTCCTCTCTACTGCCGAGTTCGCTCGCTACGCCCCGGCTGCCGCCGGAAGCAAAGAGTCGCTCTACGACGATACTGCCAAACTGATTGAAAACCTCGAAGATATAAAACTATGAAACGGATTCTATATACGCTCTTTCTCCTCGCTCTGACCGCCTCTTACGGTTGGTCACAAACTGCATGGGAAAGCGCCAACAACCTCTATGCAGAAGGCAATTATCAGGACGCCATCGCGGCCTACGAGGCAATTGTGGCCGATTCGCCCTCGCCCGAAGCCTACTACAACCTCGGAAACGCCTACTTCAAAATTGGCGAGATTGCCCAGTCCATCCTCGCCTACGAGCGCGCTTTGCGCTTGCGTCCGAACTACGACGACGCCAAGCACAACCTCCAGTTTGCCCAGAGCAAGATTATCGACAATATCGAGGATAACCACCAGTTTTTCCTCTCTCAGTGGGCCGAAGCGTTTCGAAACCTGCTCGCAGAGCCCATTTGGTTCCGCCTTTCCGTCGCACTTTTCATCCTTTTTCTGCTCTTTTCGTTCGGCTTTGCGTTCGGGAACACGCCCGTTTTGCGCAAAATAGCCTTCCATTTTGCGTGGATTGCCCTACTTACTTCGGTTATTTCGCTCAGTTGCGCCGCCTCGTTGCACCATCGTGACGCGGCCCGTGAGGAAGCAATCATCCTCCAGGGAATCGTGAACGCCAAGTCCTCGCCCGACAAATCCGGAACCGACCTGTTCATCCTGCACGAAGGTACGAAAGTGCGTATCAAAGACTCTGTAAACGGCTGGTGTGAAATTCACGTCGGCGACAATATCGGTTGGATTCGCCAAAACGCACTCGAACGCATTTAAATAAATTGCAGACGCTTATGATGGAACAACTGCTTCATTGGGATTCTAATCTTTTATTGCTTATCAACGGGCATCATACGGACTGGATGGACACGCTTATGTGGCACTTCAGCCAAGCCTCCACCTGGATTCCCCTCTACCTTTGGCTGATTGCCTCCATCATAATCTACACGAGAAACGCTCCATATCGAGATACCGTCATACGCCTCCGTCAGCAAAGCAGCCGCTCCCTCTGTCTTAGCGTGGGTATTCTCCTCGCCATACTTGCCGTTGTAGCAATTGCCGCCTCCGCCGGGTTGTCAGATTTTGTCACATCGGGTCTCTTGAAAAAGACCATCTGCCGCCCTCGGCCGACGCATTCCGACTTAGCGCCCCTACTCCATCTCGTGAACGGTTACACAGGCGGGCACTACGGTTTTCCGTCCTCCCACGCGGCCAACTGTTGGGCCGTCACCACTTGTTTTCTCCTTATCCAGCACAGGCTCATAAGCATTAATTCCTCCCCTCTGAGCCATTACTTGGCCATTTTCAACGCCATCATCCTCCCCGTTTACGCCCTGGTTAACTGCTATAGTCGCATGTACTTGGGCGTTCACTACCCGCTCGACATCCTCTGCGGCACGATTATCGGCGTCCTCATTGCCCTCATTATAAGTCGCTTGTACACGCTCGCCTTCCGGAAGATCACTTTTCTTGCAAAAGACTTGCATAATTGAAAAAAAAGCAGTACCTTTGCACCCGAATAAAATGAACACCACGATGAAACAAGTTTGGAAATACATAGCGTTTGCCCTTTGTTTGCTGGCGATGCCGGCTGTTGCATCTACGATGGAAGCCGAGACCTTGGATTCTTACGGCAACGAGTTTGTCGCGCTCAGCCAGTTCCGCCCGGGCGAGGGTTGTATGTTGATCGGTCTCTTCGAAGAGACGCACGTGACGCTGGGCAACGGCGAACAGTTTGTGCTGCTCCGAGGCGAGCGCCGTTGGCTCTCGGTTGACCATTGGGTGACCAAAGACGGCTATCGCACCTCCTCACTTTTCATCCATGCAGACGAGCCCATCCAAGTGCGCCACACCGCCTCTTTCGGCGAGACTTACGTCAGCACGCTTCTGCCAGCCCTGACTTGTGAGAGCCCGAAGGAGCAACACTTCACCTTCGCGCAGAAAACGTCCAAAGCCAAACTCTACCTCCTGACCCCCGCCAATCAGGTGGCCGGATTTATGCTCGACGGTAAAGTGCTCAAGATGGACGACTCCTATGCAGTCGAGGGCAAAAGTGATTGGGTCTGCAATATCATCGACTTGGGCACGCGCAAAGCCGGCTCAACCCTCACCCTTTCCGCCCCGCATAACCGCGCCCTGGCAGCCATCGTCGGCAATACCTACGAGTATCTTTCTGCCTGCGAATTGGAAGCGAGCGTTACTATCGACACTATTCTCGGGGTTAGACACGACGAATTGGTCCTCGACCAATCCTCCAAAGAGGGCGAAGAAGAGCCTCTCGTTGCGGCGGAAGAGTATGACCCTTCTTCCACGGGCGAACTCGCCGAATATGATGAGCCGAAAACGCAAACCAAAGACTCGCTCAGCCACCATCGAGCTGCCATCTACCTCCAAGGCGCCTTCGCCGGGATGCCGGTTCAATTGACGGGATACAACACGAAAATTGGACTCGGTTACGGCGCAGCCTTAGGCGCGATGTACGAGTTCCAACACAAATCGTTCCTCATGCAAACGGGTGCCGGATTCTATTGGCTCGACCGCCGCGTGGATATCCTCGACCAACCCGCTCCTAACCGTTACGACCGCTCCGTGGCCGGAGGAGTGGAGATTCCCCTACTCTTCGGACAGAACTTCAAAGCCGTCTACTACCTGTTGGGCGTCAAGATGGGCGTGAACGTGATGATGATTGACCGAAGCGGTTGCGACCCGATTCCAACCTCCACCCACCGCGTCAATTCCCCCATCCTCCGCGAGAAACAGATGCTGATTCCCAACTGCTTTATGTTTGACCCGCGCGTGAGCGCCGAATTCGGTTTCAATCTCGGTCAGGAGCCCAAGGGAATCGTTCGCTCGCGCCTCGCATTCTTTGCCGATTGGGGGCTCTATCCCGAGCAACTCACGTACAAACTGGTGCCGGACGAGACGCCAGCCGTTTCAACCGAAGTGGGCGACCCGGCTGATTATGCTACGTACAAGCTCACGCATTTCCTCTCGCTCGACGAGACGTACGCTCCGGGCAATCTGCTCCACCATTTCCAGGTCGGCCTCAAGTTCACCCTTGTTTTGGGCAAGTAAAGGCGACAAACTTAGGCCTTCAGCCAATCTTCAAACACGAACAATAATTCGTCCGTCAAGAACGGAAACGCCTCTATTAAGACAAACAAAAAGCAGGACCAATCGATCCTGCTTTTTTGGTAACTGAATAGTCGCTTCTCCGATTATTGGAAGTTGTAGCGGCTATCCTTAATCTCGGCGTTCTTCTCAACCAGGTTGAGGGCCTGATAAGGCAGCGAGTAGCTGTATCGACTGGTGAGTTGGGCAGTCTCCTGCTCCTCGTTGAAGGTAGCTTCAGCCGTCGTCTTCTCGCCTCCGCGGATGACGTACACGCCTTGCATACCCTTCACGGGCTTGGAAAGCTCGCCTGCGTTAAGGGCAAGAGCCGTACCGATAGCGGCAGGTTCGTTACCCATCGAGCCGAAGCGATACGAAGCCAACGTCACGTTCTCAGCCGTCTTGATATCGTCTTCCAGCACTTTGGCAGCCTCCTCGAGCGTGGTGGCGTCCTTGAGTTGCTTGGTCAGATAAGCAGCCTTGGCGTTGTTGAGCGCCTCATAACGAAGCTCGTTCTTCACCTGCTCAAACGGACGATAATCGCCGTCGTTCACCTCGGTCAGAACAGCTACGATAAACTGCTCGCCACACTCGAATACGTCGGAGATTTGTCCTTGCTTGGCCTCGAAAGCCCAGCGAACAATCTGGCGGCTATTCTTGAGCTGGTCAACCTTGTCGGTCGTAGCAGTCAAGTTGAATGCAGGCTGAACCGGCATTCCGGCCTCGTTAGCAGCTTCCTCGAACTTCTCCTCGGAGTTGTTCTCCACGATGAATTGCTTGGCCTTGTTGAAGAGCGAAGCGTAGGTCTTGCTCGACGGAGTGACGCTAATGGCAATCACAGCCAGCTTCACTTTCGGCGTCGGAACGCTAATGTTCATCACTTCAAACGTGCGCTCGCCCATACCCATCGGCACGGTAAAGCGGTCACCCTTCTTGGCGGCAAACGCCTTCTCGGCGATGTTCTTGTCGATTTCGGTTGCCGTGAACCAGCCGAGTTCTGCGTCCTGTTGCGTGGTATCCATAGCGATAGCCTTGAGTTCCACAGAGTCAGGGAGCGAGTAGCCGGCCTCCACGAGACGAGCCATTGAGAAGATGTTGTTCTCCAGTTTGATATCCGTTACGTTACCGGCCTTAGCGCCAGCACCGAAGGCAAACTCCTCATATTCAGCGGGGATGGTTTCCTTGCTATAGTCGCGTCCGTCGTACATAACGTCGGAGTTGAGGTTCACAACGGTCATCACATCGTCCGTGGTGTAGAACTCATCCTTAATCTCGTTCATCTTCTTCTCGATAGCGGCGGTATCCTCAGTCGAGGGCACAATCGGGAACGCTACATAAGCAATCGCGCGGTTAGGCGTCTGCTTGTATTGCTCCTTACGCTGCTTGTAGAGCGCCTTGACGTCAGAGTCGGAAACCTTCACAAGCGAGTCAGCTACAGCGAAGTAGGGCTTCATAACGAAATCTACGTTCACGCTCGTTTGCTTGGCGTCAAACGCATATTTCGCGTCCAGTTTGTTTGCCGTAACGCAATTGCGCAACAGGTCCACATACTTCTCCTGCATATAGGTGACGCGAACGGCTTTCTCCCAGTAAGCCCAGTAGGTCTTGGCTTGCTGCAGATTAGCCTGGTCTTCGGGATTCTCCACCTCCTGCTCCAGACTATTCAGGAACTGCACGAGATACATGCGGTTGAAATTGCCGGTCTGGTCGTAGAATGCGCGACGCGAAGAGATGATTTGATGGATGTTGTTACCGATGCAAAGTTCGGAAAGTTCGTCCGGAGTAACGGTCATGCCGATTTTCTCGGCTTGTGCCTGCAGAGTGTAGTCTGCGAGGTACATCTGCCACACCTGATTGCGGATGTTCGCAGCCATATCCTCGTCGAAATCGGTACGACCGGTCTCGATTTTGTACACCTCTGTCAGTTGTTCTTTGTCGGCCTCATAATCGGTATAGTGAATCTTCTGCCCCTCGATTACGCCTACGTACTCGCGCGAGCGATTAAAATAGGTGTTCGAGCTGGAGAGGAAGTCGCCGATGATGAATGCCAACATGGCGAGGCCCACTACTACGAGCAGCAGGACGCCATGATTACGGATTCTTCCTAATGTTGCCATAATTTACGTTAAAAAGATTGACTTACGCGTTTTTAGCTTTCTCAACGATTGCCTTGAAAGCGGCGGGACTGTTAACGGCCAGTTCGGCGAGCACTTTGCGGTTGATTTCAATACCGGCCTTGTGGAGAGCGCCCATCAATTGGCTATAGCTCAGGCCCTCAAGGCGAGCGGCTGCGTTAATACGCTGAATCCACAGAGCGCGGAAATTGCGCTTCTTGTTCTTACGGTCGCGATAGGCGTATGTAAGTCCTTTTTCCCACGTGTTTTTAGCGACGGTCCATACGTTGGCACGTCCTGCGAAATTGCCTCGGGTGAGGCTCATGATCTTTTTACGACGGTTGCGAGAAGCAACGTGATTTACTGATCTTGGCATAATGTTTTGTTGTTTTGATTGTTAGCGACGCTCATGGCGTACTTTCATGCTAAACATTCGTTAATAATTAAGTTGTTTGTCGCAATTAGGTTAACGGAGCAGCAACATCTCCTTTACGGAACGCTCGTTAGCGCCGTCCACAATCGAGAAGTGGGTCAGGTTACGTTTTTGCTTCTTGGTTTTCTTAGTCAGAATGTGACTCTTGTACGCATGTTTGCGACGAAGTTTACCTGTTCCGGTAAGTGCAAAGCGCTTTTTAGCACCGGAGTTAGTCTTAATTTTTGGCATTTGTTTATAAAATTTAGTTGTTTATTATTAATCGTCTCTCCGGCAGCCTAAAAGCCGGGAAACAGTTTTGTTGTTTATCTTATTTTATTAATCAATCAGCATCTACCATCACTCTATAATCAGGTACCGCCACTAATTCTTTACCCACAAGGGGTACGATCACTACGTGTGAATAATTTAAAATTAATAATTTAAAATTTACTTCTTCCCTGATTTGGGTGAGAGCATTACAATCATGCGCTTGCCTTCCAGCACGGGCACTTTGTCGGGCTTGCCGTACTCCTCCAAATCCACACAAAAGCGCGAGAGAAGTTCCTCGCCCTGCTCCTTGAAGAGAATCGAGCGTCCGCGGAAGAACACGTAGGCCTTCACTTTGGAGCCCTCTTTCAAGAAACCGATAGCATGTTTCAGCTTGAACTGGTAGTCATGCTCGTCGGTCTGCGGGCCGAAACGAATCTCCTTAACCGTCACTTTAGCCGAATTGGCCTTCTGCTCCTTCTGGCGCTTCTTCTGCTGGTAAAGGAACTTCTGGTAGTCGAGTATCCGACATACAGGAGGATTGGCTGAAGCACTTATCTCGACCAGGTCGAGATTTTGTTCGTCCGCGATATGCATGGCCTCACGTAACGAATAAATACCTTGCTCAACATTGTCGCCGACAAGGCGTACTTCCTGAACGCCACGAATCATATCGTTAATACGATTGGGCATCTCTTTTTCTCTCGGGCGGCGATTATCACTGCCGGCCTGGGGTTTTTGCGGGATTGCGATAGTTTTTTCCTCCTATAAATCAGTTTATTACTAAAGTTATTTATTGACGTGCGTCAAGTCGCGCGGGTGCATATCCTGCGCGCTCGTACACATATCGGCTGCAAAGGTACTGCTTTTTTTTGAATTGACAAAATATTTTCGCATTTTTTTGCAAAAAAGAGGAAAAAAAGTTGCATATATCAAAAATAAGTTGTAACTTTGCAGCGCAAAAGTGCGGAGTATATCCGTTCTTTCGCCACAACCCGTGACAACAACCGACCAAAATAAACTATATACCATACAATTAACAAACAAATTCTATGAAACTCAACAAAATCTTTTCAGCATTCGTGCTGAGCTTAGCATTGTTTAACTTTGCTTCTTGTGAAAAACCGCCTATTGATGACGGCCCGATCCCGGGTAAGGACGACGACACCGCTGCCGTTGTGACCGACGCCACCAAGGCTACTGTTGCAGAGGCTATCGCCAAGATTGAGGAGATGGCTGACGGCGCAGAATCCACCGAATATTACGAGATTGCCGGTATCGTGACCAACGTAAGCACATCCGCAAGTGACATGCTCTCTTACAAGAACCTCAACTTCACCCTTACCGACGAAACGGGTTCTATCGCCAGCTGGTACACCAACTATTTGGATAACAAGCCGTTCGACACCGCCGACAAGATGCTCAACGTAGGCGACACCGTAGTCGTTATCGCGCACCTGAAGAAGTACGTGAAGAACTCGAAAATGACGCCCGAATTGGTTAACGGTTACCTCAAGTCGCTCTCGCGCAACAACTACGAGGCACAAATTCTCGACAAGAGTTTTGCAGAGGCTGTTGCTATCGGTAAAGGCCAATCGCAAGACGTCCTCACTCTGGACTACTACCGCATCAAAGGCGTTGTCAGCAGCGTAAAAACAGGAAAAGATGCACTTGTTCAATACGGAAATTGTATTTTCAATATCGCCGACCCGACGGGAGCATCGAGCGATGCTATCATCTGCTACTACACCAACTGGCTTGACAATCAACCGTTCACCAGTGCCGACGACATCCCGTGCAAAGGCGATACCGTTATCGTAGTTGGTCCGCTTACCAACTACAGCAACGATGCCGAACTCAAGAACGGCTATATCGAGTCCATCACTCGCGTAGTTCTCCCGCCGGTTGTGCCTGACGACGAGACCGGTCTGGATGTTCCGCAAGGCGCTATTTCCTGCGCAGAGGCTATCGCTATCGGCAAGCAACTCGCCGACCAGGCTGCTACGGACGCAACCTATTTTATCAAGGGTATCGTGATGAATGTCGAAACCGACCAAAGTGGCGTAGATAAATACGGAAATGTCATCTTCGATATGGCTGATGACGTGAATGATACCGTTCGTTTCAAGGCCTACTGCGTATATGGCAAAGATAGCGCCACTATCCTTGACGTGAAGCAGGTTGTTCCGGGCAACGTAGTCGTTATTAAGTCCCAGATCACTAACTACAAAGGCACCATTGAAACCGTTCAAAACAAGGGCTATATCTATAGCACGACCAACACGTTTGTGCCCGAAGTAACGCCTATTGACCCGAGCCTCGTAAGTTGGGATATTACTTTCGCTAGCGAGATTCCTTACGGTTGGAAAGCAATTGGCGGAGCTGAATTCTACGGCAACGGCGGCTTGAAGTTGAATCGTGAAGGTAAAGGTATTCAGTCTCCTACGTTTGCCGCTGCGACCTCTGTACCCGTTGAGTTCACGATTGGTGCATTCAATGTGAAGACCAGCGGCGAAGGCGTAAATGGTACTGATGGCCCGAACTTCCAAGTGATTGGCCTCAGCGCTACCGGCGCAGTAGTGGACACCGAAGACGTGGTTACTCCGGAAGCAAAAGCCTATAGCGTAACCCTCGAAGGCGAAGGAATCGCGCAGGTTAAACTCGTGATGGTCAGCTTCCCCTACAACGGCAGCAAGTACTGCAACGTCAACCTGTCCAAGATCAAGGTGACCCTTCCGGAATAATCATCCGAACCTACCGCAATAATTGCCAATACAAGAGGGCACCCGTCTGGGCGCCCTCTTTCGTGCCCAATCTACTTGTCGTAACAGGGTTGGGTTTTGGCACGATTTTTGTTGCAAACATAGTATATGTAATGCATAAGCATATACTACAATCGTATGGATTTTTTCTCCCGAGGAGAGCGACTTGTGCTCCCGACGGGAGATTTTTTATGTAATGAAAATCAATTGGTTGAATATAGCTTCTGCAAGGCTCTTACGAAGATCATGCGGAGTTATTCTTACCATACGGCATTTTTGCCATAGTCTCGGTCGGCTTGGTCTGCCCGACTGGAGAAAGAGAAAGAT
>Ga0310786_10013607_pt1 | contig 10036 bp, 5 predicted proteins | sample AusTroGonzalo_MG_FD_203881 | JGI IMG/M metagenome (GOLD analysis project Ga0310786, IMG submission 203881) | Bovine rumen microbial communities from tropical cattle in Woodstock, Queensland, Australia - Gonzalo_03 (v2) (version 2) | ecosystem: Host-associated > Mammals > Digestive system >... | reverse complement strand
TAGAGACGAGCACCACATCTTTGGCACCCCACTCCTGACCGTCAAACTCGGGCTCAGAGCCGAAACCTTCGCGATAGCCACCACCATGAATCCACAAGGCTACAGGCAACTTCTTGTTTACCTGTCCAGGAGCCTTTGTCCACACATTCAGATACAGACAGTCCTCACTGAAAGCGGCTTCCTTACCATAGCCCCACTCAGTGTAATAGCCACCAGTATACTGGATGGCCTGATAACTCGGACGTCCGAAAGTGTCGCAGATCTTCACACCCTTCCAGGGCACAACGGGCTGAGGAGCCTTCCAACGGTTCTCACGAATGGGAGGAGCAGCATAAGGAATGCCACGATACACAAACACATCAGGATGATCGTCAGCCAAGACGCCCTTTACCTGACCACCTTCAATCGTTAACACTGGATTGTTGTCTGCCGCATTAGCGGATACTGCTACCATCAGCAGAAGAGGTAATAATAGTTTTTTCATCATAAGTTGTAATTAAAAATAAGAATAGTTGATGGTTTCGATTGCAAAAGTACACAAAAAAAGCGAAACTTCCAAATGTTAAGCAGAAATTAATCAAGAATTATTTTGAATTTCAACTGCTTTTCCTTAACTTTGCAGCCGAAACCAATACATAGGAATGGAACAGAGAGAAATCAACGAGACGCTGCGCCGCAATGTGGGCGTGCTCTCAGAGCATATTGAGGATGAGATCCGGATGATGCCCACATCGACTGAAACACCTCTGCCATCGGTGGAGGATGTAAAGCAGATAGTGAGCCTCATCAAGAGCATTATCTTCCCCGACTATTTCAACAAACGCCAGCCCGATGAGCAGTTGCGAGCTTATCAGATTGGTGTGAGTATGGAAAAGCTCTATCAGCTGTTGCGTCAGCAGATAGCACGCGGTCTGCAATTCTGTGAGGAATGTTCTGAGGACGATGTTAAGGCATCGGGCGAAAGGTTGGCTTTGGAGTTTATCGACTCACTGCCAGAGATCAAGCGTCTGCTCTATACAGATATCCAGGCAATGTTCGACAACGATCCCGCTGCTGCGACCTACGGTGAGGTGATTTTCTGCTATCCTGTGGTGAACACGATGACACACTATCGCATTGCCCACCGGTTGCATGAGATGAATGTGCCCGTGATTCCACGCATCATCACCGAACAGGCGCACTCGAAGACGGGTATCGATATCCATCCAGGTGCACAGATAGGAGAATTCTTCTCAATCGATCACGGTACGGGTGTGGTAATCGGTGAGACCTGTATCATCGGCAACCATGTGACGCTCTATCAGGGTGTGACGCTTGGTGCCAAAAGTTTCAAATATGACGAGCAGGGCAATATGCTGAATGTGCCCCGTCACCCGATTATCGAGGACAATGTCACCATCTATTCCAATGCCTCGGTTCTAGGGCGCATCACCATCGGCCACGACTCGACCATCGGTGGTAACATCTGGCTCACACACGACGTACCACCCTACTCCCGGATTCTGCAGAGTAAGGCGGTAGACGCAAGCTATCAAGACGGTTTAGGAATCTAAGCCGTCTTTTTTCTTTCCAAACTCAGGATCAATCTTCAGTAACGAGGAGACGATATACGTCATAGAACATGCCACGATGACGATGAGGAAGAATGTAGAGTAACCCACGGCCTCCTGCAAGGCACCCGCAAAGAGTCCTGGAATCATCATCGACAGCGCCATCAGAGCCGTACAAAGGGCATAATGAGCCGTCTTGTGTTCACCCTGGCTATAATATATAAGGTATAGCATATAGGCCGAGAAGCCGAAGCCATAGCCAAACTGCTCAATAAACACACAGATGTTGACAACGAACAGACTCTGAGGCAGGACATAAGCCAAATAGACATACACCAGGTCAGGCAATGTGATGGCCATCACCATAGGCCACAGCCAGCGCTTCAAACCGTCGCGGCTGGCTACGATACCTCCAAGGATACCACCCAGCGTCAAACCAATCACACCTACCGTTCCCTGTACCAAGCCGTATTCCGCTGGCGAAAGGCCTAAGCCGCCATTGGTTGTGGCATCAATCAGGAACAAGGCGCTCACCTTTGCCAACAGACCTTCCGGCATACGATAGAACAGCATGAAGCAGATACCAGCCCACACCTGAGGCTTCTGGAAGAAGGTCTTCAATGTGGCCCAGAACTCCTGCATAATTTGGGCGCCGTGCATCTTTTCGATACCCTTATCTTCTGTTGGACGCGGCAGGATGTAGTGATGCCACAACCAGAAAGCGATAAAGAGACCTGCCATACCATAGAACATCAAGCTCCACGAATATTTCACATTACGCGTGAGCACCTCCAGATTACCTGCCAACATCACCAACAGACCCTGACCCACAATGGTGGCAATGCGATAAAAGGTGGAGCGGATGCCTACGAAATAGGCCTGCTTATGCTCGTCGAGACCCAACATATAGAAACCGTCGGCAGCAATATCGTGGGTGGCACTCGAGAAGGCCATCAGCCAGAAGAAGGCTAACGACCCCTGCAACCAATAGGGACCAGGTATCGTGAAGGCCACACCACCCAACGAAGCACCAATCAATAACTGCATTGCGACAATCCACCAGCGCTTGGTCTTGATAATATCAATGAATGGACTCCACAGTGGTTTGATGACCCACGGCAGATAAAGCCACGATGTATAAAGGGTAATATCGGCATTCGAGAGGCCGAGACGCTTATACATAATCAGAGAGATGGTCATCACCGCCACATACGGCAGACCCTCCGCAAAATAAAGGGTGGGCACCCAAGCCCAGGGATTTTTCTTACTCATATAGATGTTTAATAATTGCATTGCGATAATAGAACAGCAGGATCTCATCGTAGGTCTTGCCTTGCTCACCCATGACGGCAGCACCAATCTGACAAAGGCCTACACCATGACCCCAGCCAGAGCCGTGGAGGATGAATCGGTCACCATTCTTCTCCACCTCAAAAGCGGAAGAAAGCAGATGCGTCTCGCTGAGAGCACGACGTATCTCCAGTTCCTTACCGATGGTGAAGGTCTTCTTGGTTCCCACAATCTTCAATTTCCAGATACGACCACTCTTTCCGCGCTCCAGGGGAATTAAGTCAATAATAGTGCCGAAGTCATCTTTCAGTTTGCGATTGACCAACTCAGAAAGTTCTTCCTGAGTATACTCCACCGTCCATCGGTAGAAATCAGGCGTCTCCTGATCGAAATCATTCAGCACCTGCGAGAGAATATGCTTGTCGCTGGTATTGCAGTAGGGATCAGGGAATGAAACGAGGTAAGGTTTCGGCGTATCCTCCCAACAATATTGGAATTCCTCGGTCTGTCCGCCACAGCACTTCGAGAACCTCGTGTCGCAAATTTCATCCTCATAGGCGAGAATCTGTCCACGAGTGGCCTGAACAGCCTGTTCCACAGCGGGACTCGACTGCTTGGTGATGCCCTGATAACGCTGACAATGATCATCGGCACACACATCGAAGATGGTATGGTCATCGCGGTCGTACCAGCGTATAAGTTCATCATCCTTCTTGATGAACGAGAAGAACGAGGCGCCTCCTTTCTCCATCTGCTGACGTTTGGCCATCTGTGCCAGAAGCCATGAACGGGAAATGACGGCATGCGCCTTGAGAAACTCCAGAGAGGCTGTGGCCGACATCTCACTCGAAATGACACTGGTGAGATAACGCTCCACAGGCAGTTCGTTGATAGCCACAATCTTATCGGCCTCCACTACCAGACGAAGAGTGCCACAGAACACCTGCGTCTCTTTACGCTCCCAATGGAAATTAACGCCAATCGTGACATCGTGGAGTGAGAACGATGCATCGTCTTCCTGAGGCGTGAAGGTGAGTTCGCGATATTGATTACCACGCCACAGGATGCCACCTTCTGAAAATGCCACCGTTTGAAGACCCGTCAACACCTCGCCCTTGGCGGTATAGGGTTTATTGAGAACAAACGAGATCTTCTCGGCACTGACAATGCCCACCGTCACGTTTGGTTCTTTTTTCATTGACCATTGACCATTGGCCATTGAACTGTTATTCTCGACAGTAGCTTTTATAGCAACTATCAATTGTTGCAGGGCCTCGCCCTTCAATGTAATCTCATCGAGGATACCCAATGCCATTTCCGGTGTCAGGCGCTCAAAGTCCTCCTGTCGCGGAGTGATAATGAGTCCTGCCATATCAAGGGCACCCGGGGAGATAACAAACTGTGCTTCACCTTCTTTATAATAACAATCAGGACGATGCTTCGTACGGGGGAACACAACGGAATAGAAGGCATCGTCATGCCGCCAGGCCACAATATTTATCATGGGTTCTGGATCCGTTGCAGGCAGAGCCTCATAAAGCCTGCGGAATAACTGCTCATCGCCATACTGCGAACGACTTCGAATCAGCAGGGCCGTACAAGGATAGTCGTCGATGAGTGAGATATCCTCATCATCGTTCAGACTGATGAGAATTGTCAGGTTACGCGATAGGCGCTGCCACGACATCTGTAGGGGCAGCAGACCGCTGGTTCCTGCCTGGAAATGGGCATGATCGGGCGCAGAGGCACCACACTGCGGACCATTATAAAATACCATCATCTCAGGAAATTCCTCCAATAGCTTATGAATCTCGCCATACGAATCGAGGATACGCTGAGGCTGGTGCTTCAGTGCGGGGATGGTAAAGTGCTGTTGCAGAATTGGGAAGGGATTCACGAGCAACTCATACTGCCCGTCGACCTCTTTCTTAATCTGTTCCTTGGGCCGATTCTTCTCACAGAGGAAACAAGGCCGCTCAGCGATAGTCTTCTGGTCCATCTTGGCGCCAGTCGATACCATACGGGCGGGATTCCACTGCACCTGAATGCTATAGGCACCCACCGCCAGTTCACGCGTCTTGGCACTGCGAAGGTCCTGATAGCGTTGGCGGGCGTCCTCCCACTTCTCCAGCTGACGATTGAAGAAACGCTGTAAAGGAGAATCGGCCATCAGTTCCTGTTTACCTTGAAGCATCTGTTGGCGCGCGGCAATCTCAAGCGTTCGCAAACGGTCTTTATAAAGGTTATTGGCATTAATCTTATCGATGCTAAGCGCGGCATCGCTATTTCCACCCCAACGGCGACACAAATAGAGTTCTGTATAGATACGTCCGATGCGATAGTGCCGTGAGAAAATAAGCCCAAGGGCATAATCCTCACCATAGCTGGTATTAGGGAATTGGATCTGTCGCAGCAGAGGGGTAAAGAAAGCACGGGGTGCACCAAGGCCATTGATACGCAAAGCATTGTTAGGACCATTGTCATCCGTCCATTCCTTATGATCAATCAGGCCCGGTGGCAAGGTATTCAGTTCAAAATCGCACATCCGGTAACTGCCTACAACCATCGCAGCATTCTGCTTATAGAAAGCATCCACAATCAGCTGCAGCGTCTTCGGTGAGGAATAAAGATCATCGGAATCCAACTGTACGGCGAATCTGCCACACCTGTCATCATTGATTGCCACATTCCAACAACCACCAATACCCAAATCATTACGCTCAGGGATGATATGTATCAGGCGTTCATCGTGCAAACCGTCAAGCAATTCCGTGGTCTTATCGGTAGAATGATTATCCACCACAATGACATTGAACTTGAAATTGGCTTTCTGACCCAACGCACTGTTGACAGCATCCAGAATGGTCTTCTCACGATTGAAGACTGGAATCACCACAGAGGCCTCGATATTGAAGTCCTGTTCATTGAAATCAGGCCGGCGATAGAACGAGGGGTCTATCTTGGCTCCAATCTCTGCCAGATGGGCGGTAGCAGCATGCTCCATCTCAATCTGCACCTCACGATTGCGGGGATTCACATAGTCAAATTGCTTCACGCCAGAGGCTCTCAAGTCGGTCTCCTCTTCGGTATATAAGCATTCGTTGATATGGAAAATCTGTCCCTTACGGCTCAGGAACAGACGCAGGGCATAGAGGCCGGCATACTGGTAGTCGTGCTCACCAGCCTGCATGGCAAAGGTATGTAATAATGAGGTCTTAAACAGCCACAAACTGCCGAAATCGAAATCATCGCGGATACTACCAGGGAAATAGTCAATCACGGGATGTCTCCTTGTTTCCCAATCTCCCTCACTCCCTGATTCCTTGTCTCCCAGTCTCCTTGTCTCCCAATAGTCAGAATAGACCATCGCCGCATTAGAATCGCTGGCCACACGGAGCATCCGGTCAAGCGCCCCCTGCCCCAACGACACCTTCACGGGTTTCGTCAGCAGTAGCACATAGTCGGCTTTGGCATTCTCCGCTACCTGCATCAGGGCATTACTACTCAGTAAACCGGTTTCCAATAAAGTGATATTCTGCACAGTCTTGCTGTTGCGCAGTTTTGAGACGATTTCCTCTGCAACGCTTTCATCAAGGGCCGGCAAGAAACAATCTATCTTTTCTCTCATGATAGTTCTTATGCTTGGATATTGTAAATTTGTTGCAAAGATACGCATAATTTTTTAAAAACTCGAATATAATTTGGTTTTTCGCCCGAATTGCACTAACTTTGCACACGAATTCAAAATATCAGACCTGGATGGACAGTGAAAAGCAGATGCTCATCGGTAAAACGCTCGGCGAACTGAAAATCGTCGTGGGTGAACTTGGCATGCCTGCATTCACGGCCACACAGATTGCTAAATGGCTCTATCAACAGCATATCGGCAGCATCGACGACATGACCAATATCTCTAAGGCCAACCGTGAGAAGTTGAAGGCCCATTATGAGATTGGCGCCATGCTTCCAATCGATTGTCAGCGCTCCAAGGATGGTACCATCAAGTACCTTTTTCCCGTGGCCAGCTGTGAATTATCCGGAGATTCCGCTAAATACGTGGAAACGGTCTTTATCCCTGATGGTGATCGCGCCACATTATGTGTCTCTTGTCAGGTGGGCTGTAAGATGAACTGCCTGTTCTGTCAGACGGGGAAACAGGGCTTTGATGGCAACCTCACGGCGGCTGACATCCTGAATCAGATCTATGCTTTACCTGAGAGTCAGGAACTGACAAATATCGTTTTCATGGGTCAGGGTGAGCCGATGGACAATCTAGACCAGGTGCTCAGAGCCACACAGATTCTCACCGCCGACTACGGTTGGGCATGGAGTCCAAAGCGTATCACTGTGAGCAGTGTCGGCATCAGAAACAAGCTCAGACGTTTCCTCGATGAAAGTGAATGTCATGTGGCCATCTCGATGCATTCACCCCTGCCCGAGCAGCGGCAGATGCTGATGCCGGCAGAACGGCAGATGAGCATCACGGAGGTTGTCGACCTGCTACGCCAGTACGACTTCACCCATCAGCGTCGATGCTCGTTTGAGTACATCTGCTTCGGCGGGCTCAACGACACCACAATGCATGCCCGTGAGATTGTCAAACTGCTACAGGGGTTGGAATGTAGGGTCAACCTCATTCGCTTCCACAAAATCCCAGGTGTCGACCTGCCCGCCAGCGATGAGAAGCGCATGGAATCGTTGCGCGACTACCTGACGGCACATGGTGTATTCACCACCATCCGCGCCAGTCGCGGACAAGACATCTTCGCTGCCTGCGGACTCCTCTCGACAGCGAGGAAAAATGAAAAATGAAGAAATGAAAGAATGAAATAATGGAGAATAGAAAGATACGCGTGGCTATCACGCACGGAGATACAAATGGCATCGGCTATGAGATTATCCTCAAGGCATTCGAGGATAGCGGGATGCTCGAAATGTGTACACCTATTATTTACGGCAGTCCGAAGGTTGCCACCTTCCACCGCAACGCCATGAAACTGGAGACGCCCTTTAGCATCATCTCCAAGGCAGAGGACGCCCATCCTGACAAGCTCAACCTGCTGGCCACTTTTGATGACGAGGTGAAAGTAGAGTTCGGCTCTCCCACCCCCGAGTCAGCCTTAGCTGCCCGAAAAGCCATGCAACGCGCTAAGGAAGACCTGAAAAATGGGCTTTACGACGTACTCGTCCAGGCACCCGTGGTGTCCAGCCACACCCCCGACCCTGATGACAAGTCGCTGCTTATCATGTTTACTGATGACATCCGCATCGCACTGGCTACCAACCATCTGCCCATCAAGGATGTCGCCACCAGCATCACCTCCGACAAAATCGTTGAAAAATGTCGTTTGCTGCACACCTCACTGAAACGCGATTTCCGCATCAATAACCCCCGCATGGCCGTGCTGGCCCTCAACCCGCAGTTGGGTGCCGAAGAGGAGAACATCATCTGCCCTGCCCTCAAGACCGTCGAGGAAACAGGCATACAGGTCTATGGCCCATATACTGCCGACGATTTCTTCGGCAACAGCCTGCAAAGCAGTTTCGACGGCATCTTAGCGATGTACGACGATCAGGGCAATGTACCCTTCAAAACACTGGCCTGTGAGTTTGGCGTGAAGATGAAGACAGGATTCCCCTTCGTCATCACCACCCCCGACCACGACCCATGTTTCGACATTGCCGGCAAAGGCATCGCTGACCCTGCTTCGCTGCGCCATGCCATCTATGCTGCTATCGACATCTTCCGCAACCGCATCCATTACGATGAGCCCCTGGCCAACCCGCTGCCAAAACTCTACCACGAGAAACGTGAAGACGGCGAGAAGGCACGCTTTGCCATCAAAGCCAAGGATCAGTTTAAGCGCGAAGATAAGGTCCCTGAGGACGACAAAACAGAGAATGAATGAAGACATCCGAACTACAAAGTATCAAACAGCGCTATAATATCGTAGGCAACTGCGAAGCACTGAACAGCGCACTTGACGACGCCCTGAAAGTAGCGCCTATCGATATCAGCGTGCTCATCATCGGCGAGAGTGGTGTGGGTAAGGACATATTGCCAAGGCTGATTCACGATAACTCCCCCAGACGACGGGAGAAATACTTCGCCATCAACTGCGGTGCCATCCCCGAGGGTACCATCGACAGTGAGCTCTTCGGCCACGTAAAAGGCTCGTTTACCGGTGCTATCAACGACTCCCCGGGCTACTTCGGCGTTGCCAACAAGGGTACTCTTTTCCTCGATGAGGTAGGTGAGCTGCCCATGGCCACTCAGGCCCGACTGCTCCGTGTGCTGGAAAATGGCGAATATATCCCTGTAGGAGCCACTGAAGTCCGCAAAACCGATGTTCGCATCGTGGCCGCTACCAACGTTAATATTGAGAAGGCTATCAGCGAGGGCCGCTTCCGCGGTGATCTCTACTATCGTCTGAACCGCGTGAACATCCAAATGCCGGCCCTGCGCGACAGAGGCGAGGATGTGGTTCTGCTGTTCCGTCTGTTTGCGATGGAGATGTCTGAGAAATATAAGATGGACCGCGTGACTTTGACCGACGAGGCCAAGCAGATGCTCATGCGTTACAAGTGGCCAGGTAACATCCGCCAACTCAAGAGCGTCACCGAGCAGATATCCATCTTCAGCAAGGAGCGCATCATTACCCCCGAGATTCTCGCGAAGTTCATTCCCCAGGACCAGGACACTACCCAACTGGCCACCATTCCCCATGAAAGCGGTGACCACTCGTTTGAGAATGAGCGTGAGATCCTTTACAAGATCCTGTTTGAATTGCGTGGCAATGTCAACGACATGCGCCGTGAAATGAGCAATCTCAAAAAACAAATCGAAGAAGTGCAAAACGTCAAGACCATCCCTGCCGATGCAATCCCTGGTACGCAATTAGCACCGATCACCCCCATACAATCCCTTTCACCTACGCTCGAAGACGCTGTGGCGGAGGAATATGTGGAGCCCGAGAAAGAGCCCGAGAACCTCAACCTGAACGTGCTTGGCAAACAGATGCTGGAAAAGGCCCTCGAGCGTAATAATGGCAATCGCAAGAAGGCTGCCCAGGAACTGGGCATTAGCGACCGCACCCTCTACCGTCGTCTGAAACAATACGGCTTGGTGTGCCTCCTCTCTTTCTTCTGTCTCCTCAGCCTCTCATCGTGCAAAGTCAGTTACACGTTCAATGGCG
>Ga0310786_10013606_pt1 | contig 10036 bp, 7 predicted proteins | sample AusTroGonzalo_MG_FD_203881 | JGI IMG/M metagenome (GOLD analysis project Ga0310786, IMG submission 203881) | Bovine rumen microbial communities from tropical cattle in Woodstock, Queensland, Australia - Gonzalo_03 (v2) (version 2) | ecosystem: Host-associated > Mammals > Digestive system >... | reverse complement strand
TTACCCATCTTGCCCGATCCGTCCAGTCCGGGAATCTTTATGCCGCCCTCCTTGGCCAAAGAGAATGATGCCGGCTCGGGAAAGAAATCAACCTTGTACATCTGGTTGAAACGGCGTGCAAATTTGCGGGCCATTTCCATGTTCTGCTCCTGGTCTTTGCCTACGGGAACCTTATTGGCCTTGTGGATGATGATGTCCGATGCCATCAGGGTGGGGTATGTAAGCAGTCCTGCGTTCACGTTGTCAGGCTGCTTGCGTGCCTTCTCCTTGAACGATGTCACGCGCTCAAGCTCGCCCAGATAGGCGTTCATATTCAGATACAGATAAAGCTCAACCACCTCGGGCACATCGCTCTGCACATAGATTGTAGCTTTGTCAGGGTCCAGACCGCAGGCCAGATACTCGGCCAGGATAGTGCGGACACTGTTCTGGATGTTCTCAGGGGTAGGATGGGTAGTGAGGGAGTGCCAGTCTGCAATAAAGAAGAAGCATCTGTACAAATCCTGAAGCTTGATGAAGCTTGTCACTGCACCGTAGTAGTTACCCAGGTGAAGGTTTCCTGTGGGGCGTATGCCGCTGAGAACTGTTTCCATATATTTAGTCTTTTTTGCACCGCGAAGATACCATAAAAGAGCCACACAGGGAAAAATATTGCAAAAAAAGGACCGAAAGTTTTTGCCTGTACGCAAAAGTGCTTATCTTTGCACCGCTTTTACGGAAAGCACGGGCGTTTAGCTCAGCTGGTTCAGAGCATCTGCCTTACAAGCAGAGGGTCGGCGGTTCGAATCCGTCAACGCCCACAAAAAAAGGAGTCTCAGTCGAGGCTCCTTTTTTTGTGGACGCTGCGGATGAAGAACCAATATTTTTTTTACGCAGGAACGTTACATTTAATTCTCAATTTTCAATTTTCAATTCTCAATTTTGTACTTTTGGACTAACAAAAGGACTAACATTATGCGTAAGATTTTGTTTTGTGCTCTTATGGCCATAGTGGCTGTGGGCACAGTTCAGGCTAGAAAGCTTATTTCCTGGAACATTCAGGACGGAATGTGGTCAGACCAGGCCAACAATTATGACAACTTTGTGGAGTTCCTAAAGACAACAGACCCTGATGTCTGTGTATTCTGTGAAGCCAAGACAACCCATCTTGAGTCAGGTCAGGAACCGTATCTGCCTGCCAACTGGGACAAGGTGGCTGCCCGTTACGGACATCCGTATGTATATCTGGCTGTTGAGCAGGATAATTCTCCTCAGGTCATAACTTCAAAGCATCCCATCAACAACGTTAAGAGAATACCGGGTGGTAACGATACCATTGTAGGCCATGGCGCAGGCTGGGTCCAGATTGAGATGGACGGAAAGACCTATAATATTGTATGCATGCACGCCATGCCGTTTGCAATGGGAGCCGGCGGTATGGGCGGATTCGGAGGCGGACGTCCGTCGGGCGGCAGCAGTAGGTCTCAGGGCGGTGCTGCACCCCAAGGTGGTTCAAGACCTTCAGGTAACAGTGGTGCACAGAGTGGCAATAGGCCTTCTGGCAGCGGCAGACCTTCTGGTGGCTTTGGCGGATTTGGTGGAATGGGCGGCCCCGGAGGCGGTGGCGGTAGCGATGAGTTCCGCAAGAAAGAGGTGGAGTACGTCTGCAACCAGACCATCCTTACCCGTGAGCATCCCGAGAATGAGCTGTGGCTTATGATGGGAGATTTCAACTCAATCTCAAGTCTGGACAATGATCACTATAAGCTGTCGGCCGATTCATCAATCTACTGCGTACATGATTATATCAGGAACAAGACTCCTTATATTGACGTGATAGCCAACAAGCATCCGGGAGAGTTCATCCAGTCCAGCCAGAACGGCCGTCGCATAGACTTTATATATGCTACCGAGCCTGTTATCAAGCAGATCAAGAGCGCCGAGATACTGAACTCCGGATACACCGAGCAGCGTCGTGCATCGGGCGCATCGTACTGGATACCTTCAGACCATCGGCCTATACTGATTGAGTTCTAAACACATTGGGGACGGTTCTCTGTGTGTTCCATTCTCGCGGAATGGGAAAACACACAGAGAACCGTCCCCAATGTGTCCCCAATGTGTTCAGATTGATTTGATCTTGTAGAAGAACAAACAGGGATTTGAGTCAATGGTGGTCTTGTCGGCTACATCCTTAAACTTTTTCAGGAATGGGTCTGATGTCTTTTCCGGAAGGTCCTCACGCAACTGCATCAGACTCATAACTTTACCTATGCCGATGAACCAATCCTGATATGCCGCTCTGATGTTCTTTACGGGAAGTGTCTTGACATCATCCTCCAATGAATACTGGTAGCGTTTCTGCTTGCCGGTACTCTTGTCTATTATGTAGTAGTTGAATTCATGCAGCTCATTCATAAGGATAAATGAATCTGTCTCATACAGGCCGGTAAATCCTACAAATTCATCTTCATTGTACATGTTGAATGCCGTGAAGAAATTAAAGTCCGTGATGTTCTTCAGTTCACTCTTGCCTGGAACATTATCCGCTCCGGGTATCTGCCTCCACGATGTCTCCTTGTCACCATCCAGCACATAAATAGCCGGTTCAAAGGGTGCAATGTAATAGAGCTTACCGTCAAACACGTTACACATGTGCTCACCGCAGAATTCAGCGGTGTTATCGGTTGAGAACGGTACGGATTTAAGTTCCTTGACACTTCCGTCCTTAAGGTCAACTATGTAATAAAGCAACCCGCTGTCATTGTAAATATAGTTGTGAACAAACAGCCTGCCGTCAGAGAGCAGACGCACATCGTAAATCAATGACTTCAAAGCATCGCATTCTGCCTTTCTGATAAAGGAACCGTCATACCCAAAGTACAGCAGTTTACCTTGCGTGCCGTCAATCAGACAAACCTGTCTGGAGCTGGCGTCAATATAATAGGCTGACAGATACAGATACTCGTTCGATGCGCGGCCTTTCATTCCATAACGGGCGTGCAGGGAACCGTCCATATTGAATGAATACAGGTTATCATCCGAAGAGATGAAGATAAGGGAGTCTTCCACAAAGATTTTCTGAATATCACCCAACGGAACATCTTTGGAGAGTTCCACAACGCTGAAATCATCAAATACAATCTTGTCGGCATTAGGATACAGTTTCTCATACCCGTATTCCGTTGTGGAACTGTTCTTGCAACCTGATGCAAAGGAAATCAGAAAGCAGCCCACAGCTGCCAGTTTCAAAACATTACTTAATTTCATCTTATTGGACGGTTTTTATTTACAGGAACAAAAGTAATGCTTTTAGACGACAAGAAAACTAAGGTTGCAGAAAACTTTCCAAGTGAGCGGAACTGAAAGGGATATAGTCTTGGAAACCGTCGCCCCTTCGGGGCCCCGACCTTCTTTTATTTTGCTACGCAAAAGCGCTCCTTACAGTCGCTTGCGGCGCGTTAGAGGGAGGGGCCCGCAATAAAGAAACCATTCCGAAACTCGGAGTAAACTCTGGGTTTCGGAATGGTTTCTTTATTGTGGGAGGGATAGGGCCAAAGGCCCGTAGTTTCCAAGACTATATCCCTTTCAGTTCCCCCTAAAAATATAAATCAGTCTTTAGTAGCAGCTTCCAGCTTGCGGCGCAGTATAAACATGATAAGACCGGCAATTACGCACAGTGCAATCAGTATAGCCCAGTTAGCCATAAGCGGAATCTTCTTCCACAGGGCCGACGGAATGCGGCTCAGATAGTTACCTATAGCAGTAGCGGCAAACCATCCACCCATCATAAGGCCCTTGTACTTGGGAGGAGCAACCTTACTTACAAAACTTATACCCATAGGACTGAGCAGCAACTCAGCTACGGTAAGAGTGAAGTAAGTGCCGATAAGCCAGTTGGGGCTGAGCACACTCTGAGCTTGGTCACCCAGGTCCTTAGGTGAGATAAGGTCTGTAGATGCGGCTGTGATTACGGCAAATCCTACACCTGCCAGCAACATACCCAAACCTATCTTGACAGGAGCTGAAGGCTCCTTGCCTTTCTTGCCAAGCGCACCGAACACTGCAACCGATACCGGAGTCAGGGCAACCACAAAGAACGGGTTGAACTGCTGGAAATCGGAAGTGGCGGCATTGAACGGATCAGGCATATTCATATAGAATGCTATAGCACCTGCCCATAATGCCAGTGTAGCTATGGTGGCTATCACGCGGGCCTTCTTGGTGTCGCTCTGGAATATGGCAAACAGTGTGTAGATTGAAACTGCAATAAGAGCCAATGACCAGATGTTGAACCACATACGGTTGATACCGGTAATGCCGTTCAGCTTGGTGTATTTATCGGCAAAGAATGTCAGGGCCGAACCGTTCTGGTGGAATGCCATCCAGAAGAATATCACGACAGCGAACACGAGCAGCAGAGCCACGATACGGTCCTTGGTCTGCTTGGGAGTGAGTTCCTGAATCTGTACGTTCTGGGCCTTGGCCTGCTTGGTGTTGACATCGGCATGCTTGAACCAGGGACGGCAGAAGAAATAGATAAGCAGCGAGAGCACCAGCGATGCGCAAGCCACAAAGAAGCATAAACGGTAACCCTCGGCCAGAGACTGCAGGTAAGCGCCTGACTGTGCACCGAACTCTACGGTAGCGTTGTCAATAGGCACAAAATGATAGCCGGCACCTTCAATATGCGGATTGTAAAGGGCCTTGGCCATAGCGGGAGCAAACATGGCACCTATGTTTATGGCCATGTAGAACAGGCTGAACGCCGCATCGCGCTTGTCGGAATACTTGGGGTCATCATACAGGTTACCTACCAGCACCTGCAGGTTACCCTTGAACAGGCCGGTACCTACGGCAATCAAGGCCAGTCCGGCAAACAGGGTCCATTTGTCTATCACCTGTGTGGCCATTGGAACGGCCAGAGCCAGATAACCGAAAATCATCACGAATGCGCCTATGGTGACGCACTTGCCGTAACCTATCTTGTCGGCTATGATACCACCCAGCAGGGGCATGAAATAGACTCCTGCAAGAAAAATAGCATACACTTGTCCGGCAGCATTCTCATCCCAGCCGAATTTGGCCCTCATGTAGAGGGTAAAGATGGCCAGCATTGTGTAGTAGCCGAACCTTTCGCCCGTGTTGGCAAGAGCCAATGCAAACAGGCCTTTGGGTTGTCCTTTAAACATTGTTTAGTTAGTTAATTATTTTGTTTACAGTAATTTATATCAAATAAAACTGATACAAGGGCCGTTTGAAGGCCAATTGACCGCTAATATAAGAAAAAATCAGAATACCCAACCTATTTTGAATGTAGTAACAAAGATTCTGGCCTTGGGATCTCCGGCATTTGTATCGAACAGGTCATTCAACTGATACAGGAAATAGTCTTCAAAGAACAGATCTCCCAGTTTTATACCAAACATGAAATGGTATCCCCACTGGAGGTCAGCTGTCTTGTAATTGAGGTTTCCGCCAAGTGATGAGTTAAAAATGTAACGGGCATTCGCACCGATACCCGCATAGAATCTGAGGTTTGGATCAACATTCTGCAATATAAAGGTAACAGGCATTTCAACAGCCTGGTGACGGTATTGGAATGATGATCCGTAAAGGTCAGCCTGATTAGGGAAAATGCACTTGGTATCTTCATAAGAAGCACCTAAGCGATAACCCATGAACTTATAGTTGTACTGAACAGACAAACCGGCATTCCAGCCGAATTTGCCATCGGTTGTCAGACCTGCTTTCGGGAAACTGATTGATGTTCCGGTAAAGCCCGCACCGGCAAACAGTTCAAACGGTTTAATCTTACCGGAGTGTATTTCAGCTATTTTTCCGGTGGGACCGAATTCCGGGTCCGATGCCATCTGAGTGGCCACCCTTGATACGAAACAGGTGATTTCTTCAAGACCGTCATAATCAATCAGGTCGGCATCATCGGCGGGCTTATGATACGGAGACTTTAATCCTGTAAACACATGAAGTGTAGGAACATTATAGTTTCTGGCAAAACTGCGGGTATCGGTTGCCGTCATGACAGCTGTCTCAAAGTCGCTGATCTTGAGTTTGAGATTGCCTGCGTTCTCCACAAGCAGTTTCTTGCCATCCTTGAAAGTGCCTGCGCCAAGCAGTTCCAGCTTGCCGTTCTTGGCATACCAGCCCACCATATCAATGCTCATCATGCACTTGACCTGATGTATCTGATCAGTCTTCATCATTTTGGATGCCAGAGCCTCGGACCCCCAGAGTCCCTTCTCCTCACCGTCAAAGGCGGCAATGATAATGCTGCGCTTGAGCTGGCTCTGATTCTCCTTGAGTAAGCGTGCTATCTCTATCAGGGCCGTCGATCCCGATGCATTGTCATCGGCCCCATTGCATATCTCGCCGTTCTTGTAACCAATATGGTCAAAGTGTGCGCCCAAAAGTATGTATTCATCCTTTAATACAGGGTCATTACCGGGTATGATTCCTACCAGATTGGCCATACTGATGCCCTCGCGTGAGAATGGAATTTCAAAGCCTTCGTCAGTAAAGAACGGCTCAATTCCTATCTCATTCCATTGTTCCAGGATGTATTCACGTGCCTTGACACCATCCATCGATCCGGCCTCACGTCCGTGAAGCGAGTCGGATGCCAGATAATAAAGGTGTTTTTCAAGTCGTGCTTTGAGGTCTGTGTCCTGCGCATTGGAAAAGGAAACTGCCAGAATACAGGAAAGTAAGATGATTGCTTTTTTCATTTCAGTTATAGTTTTGAGTATTATTGGTTTTCCGGGCCGCTAAATTACAAAAAAATCGTAACCTTTGCAGTGCATAATTAGAGGCAGGAATGAAGGATTTTGCGGCCATAGATTTTGAGACAGCCAACAACGAGCGCTCGTCGGTGTGCTCGGTAGGTGTGGTCATAGTGCGTGACGGTGAGATTACAGATACGTTCTACTCGCTTATCCAGCCGGAGCCCAACTATTACAACTACTGGTGCCAGCAGGTTCACGGCCTGAGCTGCGCCGATACCGATGATGCGCCTGTGTTCCCCAAGGTCTGGGCGCAGATAGAGCCGCTCATAGAGGGACTACCGCTTGTAGCTCACAACAGCCCGTTTGATGAAGGCTGCCTGAAAGCCGTATTCCGCGTCTATCAGATGGATTACCCGGATTACAGGTTCTACGATACGCTCTGCGCCTCCCGCCGCAAGCTGCGCAACTTGCCCAACCACCAGCTCCAGACCGTAGCCGCCGCTTGCGGCTATTGCCTTGAGAACCACCACCACGCGCTGGCCGATGCCGAGGCCTGCGCCCGCATTGCAATTGAATTATTGTAAAAAGGCAAATATTGCTACCAAGCCAGGAAAATCATTTTCTCTGGCCAGGAAAAATGATTTCCCTGGCCAGAGAAAAAAATAACTGCAGCACTGCAGACGGTAATGTAAAGATATTTTAAGGGCAATCCGGAATATGGCCATCTTCTCTCAGGCTTCCGGTAAGCTCAGTTCTCCCGGCGCTCCTTAACAGGAAAACTTACTCTCCTTAAGGAAAATTTTTTTTCTCCTTAAGGGGCGCAAAAAAAATCATCCCGATAGGCAAGACATTATTCCAGCCCCAATTCTGAGCCCTTAATCAATCGCCCCAATCTTTGTGTAAGATTTTTTTACGCGAGAAGACACAAATTGCTGCAGTTGCTGCAGTGCTGCAGTTAAAAAAATAACAACTGAAAGATAGAAATAGCACAAAATAGCACACGGAATTTTTACAATAAACCCTATTTTTGTTACAAAATAGAAGTCATCTCAATAATTTATGAAGAACTTAATAGCTATCATTATTATTTCTATTCTATCTTTGAATAGTTGCCTGGGACAACAGTCAGCTGATGATAATATGACTATAAGTCAAAGAGAATTGCTTAAAGATTATTTTCTTTGTGTATGTATTACAGAAGGTTTCGCGGATAAAAATATTTATGAAGATGATATATCTCAGAGTGTTTATTTTGACATCCTGAAATATGATCCTGAAGCACTTCAAAAAGTCAAAGATTACGCTAAATCTTACATTAAAACCATTGACCCTTCTCCAATTGAGGACTTGGGCAATGGAAAAGCGATAATATTAAATTGCATTGAGCAATATAAAAGCAAGGATTTAGACGTTTTCATTAAGCAATTAGACCGTTATCTTTTAAATGATACTTATTAGCTAAAAACAAGCCTATTTACGTAGTTGCCACGCAAAGTTTGCGCTAAGGGAGTAGAAGGTAAAACATATAAACACTTAATATGGCAAAGAGAATTAAAGCAACCAAAATAGGTGATGTCTTTGAAGTAATAATCTCTGAGACAGAGAAAAGGTACATGCAATATGTAATTAGTGACATGACAAATTTAAACAGCGATGTGATAAGAGTTTTCAAGAAAAAATATTCTATATCTGAGAATCCGGCTATAGATGATTTAGTAGAGGATAAAGTCTTGTTTTACGCTCATTGCGACTCAAAGCATGGAATTCGTTTAGGTTACTGGACACTGTATGGAAACACTGAAAAGGTGGGGAACACAGATGATATTTTATTTAGAATTTCTGGAGTATTTGGAGATGTGGTTTCTTACAGTTGGTATATATGGCGGGTTAATCAGAACCACCAGTTTATAGGAAAACTTACAGGAGATATGAAAAAGATAGATATAGGATGTGTTTTTCCTGCTGCAACTATTCTTTATATGATAGAAAACGATGGTAAATTCAAAGGTATTTATGCAAGGTGCGAATGAAAAACAGTTAGATAAAGGATGTATAAGAAGTCTATAAAAGGCATACTATATATTACGATATGTTGTATAGAAACAACGTGTATAGATATCTTTCTGACGGCAATAAGCCGAAAAACAGACGAAGAATAATTAGTCCCTTTTCTGGTTACAGCAGGAAGTTGCTGAGCATGATTACGATGATGACTATTGGCGAAATCCAGCGGACCATAAAGTAAACGAAACTGAATATCCAGCGTGGGGTGCCGGAGGTGTTGTGGCCGGTAAGTTCGTCCAGGAAATCTGTTTTCTTTATGCGCCATCCGGCAAACAGCACCATTATCAGACTACCCACGGTAATGAGCACATCACTTGATATTACGTCAAAGAAATCAAAGATATTATTGCCTAGAATGGTGATGCCTGATAGCGTGCCTTGCGACAGCGAGCAGACACAGCCCAGCAGTATTATTAGTACCATGCTTACTATTACGGAGCTGTTTCGGCTCAGTTTCCACTCCTCTATGAAATAGCGCACTATAACCTCCAGCATTGATATGGCCGATGTCACGGCGGCCAGCAGCAGCGACAGGAAGAACAGTATGGCTATGATGCTGCCGCCAGGCATTGAGGCGAACACTCCCGGCAGGGTGATGAACACCAGCCCGGGACCTGCGTTCACGGCCGGAGCGGTGCCGTTCATATAAGCGATTGCATATACGGCGGGGATGATGGCCAGACCGGCTATTATGGCAAACAGAGTGTCTATCAGGCCGGTGGTGATGGCGGTCATTGCTATATCCTCCTTGGTCTTTACGTATGACCCGTAGGTAAGCAGTATGCCGATACCTATGCTTAGCGACATGAATGCCTGCCCCAGTGCGGTAATGAGCACCTTGCCGTCTATCTTGCTGAAATCAGGTATAAGCAGATACTTTGTTCCCTCCGATGCACCGGGAAGTGTGAGTGAACGGATTGCCACCAGTATGATAGTCACTGACAGTACGGTCATCATAGGCTTGGAGAACCTCTCTATACCGTTCTTTACACCACCGAAATTGGCCGCTGCGGTTATAACCAGAAATATGAGCGTATAGACTAATGGTTCCCAAGTGGAGCTTATGAATCCGCCGAATGCACCTGCATAGTCGGCATCGGGGGCGGTAAAGTTGAAAGCGCAGGCCTGTATCAGGTACTTTACTGACCAGCCGCCCACCACCGTGTAGAATGCCATGATTACTATGGGGGTGAGCAGTGTGATGAATCCGGCCCAGCGCCAGCGCGGAGCCCCAAGATTGTCATATACGC
>Ga0310786_10013605_pt1 | contig 10036 bp, 5 predicted proteins | sample AusTroGonzalo_MG_FD_203881 | JGI IMG/M metagenome (GOLD analysis project Ga0310786, IMG submission 203881) | Bovine rumen microbial communities from tropical cattle in Woodstock, Queensland, Australia - Gonzalo_03 (v2) (version 2) | ecosystem: Host-associated > Mammals > Digestive system >... | reverse complement strand
CTACCACTGCTATCGCGAGCGCGACGAGCAGGGGAACCCTTATGGCGGCATACTATCGGAGTATCTCGACTTCTCCGTGGTTGTCTCAGACCTGGAGACCATCAAGTTCTTCTACCAGTGCATGGACATGATTGAGAACACGCCCGTGTCATTCCTCTTCAACGCCTCCTTCGGCCCTACCGGCCGCCTCACCGACTTCGAGGACGGTCTGATCACCTACGGCTACGTGGTGAACGTGGACGAGGGTTGTGAGAACGACGACGTGTCGGGAGAGGAGCAGGTGCTCCTCCACGTGAGGATGCTTCTCAGCAATATGCTGTTCCTGGGCAGCAATGCCGTTCACTTTCTTGAGATCACAAAGGATTAGTCGAAACACATATAATATATAAAGGATATGGCAGATTCTATATCAATCAAGAGCATCATCGACAATTTTGACTACAAGCTCTTTATCGGGAAGAACATTAAGGATCCTGGGAAAGATGTCAAGGAGCTCCCCCCACTCCATTCCAAGCTGAACTCATTCATCGAGCTGGGTAAAGATAATCAGCGTTATTCCATCGTATTGTCGGGACTGAAGTTCACCCGCAAGCTCTATGAGCCGGGGCTTATCGAGGCTGAGGTGACCATCAAGCCCGAAAAGAAGGAAGCCCCCTCATTCCAGAATGTGGAGGATCTCTTCGCCATGAGGCAGGTGGAACTGAAAGTGGTAGATTTCCAAAAGACGGCGGCCAAAGATACGTCGGAGAAAGAGACGACGATTGCCAAGAACTACTATATCTACATGATCAATCCACAGCTCGTGCCTAATTCCAGCGGTGCGATGGAGATGTATGTTAAACTGACCATCCACAGCTACGACAAACTGATGGCCATCGACAAATATTGTAAGGCATTCACCGCCCAAAAGCTCTCCTCAGAGATTCTGAAATCGGAGTTCCCGTATTTCGGCCTTCCGGAAAGTATGGTATCGGCAGAGATTGCAAACCTGCAGAACCTGAAATACACGAAAGACAAAGAATATGTGGAAATGATCCAGCCCTATCTGGTGCAGTACAACGAGTCGTTCTACGACTTCCTGGCGCGTACGGCCAACCGTTGCGGTGAGTTCCTCTATTTTGAGGACGGAAAGTTGACACTCGGACTGCCCCAGAACGACACGGAAAAGATTGAGTCATTTGCCAATGTCACCATGCAGGGCTATACCTCTGGTCCCATCGACGTAAACTACTACAGCTATGACAGTGTGAAGGACGACGCCAACATCCCTGGCAATCTGAACTACGATGTCATCGAGAAAGACAAGGCCGGCTTCCCTAAAGACACATTCAAGCCAAATCCGCAGTTCAACGACTCTTTAGCATGCGACGAGTATATCTTCCCCCTGGAGAATGACAAATATAATAATCTGAAACGGGAACTTGGTTTCCGTACTGCAGGAGAGACGGCCACGACGATGGCGTTAAGGCTTGCAACTGCTGTGGCCAACCACGACGAAGGAAACCCCCTGGCGATGCTGGCAAAGGACGGCGTAAAGGTAGGAACCGACACTGCCAATGCTGCCATTCTCATGGGATATAGCGACAATGATGAAAAAGACAAACTTAAGGAGAAATGGGAAGGAAAGGCTAACAAAGCTGAGCATTACAACGATTCAAGGCTTGTGGAATTCTCGTCACTCGACACCAAAGGCTGGCTGACACATGATTTCTACACAAAGATCCGGAAGCAGGAGGCAAAACAGCATAAGAGAATCATCTGCATCGACATGGGCACGAACTATACGCCCGTCAAGTTGGGTGACAGGATTCAGATCTCCGGACTTGAGGGTGACTACATCGTGATACAAGTCAACCTCATCGGTAATATGATGTGGCAGCACAACTACCGGAAGTTCGACCCCACCGACCAGTCCACCGACCGCTATACTGACAGGCAGTCGGAGGTCATCTACGCCATCCCCGTAGATGGCGGAATGGTTGTGCCTCCCGTAGGCCCCATGCCGATGATCCGTAAGTCGGGCCCGCAGACAGCCTATGTCACTGACAATGGCGACAAGAAGTATCAGGGTCGTGTGCGTATTGCCTACCCGTGGCAAGCGACCAACGAGAGTAAGCGTCTGGAGATGTATGCCGCCGAAACGGCTGTCAAGAGTGCAGAACAAGCACAAACAAAAATAGAAAATGATCTTACAGACATTTTACTAAAGCTGAGAGGCAGGTTAGAAGTAAAAGATGAACTGGAAAAACTGAGAGAAAAGTCAAAAGACCTGATACTGGTTATTGAAGAGCTTGAAACTGAGAAAAAGAAAAATGTGGAGGAGATGGCTGAAAAAGCCTACGCCATGAAGGTACCGGTGGTAGATGGCAAGAAAAAGAACATCAGTTTTAAGGAATATGGAGACCGTTGCCGGTATTTGGAGTTAGAGCAGAGAAATAAGATTATTGACGAGATCATTGCATTGCTAAAGAATCATGGCAACCTCGATAATGCTCTTCAGGATCTGGCTGATCAAGCAAAAGAACTGTATAAAAAGGAGACGGAAGCAAAGACTAATGTTGAAAAAGCCAAAGCAGACGTAAAGGACAAGGCGGATAAGCTTGCGAAAAGGGCTGAAGAATGGAACAAGGAAGTGGGCAAATCGGCTACACCTTATATTCGCGTCGCCATGCCCATGGCTACCACGGGCGGTGGAGCATACTTCATGCCGTGCAAAGGTGACGAGGTGCTCGTCAACTTCGACGACGACAACGTGGAGCGCCCGTATGTGGTAGGCAGTGTCTATTCGAAGAACACCTTAGCTCCTGGAGAGGGTCTCGACAAGTATATCAAGAACTACCTGCAGAAGAGATCTCCGATGACGCTGATGTCGCCTAACGGACAGCACATCAGTTTCGTGGCACCGTCAGACGGCTGGAAATTCTTTCAGGCCTTCTCACCGGCCTTGAAGACCCTGCAGACGTACATCCCTGCACTCAAGGGCAAGGATCTGAAGTGGGGCGGCCTGAAAGACCTCAACGGCGGTATCTACATGGGCGACCGCTATGGCATGTATGAACTGTCGCTGTCGTCGCACGACCGTAAGGTGAAGATCAACAGTCCCTTCGGCAATGTGGAGATCGGCGCCTTCACCGGCATCACCATCAATGCCCCCAACGGCGACATCAAGATCAGAGGTAAGAACGTGAGCATCGAGGCCGGCAACAAGCTGACCCTGCACTCAGGTACGAACATCAAGGACAGTAGGAGCGCCAAAGAGGCTGCAAAGGCGCTGCTGAAGACTGCAGCAAAGACGGCACTGGACAATACCGTAGGCAACGTGCTGAGTCTCAAGCTTGTCGACATGACCCTCGTGCGCAATATCTATGAGGTTTTCCTGAGACCTATCGACGGCACACTGAACCTGAAGTCGAACAACTTCGTGATGCTCGAAGCCGGCAAGGGCAAGGCCCAGGTGCCACTGGACCGCTACGCTCCGAGCTATCAGGCAAAACTTGGTGTACAAGACCAAGTAAAACAGAAGATTTACGCCAAGATGGGTGCTTATATCAAACTCATAGACAGTAAAGTAAGCAATTTGCAGAAAGAATATCTCAAATTAAAGAAAGTAGCATTTGCTAAGAAAGCAGCATATGAGAAAATGATGGCCGCTTGTTGGGGGAATAATAATTATCCCAATGTTATAGCCCCAGTCTGGAGTAAAACTTTAGAGGCAGGTGACAATGGTTTCACAAAAATCAATCCGGCCGGGTTCGCAGACGGCACACTTTCACAATGGTTGAGGGATAACATCACTCTGGCAAATTTAAAAGGTGAAGCAGGTACTTTCTGGAAAGTTCCCGGTCATCCCAGAACAAATATTGTGGATACATTGAAAGGCTATATCGTACCCGTGGTTGACGATTATGGTCTTGCTATCGTCAAACTGCATCTTAAGGCTAAGGAAATCCAAACGTTATTCACTGATGCGGATAAGGTAGAGATCAACGAGTCTGTTCTGAATTTAGTCGCCGGTGATGATGGACATGTTCCGGATGATGAAGACACCCAATGGATTGATAATACATTTAAGAATACCATTTATGATACCGGAAACAACGATAATCTGATAAGCGCATTCTTTACTTCATGGACTGACAGATATGGTGCTGATAACCCAAACAACAATAACTTTATGGTTAGCGCCGATAAGGACAGCAAGGATGATCCCCTATACGATACGCTACTCATCCGGCGCAAGATGATTGCCAAGTTCTTGTATAATCTGAGTCATGATGATAATAATAAAGTTGGTATAGCTCCTAATGAATCATATAGCAAACACTTCGCTGTTTGTTATACATCTGATAACGCCACCGAGGACGCTTTCTTGAAAAAGAAGTGGTCTCACGTGGCAAGCTTATCAGCCAAGGCTCCTGGTATGAAAGATTCGATTTTGGATGGATTGTGCTCGTTTGGTGAGTTCTTCGGAATAAATAATACCGTCAAGTCGGTCTTCGACAAAGACGCGCCATACGGCGGCTGGGCTCATCAGGTGTGGAACGACAAGAACGGTCAGATACTTTTCTCCAGCGAAAAGGGCACCACGTATGCGCTCGATAAGGGAACCATGAAAAAGTTGGATCTCTATAGCTTGAGTACGCCAAAGATGATCAAGGATATCTTGAAAGCGATAAAATAATCATTCACTTTTACGTTCAACAATTTGACAGTTTATCATTATGGCAGACAGAATATACAATACTTGGGAAGCTAAGCTGAAAAGCCTGCTCGACAGCGTAGAAAAAGAGTTGGCCGAGGTCAGGGCACAGAAGGAAGCCCTGTTCAGCCTGAACACCGACGTGCAGAACAAGGTTGAAGGCCGGCTGATACACGATGACCGGCGCCTGATACTCTCCGCTCCGGAGATTGTGATCGGCAACGTGAACATGGGTGGTACACTCGATCCTGCCGGTGGCTGCACCATCATCATCCGCGGCAATAGCGTCGCCGTGGAGGGTGTGGGTGACGCAGGCAGCGTGGCCGTGCGCGCCCCGATAATCAGCCAGACGGCAGAGAACCCGGGCATCGACGGCAAGGAGCATACGGTAGAGGGTGTGTCGCAAGTAATCATCCAAAGCCGTGAGGTGTCTATCGACAGCAATGACATCCCAGCAGGCGGTGCCTTCCTCGACGCCAGGGGAGTAGACGGTGGCAGTGGTGTCGCCCTCTATGCCGACAAGCACCTGAGCCTCTCGGCCGTCTCGTCGAAGAAGTCGCTCACCGAAAGACTTGAAGAGAAACTCAACAGTCTAAAGGATATCAAGGAAGCCTTGAAAGAGGAAGCCAAGGACGACCTGGACAAGTTCAAAGAGCAGAGCAAGGAACTGTCGAAGATCAATGACGATCGCGACAAGCTGAGACTGAAAGATGAAGACGAACTGACAAGCATCTACAATGATATCGACGAACTGAACAACCTGATTGACGAGATGTCGCCCCAGCTGGCCGAAGAAGTCTATCGACAGTCGAAGACCCTGGGTGAACTGGCAGAGCTGAACCGGCAGGAGAAGTTCTTCAAGAAGATGAAAGAGGAGGTGGGCAAGACCTCCGACGACGACTTCAAGAAGAAGCCCGTACAGAGTTCGATGTCCATACAGTCAGAATCCCTGAACATCATGAATGCCGACGGCGACGGTAACCTCCGTACCGACGAGGGTTCAGGCTTAACCATCCACTCTAACCGCATGAAGGTGGAGGGTGTCTTCGACGACAAGGGCTCACTCGACAAGGACAACCGTCTCACCGTGAACATGAAGACCATCGACCTGAGCACTGCCGGAAGGTCGGGTGTGGAAACGGAGGAAGATGGCACGCTGAAGACTGCCAAGCTGCCTGCAGAGGGCGACGTGATCATCACCTCAAAGAACATCACCATGCAAACCATCGACGCCGAGGTGGCCGACAAGAAGTATAAGGACACCGGCCTCGCCAAGGACGGCAGCATCACTATCAGGTCGAAGAGCATCGGACTGTCGAACATCAACACCACCGACGTGGAGGCCGACGACAAGGGTAAGGTGACGAAGGCCACCTACAAGCCCGAGGGCGAGATTCTGCTCTTCTCGAAGCAGGTGCAGATCAGCAGCATGGAGTCGAAGCTCGACGGCGACAAGGTGGAAGAGACGGCTCTGGCCAAGGACAGTGTCTTCTCCGTCAGGGCCGAGAAGATGAGCCTCTCCGCCGCAGACCACGAAGGAAAGGCTGCAGGTCAGGCCACCATCAACGCCAAGCAGGTGACGGTGTCGGCCATGAATGTCGATCCGAAGACGAAGAAGTTCAAGGAGGTGGCCCAGGGTGGCAGCATCGAGGTCTATGCCGAGAAACAGACGGTGGTGGCCAAGAAAGACCTGGCTATCCACGGCGAGGAGACCGCACAGCTGACGAGTACGAAGAAGCTGCTGGTGAACGGCAAGGAGACCACGGAGGTGAAGCAGGACGACAAGAACCTGCTGACGCTCAGTGGCGGCAATACCGACCTCTCTGGCGGCAAAGTCACCATCTCAGGCGACACTACCGTCAAGGCCCTCACCTCCCCGCTCGTCTCGGCAGACAAGCTCGAAGTGAAGAGCGCCTTCAAGTCGTCGAACATCTCCGACGGTGTCTTCGTCGGCACGAAGGACACATCAACAGCTAGCTCGAAGATAGAGATGAAGAAGGAGGCTGCCGACGTGAACAAGGAGGCCCTCGACGGCGGTGCGGCCACAGAGAAGAATCAGGGCGACGCTCTGGGCAACATGGCTGGCGACGCAGTGAGCAACGTGCTCGGCATTGCCCTGGAAGTCGGCTTCAAGAAGCCCGGTGAAGAGAAAAAATCGTAAATTGTAAATCGTAAATTGTAAATCGAAATATATGGATCTGTTTTTTAAAACAAAATTGAATAGTGCGGAGAAAAAGATGGGCAGCTATATGACCCTGTTACACTTCCGCTACCAGAACCTCTGCGTGAAGGCAGAGCCCGCTGCACTGATACCCGTGGATGTGCATGTCTTTGACGAAACAATGAATATCGAGGAGGTCGCAGAGGTTGCCGTGACCGATGATTACCATCTGGCCATCATACCGAACAATAACGAATATCTCCAGCCCATCTTACAGGCTGTCACCTTCGTACATCCGGAGTTCAAGCTCAGCATGAAGAAAACGGAAGTGGCAGACGAAGACAGGGAGTATCTGGAATACGAGATGCCCGAGGTGGACAAAAACCGTCGTGACTTCCTCAACGAAGCGGTGAAGAGCCTGCACGACGAGGCCCAAGCGAAGATCGACCAGGTTTATACCGAGGAGAAAGCCAGCTGTGCTCAGTTGTTATCTAAAAATCCACAAGACCTCGATGAAGTGAATTTGGAATTAGAGCGGATGCACGACGACACACTCAGTACCATTCATGGCCTCCGCGACGACAAGCTGGAGGAGATTGAGGACGGCTATCTGCGTTACCTGTCACAGGGATCCAACCAAGAAGGCGGTGACGACAATCCCGACTACGACGTCACCCATAGTATCGTCATGCATGAATAATATATAATTAATGTATAACTCAAAAAAATAAGCAGTATGAAAAAGATTCTTTTAAGCATCTCTGCCGTCACGGCCATGATCGCCATGACAGCAACATTCAGTGCCTGTTCGTCAGACGACGAGCAGCAGCCCACAACATTCCATCTGTCAATTAATGCCTCAAGAGGTGATTACGGCGGCGAGGACAATAGTAGCACGCGTGCCATCGCTCTCTCTAACGATAAGGATAAGATTATTACCAGTTGGATAACGACAGACAATGTTGCGGTATTCAACAAAGATTGGACGAAAATCGGTACACTTCACCCAGACGGTACTTCTTTTGCAGAATCATGGAAAACAAAACTTACGGGCGATATCTCTACTACTAATCTGAAAGTGTCTGACGAACTGAACTTCCTCTATCCGCGAGACACATGGGATTATACAGGGCAAGATGGAACCTTCGAGAAAATCTCGTCTACCTATGACTATGCCACAGCCAAAGTTTATGTCACCGACATCGATGACAACAATAAAGTTTATGGAACAACGGCTGCATTCGGAGACGCACAGCAGACCATCGTCAGGTTCACCCTCCTCAAAAGTGATGGCACAGCCTTCTCTGTACCCAACAATGGAGAACTGAGCATTACCACTGCCAAAAATGAGTTGGTGACCAAATGCAATCTTGACGGAACGGCAAAAGAGAAAGGCGGTGCACTCGTCATCAAAAAGACAGGTGCCAGTGACAACGTGTTCTATGTAGCCATCAGAAACGACTTTGATGGTGCCGACCAATACACGCTGACTATCAAAGACGATGCTGGGAAGCTCTACACATATACCAAGCCAGACCTCACTCTCCAAAGGGGGCATTACAAGAAAGTCAAAATCAAAATGAGATTCTACGACGACACCTGGACCGAGCGCAACGAATATGTTAACGAAAGCGGTGAGGAAACTTGGGAATAAAATCTTACTACTGATTGCGGTTATCGCATGGACAGCGTGCAGCAGTGACCTTGTCCGGGAGGATACCCTCTCGGACAAGGGTTGCACACTGATTGTAGATGCCTTCAAAAGCCAAGCTACTGACACCCGGGCATTGAATCCTGACGGCAACAAAATCGTCGCCACATGGAGTATGGATGACCATGTGACAGTCTTGAACGCCAATAACGCAGAGATTGGCAGTATGACACCCACATGGATAGACGGTAATCATGCCAAACTTAAAACCAAGCTGAACAGTTCTATTCACCTCAATACGGGCGATCAATTGACCCTCGTATTCCCCAGAACAGGACGGGACTATACAGGACAAAAAGGCACTTTAGCTGACATTGCTACTAACTACGATTATGCAACAGCATCGGTGGAGGTGAAATATGCCGACGAATCGTTTGTATCGACCACTGATGCCGATTTCAAAAACCAACAGGCCATCGTCAGATTCAAACTGACCGACCGCAACGACCAACCCATTAATGTTTCCAGCCTGACCATCGCAGCCGACGGACTACGGCAAAACACATCCACCAACGGAGCCATCACCATCACTCCGACGGTTGCCACCGACGAGATCTATGCAGCTCTTAGCGGACTCAATGGCATCGTCACCCTTTCTGCCACCGTTGGCGACAGAACCTATTCCTACACCACAACTGGGGCTAAGGAATTCGCCAATAGCAAGTTCTACATGGTCAAGGCAAAAATGAAGAAAAACCCCGCAGCCTATCCCGAGCCACTGACTTTAGAGTGCAACGATAACCATGGTTGTCTCATCACTGTTCTCAACTCCAGCAATCTCGAATACAGTATAGATGGCGGTACTACATGGGAACCATATTATGACAGAATCGAACTCCAAAACATTGGCGACAAGGTCAGTTTCCGAGGAACGTGGTCAACAAGAGATACAGGTAGCAGCTCTCGTACCAAGTTTGACTGCGAAGGGCTATGCTTTATCTATGGCAACATCATGAGTCTGCTGGACAAAGAAAACTACGCCACCATGACAGAATTGCCATACGACTATACGTTTTCGAATTTGTTTGAGGGAAACGAGAATATCACTCATACCGCGGGTAAGGATTTAGTATTGCCCGCCACCACATTAAGAGAAGGATGTTATTCACATTTGTTCTCCGGTTGTCTGAATCTGAACTATGTGAAATGCCTTGCCACCACCAACATCGATGCAGAATTATGTACCTATTACTGGCTTTATAATGCTGGTAGAACCATTTTAGATAATGATGGCAAATGCACCTTCGTTAAGTCCGCAGATGCCACTTTCAATTGGCCCAGAAGTGACAGCGGCATCCCTGTAGACTGGGATGTCAAAACTGAATAAAATCACAAAATTATATATAGAATCACTTAAGACAAAACTCTATGGCAGAGACTAAAACTAACAAGAAAAAAACAATTGGCGTCTACGATTACCGACTCGATTTAGGTGTCAACATTGAAGATCCTAACAAGTCTGTGA
>Ga0310786_10013603_pt1 | contig 10036 bp, 11 predicted proteins | sample AusTroGonzalo_MG_FD_203881 | JGI IMG/M metagenome (GOLD analysis project Ga0310786, IMG submission 203881) | Bovine rumen microbial communities from tropical cattle in Woodstock, Queensland, Australia - Gonzalo_03 (v2) (version 2) | ecosystem: Host-associated > Mammals > Digestive system >... | reverse complement strand
TCAGCTTGTGTGTGGACATCAGATTGGCATATTCTGCCCCCAGCGAACTAAGTACTTTTTGTTCGCAGGCATCCAGTTCGGCCAGCGTTTTGCGGAACGCTTCCTGAATTTTGTGCACTTCGGCCTTTACTTCACCTTCACTGACATATTGGCGCGAAACGGCAAAACTTTCCCCCGGCAATAAAACGGCCGGGCCGATGGCCACTCCCGGGCTGGCTGCCACACCTTTTAATACTAGCATTAAAACTCCTCGTTAAACTTATTTTCAAATAATTGTGCAATGGCTTGCGCGGCTGCTTGTTCATCAGCGCCTTCCACCGTCAAACGCAAGGAAGATCCGCATTCCGCAGCTAACATCATTACCCCCATGATGCTTTTTGCGTTTACGCTGACCTCATCTTTTGCCAATTTGATATCGCTGGTAAAGCCGGCAGCCGTTTGCGCAATCAGCGCAGCCGGACGGGCATGCAAACCTAAGCGATTGATAATTTTAAGTTCTTGTTCTATCACAATATCCCCTTACAAATAACACACTATATTAAAAACGGCTACCGCCGCCAAATACAAATACATATTCGGTATGCGCAGCCGGCGCGTGATAAAGCAAATACAAATGAAAAAGATAACAATAAGCGCACGCGTAACAAAATGCACGTCCAGTAACACGACTTCCTTTAAAAATTCATACAGCCCCGTCACTAACATCGCCACCGTCAAAACAAAAGCAATTCTACGGGCATAAAAAATTGTTTTATTCCAATCAAACCCCGTCAGTCCGAAGCAATTTTTTTCGTCTGCGTTGTAACTGATTTGCAACCCTTTCCATTTAACAAACAAGGCCACACTATTAAACACACAAAACGCCATTGCCGACCCCGTCAGCGCATACCACACGGGCAATTGCGCCGGCAACTCTACTTCAAAAAAGTTGATCCCCATTGCAACCCATATAAATAGTGCCAGTAACAACGTCATGGGTTTAAGCGTACCCCAAAACAAACGGTCACCGATGGAAGCGGTGGTAATAGTCAGTTCCTGTTTCAAATCGTCCCACTGTTCAACCTGTTCGTTAAAATCCTTCATATCGGGCGCATGGGCAATTTTCTCTTCCTGTTTGGCCAAAGCCCCAATGCAGAAAGAAGCCATAATCGGCTGCGTGTTAAATGTTTCCAAATAGCGGGATAGTACTGACGGCAACGCATCTTTGTCTTTGCGATAGAGCCGTTTTAAAAACGGCAACATCACAAACGTCAACCCGATGTGCTGGAACTTCATGTAATTCCAACCCGCTTGCAGGAAGAAGGAACGGAAGAAAAATTGCAGTTGATGCGTAAATTTCATCGTCCCCCCTTACGCCATTTAAATTGCGGGATAAGCGTAGCCAGACCAATCCATGGCACCGCAATATATGCAAACTGGCACGCCATATGCGCGCGCAGCGGAATCGCCGGCACAAACGGTACGAGTATTTTGGAAAACAACAACACGACTCCGGAAATAAGTAAAAAATTCACCGCAAACGATGTCCCCAGCGAGCCAAGCACTACGTATATGATTTCACTAGGGTGTTGCATAATGCGTTGTTCCCAAAACACCACACGGCGCACACGTATTTTGCGCATACCTTTTTCCGCATAGGAAAATAACCACGCGCCCAATACGCCTGCCACAAATGCAAAATACAACGGGACGCCCAGCACATTAAGTGCTAGAGAAATAGCACAACACACCGTGGCACTGGGTGGTAAAACGCTGCCCAGTGGATTGATGTCGCTAAATAATAATTCGGTAAAAACGCCCACTTGTATGCCGGCAGCCAAATCGCCCGTTAATAACGATAGCAACGGCCCCGCCACAATGCCGCGAGAAAGCATCAGTTGGAAAGCATACGTTGTATCTAGTTCCAACAAAGCGGCCAGCGAAAAAAATAAAATTAAACTAGGCGTCACGCAGAACCTCGGTCACCGCAACGGACACATCCGTCGGCACGGCGCGCGTTTCAATTTGGATACCCAAATCATGTATCAGTTTTAAGGCTTTTTTATCGTCTTTAGATAAGTAAACATGGTCGGCCAGTTTTTGGGCGTCCTGTTTAAAGTGCATCCCGCCGATATTCACGGAAGAAATTTGCAGTCCGTCTTTAATTAAATCTGTCATCACTTTCAAAGATTGAGTGAGCAGAAATACTTTTTTATTACACGTAGCCACATGGCGCACCGCTTCTGCCGTATCCAATACCGTTAAATCGTATTCATACGGCAAACTCAGGCGCAATAAGCCGCGGCTGAAGAGCGGTTTTTCTCCTTTGGAAAAAGGAATTACCACTTCTTCCGCGCCCAGCATCGGCAACCACGCTTGTACAATCTGCCCGTGGACAAGACGATCGTCCACGCGCGCAAACACAATTGGCATCAGACTCCTTGCAACACCAGTTCCGTAGCGTTGATCACAGCCCGTTTCCCGTCAGCCTCAATTTTTTCGGCCAATTCCTTGGCTGATAATTTTTTGCGGCTGTTCAGAGCGGTAAGCAACATGCTTAAATTCAAACCGGTAATCACGTAGCAATTCGGCAAATTTTTGCTAGCCGTGAGTGAAATATTAGTGGCACTTCCGCCGAAAATATCGGTTAGCACCACCGCGCCTTCTTCACAGGCGGCGAGTGTTTTTTGCAATTTGGCGGCTTCCTGTTCAACAGAAGAAGTCGTCGTTACCGCAAACCCCATCACCGCATCATCCGTAGGTTTCCCGATGATTTGTGCGGCGGTTTCCATCATTTCGTGGGCAAGTTGCCCGTGTGTTACGAGAATTATTTTTACCATATTTATAACCCAATATCTCTGTGGAATTCCGAGGCGCTCAGTCCTAATTTGTTGAGGTACTCCGCTAACTGGTGCGCCATAAACACGCTGCGGTGTTTACCGCCCGTGCAACCCATGGCAATTGTCAAATAACTCTTGCCTTCCATAATGTACTTCGGTATTAAATACTTAATTAAATCAGCAAATTTTTCCGCAAATTCTTGCGCGTCTTTGAACGACAAAATATAATCTTGCACTTCCGGATCTAAACCGGTTTTTTCTTTAAGTTCCAGCACGTAATACGGGTTAGGCAGAAAGCGCACGTCCATCACAATATCGCAATCTTTCGGAATGCCGTACTTAAAGCCGAACGACATCACGGCAATTTGCATATCGTCTTCCCGCGTGAGTGATAAAAGGGCGGAAACCTTTTCTTTCAATTCCCCTAATTTTAAATCGGACGTATCTATTACTTTATCAGCCATGTTGCGCAACGGACTCATCATGTTGCGTTCGTGTATAATGGCGGCGGCCAGTTTTTTCTGGATAGGATGTTTGTGTTTTGTTTCGGAAAAACGACGGATCAGGCATTCGTCACTGGCATCTAAAAAAATTACTTTAACGGAAAAATCATCTTTTTCCAAATCAGCCAGCAAACGCGGCATCTGGCGCAAACGATCTCCCTCACGCGCGTCCACACCCAAGGCAATATCTTTCAATTCGTCACTTTGACGCACATACGAAATAAAATTCTCAAACAACGCCAAGGGTAAATTATCCACGCAATAAAATCCCAAATCGCCAAACATTTTTAACGCTTGCGATTTGCCCGCCCCGCTCATACCGGTAATAATAAAAATACGCCGTTTATTTTTCTGCATGTTTTTTCCCGTTATCCTTTTTCATTTTATCCAACATTTTTTGGCTAAATTCTTTAGCGGAAAAAATACCTTGTCTTTTGAGTTGCTGGTTCAAGGCCGCCACTTCAATTAACACAGCCAAGTTGCGTCCGGGCGTCACCGGCAAACCCAAAGAAGGAATTTCAATTCCTAAAATATTTGTCATTTTTTGTTCCACGCCCAGCCGGTCTATCGGCTCTTTGGTGGGAGATGAAAGAACCACTTCCAAATCGATTTTGGTTTCGTCCAGCGTGGCACCCACACCAAACAAAAGCGGCACATCCAAAATACCCAGTCCGCGCACTTCCATGTAATTTTTTAACATCGTCGGGCAGGAACCGATTAAATAGCGTCCGCGGCTTTTTTGTATTTCCACGACGTCATCGGCAACTAAAATATGTCCGCGTTTGATGAGCTCTAACGCGCATTCGCTCTTACCGATACCCGATTCCCCGCGCAACAGCACCCCAATCCCGCTCACGTCCACCAGCACACCATGCACATGCGTAACGGGTGCTAACTTTTCGTCCAAAAAGCGTGAAAACTCCGTTGCAAACGCAGAGGCTTGCATTTCGGTTTTGAGCACCGGCACGTCCGAACTTAAACACGCTTTGCGGATAGCAGGGAGTGGGTCCAAATCGGCGGCCATAATCACGCAAGGGACGTTGCTTTCGCTAAGCATTTTGGTAACGTTGGCACGCAGGCGGGTTTTGTTTTCCTTCTGACAAAAAGCATGTTCGGCCCGGCCGAATATCTGCACCGCATCGCGGCGGAAATTTTCCAAATGACCGCATAACGCCAGGCCGGGGCGGCTAATGCTGCCCAGCGTAATTTCGCGGTGGATATAGCGTTTGCCGCAAACCAACTCCAAATTGAGTTGTTTTACTTGCAGCAATTCTGCTACCGTAATGGACTTTGTAGACTCCATAGCCGCCCCTTGGTCTGTTTATTTCTTTTTGATCGGTTTAATCAAACCGTAGGTGCCGTCTAAGCGTTTGAAAATCAGGTTGATTTGTTTGGAATCTTCGTCCAAGAACATCCAGAACGAATAACCCAAGCGTTCCATTTCATACGCGGCATCTTCGGGGTTCATCGGTGCGACTTCCACTTGTTTAATGACCGAAAACTTCACGTCATTTTGCGGAAGCATCACTTCGGTAAACGGATTGATATCAGCATCTTTGACTGCTTTTTTTGCCGTTTTGTGAGATTTTGCTTTGTTTTTCAATTTTTTGACTTGCGTTTCCGCTTTGACGGCAGCGGAATCAATGGCTTTATACAAATCGGTAGCGGTAGCACTGGCATTGATTGTGCTTTTGGCACCCGTGTATAAAATGATTTCTGCTTTTTGGTTGATTTTCTTTTCCACCGAAATAATCACTTGGGCGGAAACAATGTTATCCAAAAAGTTTTCAATTTTGCTTACGCGCGCATTAATGAATTGTTTAATAGCGGGCGTGAGTTTAATATTTTTTGCCGTAATTTTAATGTCCATAACTCCTCCGTTGAATTAATACGAGATTATCCCCCGTATACTTATTAAAACATTAAAAAGGGTGCCCTGTCAATCACACGCGCGTCCGCGCGTAGGGAAAAAACAGAAAAAAAGCTCCGTTATCGGCATAACAAATAGAAATTTGGTAAGATATAGCCTGTCCGTAGGTGTTTTACGGACAGATGTATAAAATTTAAGTTGTTTTTTGGAAGCCTATGGAAGAATAGGCGTGCTGCCCAAAGCAGTTCAGAGAAGTCCAAAGGCAATCGTTTTAGGTGCACAGATAAAAGAGAAATCATGAGCTCTTTTTTCTTGCACCGAGTGTTTGTCGTTTTTCGAAACGACAAACCACGGCTGTCTAAGTACGGGTACCTTCTCTGACTCGTCTTAAACAGCCGTTTTTATTACCCCTTCCACAGGCTTCTCAAAAAATCCATACGGAGAGAAGCGTATGTCCCCTAAAATATCAGTACTCATTCCCGTATACAACTCGGGAAAATATCTTACGGCTTGTTTACAAGCCATTCAACAACAAAACATAACAGATATTGAAATTATCTGCATTGATGACGGTTCCATTGACAATTCACTGGAATTATTGCACTGCTTCCAATGCCACGAACCGCGCTTACGCATTTTTACACAACCCAATGCCGGAGTAGCCGCCACACGTAACCGCTTATTGAAAGAAGCGCGCGGAACTTATATTGCATTTGTGGACGCGGATGATATAATAGCTCCCCAATATTTAGAAAAGCTATACACTGCAGCCGAAGCATCAAAAGCAGAGATTACAAAATGCTTTTTTCAAGAAACCAGCGAGGACGGTACCCAATACTTTCCGGCGCGTTGTTCCAGTTTGTTTTATCAAACGCCATCTCACACTTTACTCTCGCGTTTTGTATGTGGATATTATGACAGCGTCGTATGGGGCAAGTTGTTCCGCCGCCGATGGTTGCAGGAAAAGCAATTGTCTTTTTTAGAGGGGCGCATTGCGGAAGATCTGCCCTTTGTTATACAAGCATTTACGCAAGCCAAACAAATTACGATTGTACCGGAAAATCTTTATTTTTACCGAAAGGGGTTAACCGATTGCATTACGGCACAACGAGAGCGCATGATTATAGATCAACTGAAAAACTTATTAGACCTACAAAATATTTTACAAGCTCAATGTTTATGGGATGAACAAGTATCGGCGCAATGGATTAAGCAACTGGTATGGCGTCTTTGTGCATTTCGCAAATTAACTATTGAAAAACGTAACCAATACTTGGATTTGCAACAACAAACATTTCGGCATATCAAACAGGTCGTGGGTAACAGCGGCTGGAAAATTAAATTGCGCTGGAGTGGGTTATTTATTTTAGTACGTTTATGTGGGTGGAAAAGCGTGTATGTTTGGACAAAAATTTTTAGATAAGGGGTATTACTACCTCTTATTAAAATATAAAAAGAAGAAAACAAAATTAATAAAACAATCCCATATTATTTTCGACATTGCATCTTGTATTATTAGACAAATAAAACAAGAAATATGTTTGCAAAAGCAGGTACCCTGCCCCCGGCCAAGTGTTCTTCTTTGTGCGGATACATTGTTAAAAAACGGCGGGATTGAAAAACGGTTGCTTCAATACTCCTGCACATGGGAAGCAAAAGGCTTTCGCGTTCTTTTGGCAGCTCGTGAAGGGAACGGAACAGCAGATATATGGTTTACAGGAAACAGGTTTTACAATGATTGGTTGTTTTCTCGTTTCGCGTGCAAAAATCGTATCCAAGTGGTTGAGTGGAATGCCGGCGGTGCCAATATCCCATGGTTAACATTCAAAAAATTGCAAAAACAAAATATCAAATTCGGAGTAATTGTGCATGCTTCAAATAATCAATGGCATTTTGATTATTTACAACAGGCCAATTATGTATTCTGTTCTCACTTTGCCCATGGAGAAAGAGTCCGCTCCCTGCGAAAGTATCCTGTTCTCCCAAATGCTGTCCTTCCGCAAAAGCCTTGTTGGAAATTTTTTCATCAGCATAAAGCAATCATCATATCCCGCTTAGCAGAAGACAAGCGGCCTTCCTTGGAGGGTTTTATTTCATTGTGCACCCACTGGAAGATCCCTTTTTATATTGCTGGGGATTTTTCTGACAAAGAAGGATCGGCGATAAAAAGATCTCTCCAGAAAACGCTTTTGCTGAATGAATCCGTTTTTTTAGGAAAAGTAGACACCGTCCCTTTTTTATATGCGCGCTGGAAAGATTTTTTATTTGTCGGAGGAGTGGGGCAAGTCATTTTGGAAGCCGGACAGTTGGACTATCCTTGCTTACTATGTAGTTTACTGGGGGCACAAGAAAGTTTTTTTGTCTGCAAATCGAACCTATCGCAAGTACTCAACTATAACTGTTCGCCTCATACTCCAGCGGAAAACAAACTGTTAAAACAAAATCAGAATATTGAAAAATGTATCAAACAAATTTGCATGGGAGAAACAACCCCTTACCAACTGGGAAACAAAATAAATACAACATGCAATTTGGATAACAACTTGCGTCAATACGCGCGACACACACCACAAATAACAATATAAAAACACCCCGGTTAAAACCGGGGTGTTTTGCAAAAAGTAAACTTATTTGGCGTTTACCATTTTGGCTCTGGAAATATCGCCTTTCTTGTCTAAGAAATAGAGATATCCTTTTTCTTTTTTAATACCGCATTTTTCTACTTTTTTCGGTTTGCCGCCTTTTTTGCCGCCTCTGGCCATTTGAACGCGGGCGATATCGCCGTCTTTATCAATGTAGTAGAGGAAGCCGTCTTCGCGGTCCATTCCAACTTTCAATACTTTTTCTGCCATTTGTAGATTCCTCCTTATAGGAAATCAGTCTTACCTCAAAAGTGTAATAAAAATTTTTATAATTTGCAAGTGTTTTTTTCGTCGGTTGTTCGGCGAGGGCATTCCCCGTCGTACGCGTAGCAGTTAAAAAAGATGTTTTTGTATATATAGTGTAGAGGGAAATGGTATAATTTAATATACCACAAAGAGGAAACTATGTATTTAAAAGCCATTGAAATTATGGGGTTTAAGTCTTTTGCGGACAAAACCCGCCTGGACTTTGAACCCGGAATCACCTGCGTAGTCGGCCCGAACGGATGCGGCAAATCAAACGTAGTAGATTCCATCCGCTGGGCCATCGGTGAGATGAGTTGGAAAGAATTACGCTCGGCTTCCATGGTGGATATCATTTTCAACGGCACCAACAAACGCGCTCCTCTTAATATGGCGCAAGTGAGCATGATTTTCGATAATGCCGCCCGCCAACTTCCGCTGGATTTCAACGAAATTACCGTCACGCGTAAAATTTTCCGCTCCGGCGAAAGCGAATACTATTTAAACAAAGTACAATGCCGCCTGCGCGATATCCGCGATTTATTTTTGGATACCGGTATCGGCGGCGAAAGTTACGCCATCATCGACCAGGGCGGCATCGGCCGTGTGCTGGCCGCCACACCTGAAGAAAGAAGAGACATGTTTGAAGAAGTCGCCGGCGTATCCAAATACAAAGCCAAACGCGAAGAATGTATTAAACGCTTGGAACGCGTGGACCTTGATTTGGCCCGTCTGAGTGATACGGTTGCCTTGTTGGCCGAGCAAATCAAAAAACTAGACAGCGAAGCAAAAAAAGCACGATTGTATCAGAAATACCGCGAAGAACTAAAAGAAAGCGAAATCGCCATTTCCGTTTGCTCTATTAAAGAAGCGGACGCGCAAATTGCCAAACACAATGAAGCACTCACTCCCGTCGTTGGGAAAATGGGCGATTTGGAAAACCGCATTTCCGCACAGGAAGGGGCCGCCGCGGCACTGGAACTCAATTTAACTCATAAAGAAAAAGAGATGGCCGAATTTACTGAAAAAATAGCGGCCTGCAAATATCAAGTCGGTTTATTGGAAGGCGCGCTGACTAACTGCGATAATCTTACCGCCGAACTGACCGCACAAATTGCGTCGTCGGGTGCAGAATCGGCCCGCGGCAAGAACCGCTTGCAGGAACTGGCTCCCATTTTAACCAAACTCAAAGAACAGGTTGCCGCCATCACACAAGAACTTACACCGTTACAAGAACAATTTAACGATAAACAAACACAAGCCCGCCAAGCGGAAGACGCCTTACGCCAGGCGGAAATTGATACGCAACGCACCGCAAACGAGATGATGGATTTAGTGCGCAAACAAATGGAAGTTTCCAACAAAATTTCATTGGAAGAATCTTCTGCCGCGCGCGAAAACGAAGATTTAATTACCGCCGAAAAAGCCGCGCAAACCCAAACGGCCGAATTGGAAGCGTTACAAAAAACATTAAAAGCCGTCACACTTAAAGTGGAAAGCGCACAAAAAACAGCTGATGGTGCGCGCGAAAATGTACAACAAAAAGAATCGAAGTTGCGTTCTTTGCAGGAACAACGCACCGCACTGAGCGAACAATTATCCGCTGTCAAATCAGCCCGCGCCGCGGCAGCCGCCAAGTTGGAAATGATCCAAACCCAGGGGAAAAAAGATCCGTACTGGGTCGGTACAAAAGCAGTTAGCGAACATAAAATTGCCGGCGTAAAAGGAACGTTACGCAAAGCCTTAAAATATCCGGCCGCGTTGCGTGTTGCAGTGGAAGAATCGTTCGGAAAATATTTAGATGCGGTGTTATGCGCCGACGAAAAATCTTTGCAGGCGGCACTGGACGTATTAAATAAAACGGAAAAAGCCCGTGCCAAATTTATTGTACTTTCCAAAGTACCCAAACCGGCCGGTAAAATGGCCAATCCTTCTTTAGCAGCCGAATTAAAATATCCG
>Ga0310786_10013602_pt1 | contig 10037 bp, 9 predicted proteins | sample AusTroGonzalo_MG_FD_203881 | JGI IMG/M metagenome (GOLD analysis project Ga0310786, IMG submission 203881) | Bovine rumen microbial communities from tropical cattle in Woodstock, Queensland, Australia - Gonzalo_03 (v2) (version 2) | ecosystem: Host-associated > Mammals > Digestive system >... | reverse complement strand
TTACGGAAAGTACCGGAAGTGGTTTTTTTTGAGGCGGAAATCGGTGTCTTGCCGGCACGCTGCAACCCGGGATGTTGCAGATCGGAAAAAAGCGGAAAACCCGCACGAAAAGCAAAACCCCGGGAGCATTGATTTACAATGTCCCGGGGAGTCGAAGTGGCGGGATTCGAACCCGCGGCCTTTTGGTCCCGAACCAAACGCGCTACCAAACTGCGCTACACCTCGATGCTGGAGCCGATGAGGGGACTCGAACCCCTGACCTGCTGATTACGAATCGGCTGCTCTACCAACTGAGCCACATCGGCACAACCAGCAAACGGTATTATAACAAAGCAAAAAAGGTTTGTCCAGCCCTATTTTTTTGATCCGCGGAACTGCCGGATCAGTGGACAGATAAAGTGCGGTATGCTAAACTGCTTCAGCATCCGGTAGATGCATCTTCGTTCATTCCGGGAAAGGAGATCCTGGTCATGGGTTTTGAACTGATTGCGCTGGACATCGACGGCACGCTTCTGAACAGTGCGAAAGAAGTTGCGCCGGAGACCGTGTCAGCTGTTCGGAAGGCCTGCGCATCCGGGAAACATGTGGTTTTCGACACCGGAAGAGCGGTATGTGAATTAACCGATCTCTTCACGCTTCTGCCCGATGTGCGCTACGCAGTCTTTGCCAGTGGCGCGGGAATTTATGATGTCCAGAAAAAGAGAACCTTTGCCCTGCACGGCATTCCCCGTAAAGAAGCAGATATCGTTTTCAACATGGCCAAAACCATCGATGTGATGCCTCAGATCGTACTTCCTGATGCGGATGTAATCCAGGCGTCCCATCTCGAACATCTGGATCATTTCCATATGGAGCCCTACCGCCCGCTCTATGAAAAAGTCATGACGACTGTTCCGGACATCTTCGCCTTTGCTGCTTCCTGCCGGGAACCCATGCTGAAGATCAATCTATACCATGCAGATCCGACAGAGCGTATCCGCACCAATTCACGCCTGTCTTCTCTGAAGCTTGAAAGAGTTTACTCCGAGATCTCTTCTCTTGAATCCTCCGCCCCGGGGGTTGATAAAGGTGCTGGACTCCTGAGGCTCTGCGGCGAACTTGGAATTCCTCCGGAACAAAGTATTGCCGTGGGGGATGCGGACAACGATCTGCCCATGTTGCAAACTGCCGGCCTCAGCATCGCCATGGGAAATGCCGCAACGCATATTAAAACCGCCGCGGACCGGGTCGTCTCCGACCTGGACCACGGCGGCTGCGCTCAGGCAATCCTGATGCTCTTGTCCGAATAAACAGGCGGCTTACTGTTGTTGCTGTCCGTCCTCCGTTTTGACGGCGACGACCGCTTCTTCCGTTTCTTTATTCTTGTCAAAATCAATGCCGACCTTGTCCTTCAGTTTCCTTTTTGTGCGGCGCCAGAAAATAATCCCGACAGAACCGACGGCAATAACAATACCGGCAATCGCCTGGATCAGATAGGTCGTTGCGGACGGATCGATATAGGCATGCGCTGCCGGCATGGTAAAAATGATCAGATATGCCGTCAGCAAAAGAATGATACCGCTTTTCTTCAATGTCTTCTTCATGGTTTCCGCTCCTTCTACGCTTTTGCCTGCCGCTCTGTCAGCCGGCCGATAATATAGTCCGCGGCGACCTGACCGCAATGACCGATATTATAAATATTCTTTTCCCGGATTTCCAGAATCTTTTCGCTCCATTCTTCCGGATGAGTCAGCATCTCCGTGGCTACGTCATTGACCTGATCCAGCTGGTCCTTGTTCAGGCTTTTACCGATCAGATCGCGCTGGGTGAAGTCGATCGGTGTAATACCCAGTTTTTCCCAGTTGTAATTCTGCATCTTCACCTTCGTGTTGATGCACAGCACGGGGCGAAGCGTCGAATAGGCATAGTCGTTGGCAATCGCAGACCAGTCTGTCACCAGCAGGTCGCTTTCATAGATCGTGCTGTTGCTGGAGAAGTCAGTTTCAAACATCAGCCCTTCACCGGTCTGCCCTTCCCACTGCTTCATCAGCGCGTCCATTCTCGGTTTGTACCGCTTCATATATTCCGGATGCGGCCGCACAATAATTCTCCGGTCCGGACTCATCAGGCTTGTGATCAGCTCATTCACACAGCAGTCCAGGAGGTTGTCCTCGTTCCAGCTCGGAGCAATCAGGATCTGTTTCCGGTCTCCCTCCGGTTTGGGCGGCCGTTTTTCCTGGTCGGCAATCAGATCGTCAATCAGTACATACCCGCAGGGAACAAGGTTCTTTTTCGGGAGATTGAATACCTCCTCCCGTTTCTTCATCTCGGCCATCTGGGGCGGCCCGGCAATCAGCAGCGTATCGAAGTGATCAAACGCGTCCTCCCGAAAGCCCAGATGCATGCTCATGCATTCATGCGGTGTATAGATATACTCGATATCCTTCCGGATATAGGACCGCTTAAGGTGGAAATTTTCCAGATCCGGCGTAGTCATGATAATCATGTCCGCGTCCAGCTTCATCATCAGGGTGATCAGTTTCTTTATACCGATATAATACGGAACAATCCGCGGTTCCCGTTTGGCAATCTCAAAGATCTGGTCATCCGGATCGTTCGTGATGTAGTGGATCCGGAGATTGGACCGCTTCAGCAGTTCCTCCACGATATCCTTATAATATTTCCAGAAGCCGCTCTTCTCACTGTAGAAAACCACATGCTTGTTCCGGATGGAAAAAAAGCGTTTGTAATCCGCCTTTTCCCGTTTGGCATTCGGGTCCCGGACAAGCAGGCCTTTCTTTCCGCCGTCCAGCGCTTCGATCTCCTTCAGCGCCTGCCGGCTCTTCTCCAGCGCCTCGTAATCCACATATTTTTCCGGCGGAATCAGCCAGTTCAGCAGATACATCTGAAGCACGGAAAAAAGATTGCTTGCGATCCAGTACAGGCCGATGCCGGCGGGAACAAAAAACCCCAGATAAAGGCTCAGCCCGACGGAAATAATCAGCGTGGTCCACTGGTTCACTTTGCCCTGCTCGCTCTGCAGCGGCTGGGCAATATTCTGCGTGACGCACATGATCAGCGCGCTCAGTGCTGCCGCCAGCGGTACCAACAGGGTGATCCCGCCCTGCTCGGAAGGAACATGCCCGAGGTTCAGTCCCAGGAACATCAGCTCCTGCCCGCTGCCCCCTGCCAGCAGCCTGCGGATGACGTCCACCAGTCCCAGCAGGATGATCAGCTGGACAACGACAGGGATAATTCCCGCAAGAGGATTGTATTTCTCCCGCTTGTACAGCGCCGCCTGGCCTTCCGCAATCGCATCCTTGTCTCCGTAATGATTCACATGGAGCATATTGATCTCGGGCATCATCTTCACCATCTTTAGGCCGTTCAGATGAACCCATACGCTCAGCGGTGCCAGAATCACTTTGGAGAGCAGGGTAAAGAGTATGATCGCCCAGCCGTAGTTCCCGCAGATGTGATAACACCAGTCCATCACAACGCCGAGTACCGAGCCGATCCAACCGATTACCGTCTGCAAAGCGGAATCCCTCCTGAAGCAACATTGGGTTGTATTATAGTGCGTTTCGCGTTCTTTTTCAAGGGTTTGACGCCCTTACTTCTCCAGCGCTTCCCTTGCCTTATCAATCGCCCGCTGCACCATCTCCGGTGCCGGTGCGCCGGGAATCCGGCGTTTCTCCACGCAGGCCTTCATGCTCAGATCGTCAAACACGTCCTGTCCGAACGCGGGATGAAACTCCTTCAGTTCCTCCAGGGACAGATCCAGCAGCGCCTTGTCCTCATTCAGGCAGTGGGCCACCAGTTCGCCGACCACCTTGTGGGCATCCCGGAAAGCCACGCCCTTCTTCACCAGATAGTCTGCGCAATCCGTCGCGTTCGTAAATCCGCCTGACGCGCCGCGTTCCATTACGTCCTTGCGGAAGGTTACGGTCTTCAGCATCGCGGTAAACACCGTCAGGCCTTTTACCAGGGTATCGCGGGCATCAAAGAAGGCTTCCTTGTCTTCCTGCATATCCTTGTTGTATGCTAGCGGAAGTCCCTTCATGACCGTCAGCAGGCCCATCAGATGTCCGTAAACCCGTCCAGTCTTTCCGCGGATCAGTTCCGCCACATCCGGGTTCTTCTTCTGCGGCATGATGCTCGATCCGGTCGCGAACCCGTCATCCATCTCCACAAAGCGGAATTCGTTTGTGTTCCATAGGATCAGTTCTTCACAAAAGCGGCTCAAATGCATCATGCAGATGGATGCAGCCGACAGATAGTCCAGCATATAGTCCCGGTCGCTCACACCGTCCAGGCTGTTCTCCGAGAGGCGTTCAAAGCCCAGCAGTTCTGCAACGCGCTCGCGGTTCAGCGGATAGGTCGTGCCGGCCAGCGCGCCGGAACCGAGCACCATGACGTCGGCTGCGCGATATGCCTGGCGGAACCGGTCCCTGTCGCGCAGGAACATCTGCACATAAGCCATCATGTGGTGCGCCAGTGTAATCGGCTGCGCCTTCTGCATATGCGTATAGCCCGGCATAATCGTGTGCAGGTTTTCCTGTGCAATATCCAGTAAGGCCCTCAGCAGGTCTTCCAGCATAACCTCCGTCTCGCGGCAGGCAGCCTTTGCATACATCCGTGTATCCAGTGCCACCTGATCATTGCGGCTCCGGCCGGTATGCAGGCGTTTCCCCGCCTCGCCGATCCGCTGCGTCAGCAGAGTCTCCACATTCATATGGATATCCTCCGCGTCCGTCATCCATTCAATCCTGCCGGCACGGGCATCCTCAAGAATCCCTTTCAGGCCCTCGACGATTTTCTCCGCATCCGCAGCCGGAATAATTCCCTGCTCACCCAGCATTGTCGCATGGGCAATGGAACCCGTGATATCCTGTTCGTACAGGCGCTGATCAAAGGAAATACTTGAATGAAAGTCATCCACCAGTCCGTCTGTTGCTTTTCCGAAACGTCCGCCCCAAAGCTTCATGCGTACTTTTCCCCCCTCCGGAAGCATCATCAACATTGTACACGAAACCTGCCTTTTCGCAACCTGAAAAAGCTTTTTCCTCGAAAAGTCCATCTTCGTCTTCTTGTGTTTGTTTACAAACACATTCAAGCCGAAGGGATTTAAGGGCGATTGCACTGCGGTCGCCAGTGGCGACAATGTCGCAGGGCAATCGTTGGATAGGAGGAAAGCCCCCTTATTCTTTTTGTTCGCCTTGACATTCGTATGTGGACCGTTTACCATTCTCTTAAGAATTCCGAATTCTGAATTCCGAATTCCGAATTAAACGAGGAAGAGGCGGTTTTTTGATCGTTCTGGGCATTGACCCGGGTTATGCCCTCATGGGCTGGGGCGTGGTGGAAGCCGAAGGCAGTCGGATGCGGCTTGTTAACTACGGTTGTATCGAGACCAAGGCCGGTGTCCCCATGCCGGACCGCCTGCGTGCCCTTCAGCTTGGCATCCGGGATGTGATTTCGCTCTATCATCCGGATGAAGTCGCGTTCGAAGAATTGTTTTTTTCTCATAACGTTACCACGGCCCTCATGGTCGGCGCCGCCCGCGGGGCTGCCATCATCGCTGCTGCGGAGTATACAGATAACCTTTATGAATATACTCCCATGCAGATCAAACAAGCCATCACCGGAAACGGAAGAGCCGATAAAAAGCAGATCCAGCAAATGGTCAGGTTGCTGCTGAAACTGGATGAAATCCCGAAGCCGGATGACGCGGCGGACGCGATCGCCTGCGCCATGACGCACTGCCAGGCCGGCGTCGCCCGTTCCCAGTTCCGGATGAAGTAATTCTTATAATACGTATTGACCCTCTGTTCAGCAGAAGCCGAAGGGGTTTGGGGGCGATCGGAAAGCCCTCAAGGAGGAAATTTATGTATGCATTCATCGAAGGGGAAGTCTGTGAAAAGCTGAACGGTACCCTTGTCCTGCTGGCTTCCGGCGTCGGCTGGCAGCTGAACTGTTCCAACAATACGCTGCAGGCCGCGCCGCCTGTCGGGGAAAAGATGCGCTGTTACACTTTCCTCTCCGTCCGGGAGGATGCGATGGAACTCTTCGGTTTCGCTTCCCGGGAGGAAAAAGAGATGTTTCTTCAGCTGACCTCTGTTTCCGGCATCGGGCCGAAAACCGCCTTGGGAATGCTTGGCGCCATGCCTTTGCGGGATCTGAATCTCGCAATCCTCCTGGGGGATGTGAACGCGCTCTCCCGTGCCCCTGGCATCGGCAAGAAAACAGCCCAGCGTATCGCCCTGGAACTGAAGGACAAAGTCAGCCAGGCCTCCGTTTCCGCCGCGATCCCGTCCGAAAATTTCTCCGCCCCTGTTCTCAGTTCGGATGCGGTTTCCGAAGCCATCGAGGCTTTGATTGCCCTTGGCTATTCCTCTACCGAGGCGCGGAACGCCATCAGCCAGATCAGGGACCAGACAGACAAACCAGAAGAACTGATCCGCCTGGCGCTGCGTGCCATGGCCGGCATCTGATCAGGAGTATAAACTGATATGGATAACTTATTTTCTGAAGACAGTTTTTCGAAAGACAGACTGATGAACAGTGCCTATCTGGCGGAAGACAGCGGTACGGAGCAGACGCTTCGTCCGCATACGCTGAAAGAGTATGTCGGCCAGAAAGCGGTCAAAGACAGCCTGAATATTTATATCCAGGCTGCGCTCTCCCGCCGCGACGCGCTGGACCATATCCTGCTTTACGGGCCTCCCGGCTTGGGTAAGACCACGCTGGCCTGTATCGTTGCCGCGGAAATGGGGCAGAACATCCGGGTCACCAGCGGCCCTGCCATTGAACGCCCGGGGGATCTGGCTTCCATCCTCAGCAATCTGAACGCGGGAGATGTGCTGTTCATCGATGAGATCCACCGTCTCTCGCGTCAGGTGGAGGAAGTCCTTTATCCGGCGATGGAAGACTATGCGATTGATATCATGATCGGCAAAGGCCCTACTGCCCGCAGCATCCGGGTTGACCTGCCGAAGTTCACTCTCGTGGGCGCCACAACCCGGGCCGGGCAGCTGTCCGCTCCCCTGCGCGATCGGTTCGGCATGCTCTTCCGGCTGGAAATGTATACCCCGGAGGAACTCTGTCAGATTGTAGAACGCAGCGCCGGTATTCTCGGGGTGAACGCGGATCAGGACGGCCTCCTGGAGATTGCCAGTCGCAGCCGAGGTACTCCCCGCATCGCCAACCGGATGCTCAAGCGCGTCCGGGACTATGCCGAAGTGAAGGGCGGCGGCCGCATCAGCCTCGGAATTGCCCGGGAAGCGCTGAATATGCTGGACGTGGACGAACTGGGTCTTGATAAGGTGGACCGGAATATTCTTACCTGCATGATGGACAAGTTTGCGGGCGGTCCCGTCGGTCTGGACACGCTGGCTGCCACCACCGGCGAAGATTCCGTAACCATCGAAGATGTTTATGAACCTTATCTGATGCAGCTCGGCTTCCTCATGCGGACACCCCGCGGGCGCGTCTGTACTCCGGCCGCCTGGGCACACATGAAGAAGAACATGCCTGTCACCGCCGAAGCTCAAATCAGGATGGAGATCTGACTTAGATGGAGATCCGACTTTTATGAAAACTTCCGATTTTAACTATGACCTGCCGGAATCGCTGATTGCCCAGACTCCTGTCGAACCCCGGGATCACAGCCGTCTGCTGGTATATCACAGGTCAACCGGGAAAATTGAGCACAGGCATTTTTTCGATATCATTGATTATCTTCATCCCGGTGATGCCCTGGTCATCAATGAAACCAGGGTTATTCCCGCGCGTCTGCTCGGCGTGAAGGAAAATACCGGTGTTCCCGTTGAAGTGCTGCTTCTGCGCCGCCGGAATACCACGGATTGGGAAACTCTCGTCCGTCCCGGTCGGCGGCTTCGTCCCGGTGCCGTCTGTTCCTTTGGTGACGGGCTCCTCCGCTGCGAAATCCTGGAGAATGTGGAGGACATCGGCGGCCGTATAGTCCGCTTCTGTTTTGACGGCGTCTTCGAGGAGATTCTCGACCGCCTGGGTGAAATGCCGCTCCCGCCCTATATCCATGAGAAGCTGCAGGATACCGGACGCTATCAGACCGTATATGCGAAACAGGACGGTTCCGCCGCGGCCCCGACCGCCGGATTGCACTTCACACCGGAGCTGCTGGATCGGATCCGGTTAAAAGGCGTCTCGATCGTGCCGATTCTTTTGCATGTCGGGCTTGGCACCTTCCGTCCCGTAAAGGAGGAAAATGCGGAGAATCATGTCATGCACAGTGAATACTGTCAGGTCACGGAGGAAGCCGCCGGGACCCTGAACCGCATCCGTCTCTCCGGCGGCCGGATTGTTTGCGTCGGCACCACCTCCGTCCGCACACTGGAAACCATGGCAACCGAGGATGGGGTCATCCGCCCCGGTGCCCGGGATACATCAATTTTCATCTATCCCGGCGTAAAAATCAAAGCGGTGGATGCTCTCATCACCAATTTTCATCTGCCCCAGAGCACCCTGCTCATGCTTGTCAGCGCACTGATGGGACGGGAAGAAGCGCTTAGAGTTTACCGGGTTGCGGTAGAGGAAAAATATCGTTTCTTCTCTTTCGGTGATGCAATGTTCATCGAGTAAAGCGGATATAGCTTCCAAAAGCTTGACACGTAAAGCAAAAACGGATAAAATACAATTTGTTCGCGAGTCTTCAAGGGCTTGATGCGGACATGCGGGCGTAGCTCAATGGCAGAGCTCCAGCTTCCCAAGCTGGTCACGTGGGTTCGATTCCCATCGCCCGCTCCATTACCGCATCAATGACTCGGAAGCAAACACACTTTCGCTTTTGAGCGACGATTATTTAAGGAGGAAACCCCAAATGGCAAAAGGACGTTATGAACGGACAAAGCCCCATGTAAACATCGGAACGATCGGACACGTTGACCACGGCAAGACCACGCTGACGGCCGCGATCACGATGACGCTGGCGCTGAAGGGCGAAGCCCAGGCGATGCGTTATGACGAAATCGACAAGGCACCTGAAGAGAAGGCGCGCGGAATCACCATCAACACGGCGCACGTTGAGTACGAGACGAAGAACCGTCACTATGCGCACGTGGACTGCCCCGGCCATGCTGACTATGTTAAGAACATGATCACCGGTGCTGCCCAGATGGACGGCGCGATCCTGGTTGTGTCTGCTCCCGATGGCCCGATGCCCCAGACCCGTGAGCACATCCTGCTGGCCCGTCAGGTTGGCGTGCCCTACATCGTTGTGTTCATGAACAAGACGGACATGATGGACGACGAAGAGCTGCTGGAGCTGGTCGAGATGGAAATCCGCGAACTGCTGAGCAGCTATGACTTCCCGGGCGACGATATCCCGATCGTCAAGGGCTCCGCGCTGAAGACCCTGGAGTACCTGCAGAACGGCGGCACCGACGTGGACAACGCTCCCGAGTGCAAGTGCATTTGGGAACTGATGGACGCGGTTGACAGCTACATTCCGGAACCGAAGCGTGCGACGGATCAGCCCTTCCTGATGCCCGTTGAAGACGTGTTCTCCATTTCCGGCCGCGGCACCGTGGCGACGGGCCGTGTCGAGCGCGGAACGGTGAAGGTGTCTGACCCGGTGGAAATCGTCGGACTGATGGACGAGCCCCGCAACACGGTTGTTACCGGTGTTGAAATGTTCCACAAGCTGCTGGACCAGGCGGAAGCCGGCGACAACATCGGCGCGCTGCTGCGTGGTATCCAGAGGAACGAAGTGGAACGCGGTCAGGTGCTTGCGAAGCCCGGCAGCATTCATCCCCATACCCACTGCATCGGCCAGGTGTACGTGCTGACGAAGGAAGAAGGCGGACGTCATACTCCGTTCTTCAACGGCTATCGTCCCCAGTTCTATTTCCGGACGACTGACGTTACCGGCAACATCAAGCTGCCCGAAGGCGTGGAAATGGTTATGCCCGGCGACAACATCGACATGGAAATCACCCTGATCACCCCCATCGCTATGGAGCAGGGACTGCGCTTCGCTATCCGCGAAGGCGGCCGTACCGTTGGTTCCGGCGTTGTGG
>Ga0310786_10013599_pt1 | contig 10039 bp, 16 predicted proteins | sample AusTroGonzalo_MG_FD_203881 | JGI IMG/M metagenome (GOLD analysis project Ga0310786, IMG submission 203881) | Bovine rumen microbial communities from tropical cattle in Woodstock, Queensland, Australia - Gonzalo_03 (v2) (version 2) | ecosystem: Host-associated > Mammals > Digestive system >... | reverse complement strand
TCTGCATTGACTGAACTTATACACTCTGACCCCGAAGATGACCAGAATCCATTTATCTGGGGTAAAGAAGTTCCAGTAGATGTGTTTGACAGATTCTATGCCTCTGCAGTAAACGATTTCTTAGAAGCAAAAGAAAACGGCCTGCCTATTGACATCAATGGAAAGCCATACACTATCAGAAAGGCGAACAACCTGGACGAACAGAAGCTACGTGATGCTTTCCAGTTCCCAATCTATGATGGCACTTATTCTATATGCAGAGCCGGTGTGAAGAATGTCGAGGATAACCCAACCAACTTCACTGATCAGCGCACGGCATTGAAGAATGACAGCATCTATCTCAAAAAGATTATCTACCTCGCTTATGATGATGAGAATGATGGCTGGGATAAGCTGACCGACATGGAAGTGCTGGCCTATGTATGGGCATTTCACATGGCAAAGGCTCTCAGAAACAATGAGAATATCAATGACAGATATATTGCCAACTGGTATCAGGAGGCCAAGAAATATGTTGATGATATGACCCTCAAAGAGATTCGCAGCACATGGAATGACCGTGTAAAAATGGCCGAGATTGCGGATTCGATTTGCGTGTTCTCTGCTGACAAGATTCGAGAGTGGAACAAGGCTAACGGACAAAAATCAATGGTTGATAATATTGATGATGAAACAGCTGACAACTATTGGTACGAACACGCTGTTAAAAAAGACTTTGCGTAGGTGGCGATTATTCGTCACCTATTCTTTTTCCATATCCTTTCGCACTTTCTGTATTGCCACCAGAAAATCAACTGCATCAGAATGGTTAATGAAGTAGTTTCCTCGCTCATACCTGGCATCATTGGTTGGTGCTTTATTCTCAATGGCAGTGGAAACCGAGAACTTATCTGTGATATACCAGTACGTTTCGCCAACCTTAACCCTTGGACGCATTTTTTCAAGCTGATACGTCTCAGGATTCCATCGTAAAAGAGCGTCATTAAGAGCGTTTGTAATGACGGCTATTCCATGCTTGTCAATGGTGTTGATTATCAGTTCATGCAGCGGTATGTCGAAGTGCTGCAATAATTCTCCATTTTCCACACCAAAAATGAAATGAGCCACATCACTATCATATCGTTCTATAATGCCATATCCAGTGATGCCGCCGTGTTGGTAAGCGATTCTGATGTGAGGTGCTGGTAATTTCTTCTCGCAAATCCTTGCTAACCGTGCATCGAAATCCAATCCCTGCAGCTTCAATTGGCTATAGATTTTCTTCGCATCATTTTCAGCTGGTGCCATGATCCTGTCAGTTGAAATCTGCAAGTCAGACACCACCAGTTCACCATCATACGAAATATAAACGCAAAAAGCACTATAGTCTGGTGTGCATGATGATAAAATTCCTATTGTGTGGCCATATCTTACAACATCACCAGGCCCATATCCTGTTCGGAACCACTGGATGAACTGCTCGTATGTAGATTCTGATTTCGGATGCGCAGACTTGTGAGCATATCCCAAGTCATTCTTCCTGCAATAGAGAAGAATTTTGGCCCAATCATCTTCTGGGAACCTGCAATGTGTCAGGTATCTGTTGACCTGCTCTTTGGTCTTGCTCATAATATGCGCATCATCAATTTTCGGTGCAAAGGTATGCAAAATATACCGAAAATAGGCATTGGATAAAATATTTTTTAATCAAAACTTGTAAATTTGAACAAAAACCACTATCTTTGCCCCACAATTTGATGAAAGCAGTTTTGTTATAGTTTGATGAAAACAGATTCGTTCTCATATAGCAAAACGAATGAAAATCAGGGGAATCAAGCAGAAAAATCCCATCGTGGAAATGGATGGGGAGGTACGTCTGCCAATCTTTGAATACCAGACTGTTGTCTCTGTGAGGGATGAGACGGTATTCAATGGCAGAACCATGCCTATGCCGGAATCACTTTTCGAATATCTATCCGGCAGTGAAATGAAAGTGTTCGCAATCATTTTGAGACATCAGCGTGAACATGGGTGCTGCATCATCAAGACTACGACTATGGCAAAGGCCATCGGTGTCACTCATATCTCAATAGCCAATACGCTTGCGAGACTGAAAAAGATGGGCATTATCCATTATGAGGTGGCTGGAAAGAAGCGCGACAAGGTAATTGATTGGGATGCAATAGCCGTCCTGGACCAGATGAGTGCTAAATGGAAAGCTGGTGGACTGACTGCTTTGAGGAAGAAACTCAAAGACAAGAACATCAACCGCATCGTGCCCGAAAACTACAAGGACATCAGGGCACAATTTGAGATTAACAATGACCCGATTGAAAACGAAGAATACGACTAAGCTATGATAGACCCGAATCACAAATATGTCTTTGAGTACCAGGACCTGCCAAACGGCATCAGGGTTGTGGCTCTCGATTGCAGACTGAGAGACCTGCATCCTCAACCTCAAATGGTAAATGGTGAAATAAAGATGATGGTTCCTGCAGTCACCACAAAGGACTGCACCAAGATTGACGGCTGCATCTACTACTACAAAGGCAGGTGCCAGGAAACGTATATGAATGAATTGGTAGAGTTCTTCCAGAAATCATTGAAGCTCGATAAGAACTGGAAGAAGAACCAAGGCATAAACTTCATATTGCCTAATGGATGATCACGATGGAGAATATGTGGATGACCGCTGCCAATACTGCAAGTCATTCTCGTCATCCAATTTCAGGATGAAGAAAGGCTACTGCATGAAACTGAGGAAAGCCGTTAAGCGTGATGGATATTGCGGTTATTTCAGGCCAGACATCAAGGTTGAATACCAGATGGAGTGCAAGCCGCCTGAGAGAACATCGGCACCACCCAAGAACCACTTCTGCAACTAAACGAAGCACCACCCCGATTTCCCAATTGGAGTGGTGCTTCTGTTATTACCAATAACTAAAAACCTAAAACTATAAATATTACTACTAACCTAAAACAATTTCCTATCGACACCGCTGTGCATCGTGGAGGTAAACGGATTCGAACCGTTGTCTCGCCAACTTCTTATAGGAACTTTCTACGTGCGTCTGGGGATGACAGGATTGTCATCGAGAGTCCACCATCCAGTTTGTTGTCTAACTGGAAAATCCATGTGTTTGTGCCGTGACCTTTCTGTTCCTTCGTCGGCCACTGACGAGGTGCCTACTTATGCAGCTTTGCGCATTTCAGCACGGGGAGTCATATTGACAACCTTTGCATTTATTGTTTTACCATTTCAAGGCATGGATGCCTGCACGATTCCTTGCCGTCCATTGACGATCTAAACCAAAATACCCCCAAATAAAAATGCCCTGTGCCTGGCAGGGCACTGTTCTCTCCGCTGAGAGACAAGTTCAAAATCAAATCTTATGAATTTTACTTTGTAATCAATATATTATAGTGAAAAACACATGGCGAAAATTTAATATATGGCTTAAAGAAGGTTAAAGTTGAATTTTTCATTAACCAGATGCGTCATTTTTGACTATAATATATAAATCAAATCTTAGAATTTTATGAATAAAAAACATTGTTTATCGGTAGAAAATGGCGTGGCCAAAGCGCAAGGGTGGTATCATATCTGCCCAAGCTGGATGAAGTATTACCTCAACAACAACGAATTTGCCATGATGTCGTTCTTTTTAGAAATGACACAGAGTATTGGGGCATCCAGTGGCAATATCGTTATTTCTGAAAATGATGTCACCATATCCATTGACGAAATAGCAAAATTAACTGGAGATTCAAGAAAGACCATACAAAGGCATTGCACGTCATTGGAAAAAATTGGCTTGATAATATCTAAGCGCACAAGATATGAAAAGACATATTCAGTAAATTATCAACTTATAGAACGTGTCACCAAGAAATATGGTGGTGCATTGAGTTCATTCTGGATTGATCTGCGAAAAAGGAATCAGGCAGTAAAATTAGAAATTGCCATTATGTCTAACAAATAATCTCTTGTGTTATGGCAAACAAATATCAAGAGGTTGTGAAAAAGGTCGGGTGTGGGAACAATATGGTTCCACACTGCCTGAAATATTATCTTAAACCATCCGAATTGGTTCTGATGCTGGAGTTCTGCGAAGATGTGAATTTGGATTGTAACGAAGATAAGGTTGTGAAGCGTGCAAAGGACATCAATTGGTCTCAACGAAGTTTTGTGAGGGTTGTCACTCAATTGAAGAATATCGGTTTGATTGATGTAAAAACAGTATTGAGGGGTTCGGAAATAAGAATCAATTACGATGCGCTCATCAAGCTTGGTGAAATTATGCGTGAATATAAAAGGCTACGATATAAATTAAGAGACTATACGAATGACAGAAATATCCTGGAATTATCGCATCGAGAGGTTGTTGATTATGACAGAATCGAGAAAAAGAAGCTCAAAGAACTGGCCAAGAGTGCCAAAAATGGCACACTTGAAATTGATGATTCCGAGTAAAGTTTTCCAAGTGCGCCATTTTTGGCACTTCAAGTGCGCCATTTTTGGCACTCTTGGAAATCTCTGGAAACCCCTGTGTGGACGGGCATTTCAGAAGATTTTCGGGTGAAGTATAGAAAAAATATAGAAAAAAGAATATATAGAAAAGATAAAATATACCTTTTTTCTTGTAACCATTAGAAATATAGGAAAAGAATTAATATTAGAATATCTGATAACTTCCAGTACCATGCCGTAAGGCATAAAAGAAAGCATTTAAGAACATAAAGGAATCTTTCAAAAAACATCTTACTCAACTTCCAGCATTTTATTTATAAAATATTCATGTGGCTATCGTAAGCAAAAGACCATGTAAGTGATTCTCCTATTAAAGGCAAAACAAAAGGTCACGTATAATTAGCCACGCGCCGCCGCCGAGCCTGGCCACCGCAACTCGATCCTGCCAGCTCCCAAAGTTCCGTTTTTGTGGCGGCAAAAATTCGTCGGACGATTTTAAGCCGTTCTGAGCGCATTTTAGGCTTTTGGCCTTATAGTTGCCCACCGAAAGCCTGAAAATCGAAAATTGGGCCGTTTCTGTGCGAAATTTGGGTATTATTCGATATTTTATGTATATGGGAGTTTTTATAGGTGTTTTAACAAAAATGAAATCTGAAATTTTGGCCGAGAAATTTTTTGGGAATCATCTTAGATGAGTTTTATGGGTGAAAATGGATTTTTCATTGGTGCTGGAAATCATCATGGTTTTGAACTTATGTTCAAGTGGATGAGATTTGTGGTGCTGAAAAGAATGGTTCTAAGGAGATTGTTAATGGGGAATGAGGAAATGTTAAGGCGAGGGTCTGGGAAAGCGTCTGAGTGGCTTCCAGCGACCTATAGGGCGATTTTTAAGACGTATAATGAGAGTGACAATGTGAGATTGTGTTTTGAAAATGGTTGGGAGAGACCTAAATGTGGGAAAATCCGAAATTCAAAAATCGGAAATAGTTTGTGTATGGCTTCCAGTCCGCAGGGTACACCCACCCCTCTTTTTTCCTTTATTTATCGGTGTTTCCAGAGATTTCGACCCCTTCGTTTGGTTCACTTTCCGCAAAAGTGAACCTAATTGTTAAAGGTAAAAATACTTTACACCTATTTTGTCTTAATTCTTTATACGTCTATTTTTTCACTTTTACCATTATACCTTATTATGCAACCCGTGCGCGAACCGTTAAGGTCTGTTAATTTCTGTAAAAATGTGTTTAGTCTTGTCTCGATTCTTTGGTTAAAAATCTTTATAACAAACGCTATCGTTTTTTAGCCTTATTTTTAATCGACAATTTGTAAAAATTTCCGAAAACTTTCAACCCCATCACCACCACCTATTTATCCGCGCACGTAACCTTTGCGTACCTTATCTAAGCTTTTCATACGAATCATTTCAACCTTTGCAAAGATTTGGAGTGCATTGAAAAACTACCTATGTTTGCTTTCGAAATCAGTTCACCACCGGTTTCAAAATCGTTCTTTGTTTATTGCGACACCACACGAAACAACCGACAACCAAATAGGCTATGCCTATATAAGGACACTATGTGTCTTGTCGGCAAAAGTAGTAAATCAGCCTATCCCTTGGGGATAGAGTGCGCTCACGGGTGTTGGGGTGAAATCCCTATTGGTACGGGGTGTATTGTATCTATGATACAAGAGTACATAGTGGTGCGTCCTGGTTCAGACAGGCGAGCTATGACCAAACGGAAAATCTTTGCACATATTTCGGTATGAGCGAATTGCGTTCAAAGGCATGAGTAGTCCGTAGTGGGGTGGTTCCTCGCAAAGCTACAGCGGTTCGCGGTGATGGTGTGCAAAGTCTGTAGGCGCACAAGTTGCAGACGTTCATCGACAGCTTTAGCAGTCACGAAAGTGACTACTATTATACTCTCTGACCTGTGCAGGGTTCGACTCCCTGCATGGGTCCGATATTGTCTAACAAAAGGGCAGGAAAGGACTGCCAGGGGTGCAACTCCCCAAACGAGAGTATTATGAAGCAGACTAAGATTACAGTGAAGCAGGAGAACAAAGGCAAGCGTGGTATCCTTGACCTGACTGGTCAGTTATCACAGGTATTGAAGCAGTTCGAGGGAATCTACACCCGAAAGCTGCCAGAGACAGACGGCCTTACTGTGGAGGACTGGATGGAGGCGCACGGTGTGCCTCGCTTCGTCACGCCGAAAGGTGTGAAAAAGGGCTATACCCCAGCCCTGATTAACGGGGGGTGGAGAGAGGAAATGCTGGCAGTGAACGACTCGAACAAGGTGATGGGCAACTACATCTTCAAGAACGTGCCGGCAAAGTATGTCATGGATGAGGACGACAAGGAGACTGCCTATCGTGTGTACGCATCCGAGGAAGAGGCCCTGAAAGCAGACGGCAAGCCCATCAGTGTCTATCGTCTGGCACTCATCGACCCGCACAAGTGGAGTGTCAACACCATCCTCACTGGCCTCATCCAGTCACGCAAGTACACGAAGCTGGCTGAAAAGTCCAAGGAGGCCGAGGACAAGTGGGCAGCAATCGAGCACTGCTACATCGTCAAGACTGAGGGCAGCGAGCGCAAGGTCATCGAGGTCAGCAAGGACAGAGTGGAGTTCTAAGAACGTCCAACTGGTAGCCATAAGTGGGGCGGGATAGCTATGCAGTCTCGTCAAGCAGGGGTTCGACTCCCCTGCATGGCACACTATGAAACATTTTGCAGAGGAAATCGGGCAGCGTAGGCTCCAGGAGCTTGCGCTGAACGTGGGGCATGGTGTAACTATGTCCTTTGACGTGAAAGAGCTTGGTGAGTATTCATTGCGCAGAAAGCCGGTTCTGGTGGTCCTGACAGGACTTACAAGCAATCAGCAGTGGGTTCTCATGCCCTGCACAAGACAGAACATTGCAGAGCACAGAGGCCATTGCTATCTCGTGAAAGGCAGGAAAGTGGAGCGAATCGAGTACAAGCACTACACTGGAAGCTTTGAGCAGGTGATGTCGAAGTACGAGAGTGCCGACCTGAGTGCGCCGTTGAGCATTGCAAAGACAGACGATATATTTCGTGCTGGAAGGGGTGCAAGATGTCGCAAGAAGCCGCAAATAAGCGGAAGCAGGAAGCCGACCGCACACGGAACAGTCGGAACGATTGGCAACTATATCACAACAAAGAGATTCGAGAACAGCAGACTGACTTGCGTATGCAAATGTCAGGCGATCTAAATTATAGGAGGGCGAAATATGTATAACGATGAGAATATGCTGATGACTGACCTGGAGTTGGTTGACGAAGAAGCATACGAAGATGCCATGCAAGCTGTTTATGAGGCTATGCAGGAACCTGAGATTGTGATTGCAGAGGGTGCGACTGATGCCCAGTGCGAAATGATTGAGAACATCAACTTTGTGCTGAACGGGAACAGCCACAAACTGCAAGAGCCTATCGAGCTGGATGATGACGAGAACGGCAAGTTTATGTGTGAGGAAGTCGTATATCGTGAGAAGCAGCTTTATGCCCAGAACTATGACATGGAGCAGGACTGCTGGAATGACTTGCGCCTTGACGGAGTGCTGGCTGAATCACTCGAAAAGTTGTGGGGCAGACTTATCAACGAAATATTCTAACAGGAGGACAAAACTATGAAACAGAACGACGAAATCCCCATGTCAATACGCTGCATAGTTCCATTCGCAAAGTGGATGGATAAGCACCCAGTATTGTCGAACATCATCCTCATCATCGAGGCTATTGCCCTGATGTATGTAGTTTTCACGTATAATTTCACAACTCACATCTGATGGTGTGGGCAGACTTAATAACCCCAATTTATTCATCATTTAATTCTTACAACTATGGCTAACAAGAAGAATGGTGCTGCACAGACGGCACAGGAGAGCAAGAACAGCGCACAGTTCGCTGCAGTGTTTAACAATGCAAAGACAGAGGCCGACGGCAAGAAGATTCTGGACTACATGATTGCTGGCTTCACGGCTGCTTTCAAGGCGAAGTTCCCGACCAAGGTAGAGACCGCGCCCAAGACCAAGGGAGCACCAGCCAAGACCAAGGCTGCACCCGTGCCCACCAAGGAAGAGATTGCAGACGTGGTTCCCGAAGCCAACGAGGAAAAGGCAGAGGTCAAGCCCATCAAGGAGAGCGACAAGAAAGCTATCAAGGCCCTTGGTCTGGAGTTCCATGACTATTCGGAGAAGTCGTTCGCTATCGTAGGAGACACGAAGCCCGTCAAGGCTATCATGGAGAAGTATCACGGACGCTTCAACCGCTACCTCAGTGTCGGTGCCGGCTGGATATTCGCCAAGAAGTACGAGGCAGACGTTCGCGCAGCACTTTGCATCCAGTAACCGAGAGACAGAAACAACGAAACTTCAACTTCAAATTCTCTTTGACATGAGGCCACGTATTATTGAGACGAGAGAGGTGAACAACGGACTGTTCACCTCTTTAGTCACTTGTCAGAAAGTGACCACATCTGGTAGCCGTGAGCATATCGAGCGGTATATTCGGAAGAGAGCAAATCAAACACGCCACCAGCTTGCTATGGCAGTGGCATAAATTATGAAAGTTATGACACACGATGCGAAATGCGCAGTGGCAGCCATCAAAGTGTGGTGTTACTGGTGCTCCAATTGGTACGACCCTAAAGTGTGGATTTATGCCATTTGGGGAGAGGGGTGCATGGGCGATCACATGATGGAGAAGTTCACCAAAGAGTGTGGTTGTGACATGACGAAATTCTACAGAGAGCTTTCAAGCGGCAACCAGGAGCTTCTTTCTCTTTGGGTGCTGGCAAATTACAAACCATAAAAGCAGAAGAAACAATGAAAAAGACTATCGCCAAAATCGCAGTGTTGGCAGCTGCAATCCTGACAATCGGAGTGTGGACGTATGCAAATTCGTACAAACTTCCTCCTGCACCTCAGTTTACAGAAACAAAGGCTATCCCAGAGGATGAAATCGCACACGCTGGCAAGTTCATCAGTGTGGACGAGTACGAGCTGGTCAGGGCAAATCTCTATGATGCAGCCCTCAATCTGTGCATCGAAGCCAGTAATGGCTCCTATGTTTGGGAGCACTATGTGAGTGCTGAAAACAAGCATATTATAACGACTTACAGAGTTCCCAGTCTGGAAGTGTTGCTCAAAGCGATTGCGGAAATGGATTGTGACGGCTGCTTGTGTGATTCATTCGACGAGCCTCTGTGCGCCTATGACAAAGCGTACTACGAATACAATAAACTGGTGAATAGGCGACAATGAAGTGAGCCAACAAATCCCAGCACCTAACATGACCTTAGTGATAAGCCGGTAATGTTCGGACTTGCTGCATCTGACAGCATACGGACCGTGAACATCGAAGAACTCACAGATACAGCCGCTGTGATGGCTCACTAAGGCCATTTACTTATTAACCCAAAAGACTACGACAATGAAAGAGCGTATTATCAAACAGATGACGGAAGTAGTGCAAGACGTGATGACCAACTTCCAGAGCGACTTCTATAAGTATGACATGGAAGCACTCGAAAACTACGATGAAAGGTTCCTGTGGTTTGTGGCTCC
>Ga0310786_10013598_pt1 | contig 10039 bp, 6 predicted proteins | sample AusTroGonzalo_MG_FD_203881 | JGI IMG/M metagenome (GOLD analysis project Ga0310786, IMG submission 203881) | Bovine rumen microbial communities from tropical cattle in Woodstock, Queensland, Australia - Gonzalo_03 (v2) (version 2) | ecosystem: Host-associated > Mammals > Digestive system >... | reverse complement strand
TTGTTAATACTGTTGTTATTTTGTTTTGATGTTGCAAAGATACGACGGTTTTCAGCCTCATTCCAACTTTTTTCTCACTTTTTTGTTGAAATGCTTGCGACACAAAGCCAAATTTGCGACAAACTCCGGGAAGTGCCCCGAAATCTGTCGCAAAGGGATGTCTAACCAACGAGATAATTAGGCTAAAACGGGCCGTGGCCACTATTTGGATCCTCCTGAGGGGGAAGGAGATGACGGAATGTTGACAACGATATTGACCTTGTCCGTGTACTGGCTGTTGGCGGTAGACATGACGGTGATGACGGCCTTACCATTAGCGACGGCTGTCACTGTCCCTGTGCTGCTGACTGTGGCCACAGCCGTGTTCGATGATGACCACTTGACAGCCGCTGCCTTGCTGTTCGTCAGCGTGAGGGCCTGCGTCTGGCCTTTCTTCGTCAGCGTGATGTCACTCTCGGCGATATACAGCGTGCGGTTCTGAGTCACGGCAACCGTAAACGACTGGTTTCCGGCGGCATAGAGGAACCTCACGCTACCCTTGCGCTGGGCTGTCTTCGAGGTAAAGGGCGACACGACAATCTGCTGCGTCCAGTAGCCGTCACCGATGCCCGTCTTTCCCCCTGCTTTCAGCCAGTCCTCCTGAGGTTTCACATCGACGCTGACATTGGCCGCCACATTGACACCCAGAGTACCCCCCAGCTCATCGACCTCAAGAGGCGTTTCATCGACCTTGAAGCTCGTGGTGAAAGGCTGGGTAATAGTGATGCCCGAAGAGACCCCCGCACTACTGTTGCCAATGGTGACGACGGCACTACGGTCGTTCCCGCTCCTATTCTCGTCGACACGGAGCACGACAACCGACGACCTAGTTCCCCGGGTACGAGACGAGCTGACCTGTGAGATCCAGTTGCAGTCGGACGGAATCTTGACGTCGTAGCTCACGTTGCTCTCTACATTGGCAGTCACCGTTCCCCCCTTCATCGGTACCTCAAAGGCATCCTTATCAACTTTGAACACAGTGGCGAAAGGTTGGCGGATATAGATGCCGACGGAGACGCCAGCGCTCTTGTTGGCAATAGTGACGACCGCCTCCCGGTCCTGATAGCTCGTATTCTCTTTCACGCTCAGCACTACAGCTGTCGTGGTAGTACCCCGAGTCTTCGACCTTGACCTGGCGGCAGTAGACTGGGTAATCCAGTCGCAGTTGGAAGGGATGCTCACGTCATAGCCCACATTGCTCTCCACATTGACCGTCACCGTACCACCCTCCATCGGTACTTCGAACTCGTTCTTATCGACCTTGAACTGAGTGGCAAAAGGCTGATGGATATACACGGCGATGGAAACGCCGGCCTCCTTGTTGCTGATGGTGACGACTGCCTCGCGATCCTGATAGCTGGTATTCTCCTTGACACGGAGCACAACAGCCGATGTAGTAGTGCCCCGAGTCTTCGACTGCTTGCGGGCGGCTGTGGGCATCGTGATCCAGTCACAGCCTGCAGGTATGGTAACATCGTAACTGATGTTGCTCTCCATGTTGATGGAGATGGTGCCACCTGCCATATCCACATCGAAGGCAGTCTTGTCGGCCTTGAATATGGTTGTGAACGGCTGATGGACGGAGATCTTTATCTCAGCCCCGGCATCCTTGTTGCCAATGGTGACAACGGCCTCGCGGTCCTTGTAGCCAGGATTCTCCTTCACCCTCAGCACGATGGCCTCTGTGGTGGCTGCCCTGCTCTTCTTACCCTTTCCAGCCTTCTCTCCTGCCGTTCTTGTCTTCGAGGTAGCCGGAAGGGTGATCCAATCGCAGTCCTCTGGAATCTTGACATCATAGCTGATATTTGTCTGGAGATTAACCGTGATGGTACCGCCTGCCATATCGACATCGAAGGCCGTCTTGTCGGCTGTAAACACAGTATTGAATGGCTGATCGATGGTGATGGGTACAGAGACGCCTGCATCCTTATTGGCAATGGTTACGACAACCTTTCGGTCGTGGTAGGTCTTATTCTCCTTCACCTCCAGCGTGACAATCGACGGTTTCACACCCCTCGTGCGCGATGATGACGGAAGCGTCACCCAGTCGCAGTCATCCGGGATGCTGACATCGTAGCTCACATTGCTCTCCATGTTGACCGTCACCGTACCGCCCTCCATCGGTACCTCAAATGTCTTCTTATCGGCTTTAAACACAGCGGTGAAAGGCTGATGAACAGTCAGGGGGGTGGCGATGTTTGCATTCTCGTTGACGAGAGTGATAATGGCATCTCGGGCGTCATAGCCTGTATTCTCCTTCACGGTGAACACGATTTCCGTGGCCTCCGTCTTAAAGTCAGGATCCTTTTTCTTGATACTCGGGGTTATCCAATCGCAGCCTTCAGGAAGCTTTACCTCATAACTGACATTACTCTCCACGTTGACCGTAAAAGTGCCGCCATCCATCGGAATCTCAAAGTCTGTGGAATCGACTTTAAACACGGTGTCGAACGACTGTGAGACAGAGACACTTCCTGAAAGGTTCTCATCGGTGTTGACCACCTTGACGATGGCACTGCGATTATTATAACTCTTATTCGCATTGACATTAAGTGTGAACGACGACTCTTCAAGCCCTCGGGACTTCGGGTCATCAGTTGCCAGCGACAACCAGTCGCAGTCGCTGGGTATGACCACCTCATAGTTGACATTGCTCTCCAGACTCACGGTGACACTGCCACCCTCCATCGGAACCTGGAAATCGGTCTCACCAATAAAAAGTCCGGTATTGCGTTTCTGAGACACGTTAAACGTACGTTTCTCAGCATTGTTCTTATCTGCAACGGTAATGACGGCCGTACGGGGATCGTAAGAGTCGTTGGCAGTCACCTGGACTATTATCTTTCGGTTTGGCACGTCAATGCTCACCTTACACCAGTCCTCACTACTCGCACACTCGTATGGCGACAGGTCCTCATGCCTGAAGACCAGTTCCTGTGAGGACTGCCCGTTATCGAAGCTGAGGTCCTCCAGGATCAGCTCCCGAATCCGGCTCTCATAGCCTTCTTCAGAACACGCCAGGAGACCCGCGCAAACAAGAATGAATAATAGCCCTATCGGAAAACTTCTATATCTTAGCATATTCTTCATTATTTCAAATCTTTCTCTACATAGGTAAACGTCGTATTCCCGACGGTAAAACTGCGGCCATGATAGAGCCACACTTCCTTGCCAACGGGCAGTGGCTTGTCGCCAATCATCACGCCTTCCTCAAGGGCAGACAGGCGCATACTACTGATGTGTTTCCTAATTTCCGCATGTATGGGAGCCACATGACCATTCACATCCCAGGACAACTGGATACTGCAATCGACCGACTTTCCTATGGTCACAATGTGATCAGGGTCAGAGCGCATCCACTTGTAAAGGGCTATATCCATCTCCTTGACAGCGCCTTCAACATGGAGGAAATAACGCTCCGAACTGGGCGTGATGCGGGCCACGCACACAGCGATAGCCACAGAGTAGATAATGAACCCCAACAGAAGGGTCTGACGGTAGTCCATGAAAGAATTGTAATAGATAAATGCCCACATGAACATGGATAGTACAGCAACGATACAGGCCATCAGAAGGAACGACTTCCGCACAGTCGTCCGTGTCTTCACCGTAACGCAAAGCATAATCACACAACTGAGAAGCGCCCAGGGGATCCAGTCGATGAGGAAGGTGTCACTATTAAGATGGAGAGCAATGGAAATAACACAGCCTAAAAGACAGCAGAGCATACCCGCCAAAGAGGCTATGACGGCACGGAGGAGAATCTCGGCAATCCGATACAGCCACTTGCGACGACGAACGGTAAGCGCAGACAGGAAAAGTGTCAGCAGGAATCCAACTACCTGACCGAAGCCTGGCAGATCGCTGAGGTGGGAACCATATTCCTGGAAGTAGTGTTCTGCACCTTGCGTACCCGCCTTCTGATCAGAGAGCATCGTACTGACCTGTTGGATAATCGCTGACGAATACGGGTGTTTATGACTGGTAAACACGAGCCATGCCATAAACCCGGCCACTGTGGCAATCAGCACCCATTTCAGGTAGTACAGGGCATTACGAGAATCAAACAGATTGTGACAATTATAATAATGAGAACCCTCCTTGCAGTGTCGCCCATATTCCGGACAGTGATACTCATTGTCGTCCCAGCAGTCTTTATGCGTGGTGTGCTTGCACTTCACAACAATCTCATCGCCTGACTCAAAGGGAGACTTACAGAGATAGCACGACTCTGACACGGGCTGGCCGTTATAGCTCATCTTGCTGCCACTGTACACCACGACATACTTATGCTTGAACACGCGATAACGGATGTATGGCTCGATGAACTGTAAAATGATCCACGTCAGCAAGAGTATAAACAGCGTTGTCAGTACACCGGTAATCACTACATCAAACCTTGAGCGGTCGCGGATGATGATGGGGTCATATATCGTACCGAGCGAGAAAGATGTTGTGCCACTGGCTACTAAATCTCCACTTTCTTTATCATAGAATCCAATCTGCAACTGATGAAGGTTTCCACGGAATACCTTTCCGTCAGGATTTTCCAGCCTGACCTTATATTTGGAAAGCTCTATATTGAAATCCTTAAGGATGTCGTCCGCGATTTCCTGCCAGTTAAATGAGGTTTGATAAATGCCGCCCAAGTCCTTACACATGACATGGATGATATTGGAATTATCGTTATTGTCCGACATGGACAGGAAATCCAAGTCACTCTGACTGGCCAATGCAAAACTGCCATAATAAAATCGCAGCATACCTCCCTGAAGCCTGCGGGCATTGTCAGCCAATAACTGCTGAAGCTCAAAATGCATAGGGTCAACAGGCTGGTCGTCCTCGTAGGTCTTTCCACCCGACAAGACAACCATGACTTTGTATTGAGCCTGGCCCAGCGTCATCTTGGGATCCTGGAATTCTGCCATTTTGGTCAATATCGACCTATAGAGGAAGACTGATGACGGATCCTTGTGCTCGAAGTAGTTTTCAATGACATAGTCGGTGGCTTCGTAGGTCTCCGACACATTATCACCCTGCATGAAAGCAATAAACAGATTCTTCTGACCGAAGAGCGCCTTGATCTCCCAGACAGCTTCCTGCTCAGCATCTATCTGGGCCTGAGGCAGACTCAAGTCAACCAGCACGAGCAACTTGAGGTTCAGTTTCTGAAGGGCCTCCCTGCTGATGTTGGTAACACCCGTAATGAGAGGCTGCGTCTCATCGGCAAACTTACCCGGCAGCAACCTGACCTGCTGCTTCGGTCTGGCCACAACAGTGGAGGAATCGGTGAGATCATAGCCTCCGACATCGTGCAGCAGACGCATCGACAACTCCATGTTCTTGAAATCGTTGGAGAATTCATATCCGGTAATCTGCAGGGCTTCGCCAACAGACTCTCCCTTATCATGGGGCGATAACATGTCATCAATGTCGGAATCACTCTGCTCGTCGCAAGAGACAGGGAGACAGGTAAAAACAACAGCCAGCACCAGTTGTCCAATGGTGAGCACCTGTCGTCCCCATGCCTGCAAAAGTCTTATCTTTGATTCTATTCTCTTCATATTCAATTATTATATCGTCGGATAATTATGCTGTCCACTCATCATATCACGCATCTTCTTGGCCTGCTCACGCGCCTGCTTGACCGTCTTGATCTTTGCATTCAGAAGATTAAAGAACATCAGCAGGATGGCTACGGCGGCCAGTCCTATCAGATAGTCTTTGATTCGCTGTATGAAAGGTTTGTAAACCATCTCCTGAATCTTCGTCGAAACCGTCTGCAGCTCAAAGAACTTATTATCGATGCCCTTCATCCGCAGCTCCAAGCCCGGGAATGCTTCAGCGGCTTCTTTGGCCTGACTATACGAAGTTTGTATTTGGGCAAAGAGTGCCTGTTCCTCTGCTTTCACCTTCTCGAGCTTGCTGGCCAGCTTCGGCGACACAGAATACTGCTTCGCCTGCTGATATAGCCGACGATAGGCTTTATCCTGGCCCCAAACCATTTCCTCTGCCTTGGAGAACGCCGTCAGCTGGTCGTACTGTTTCTGGCGGGAGGCCAACGTGTCGGCCACAATCTGGCGCATCTGCTGGATCTCCGCCAACTTATTCAGGAGGCTGTCATTATCGGCAATGTATATCTGCTGCGCCTGCGAATAGGCATCCCAGCGGGCATTGAAAGAGTTCATAGCCCTCGTCAGCGTCTTGAGTCGCTCACCCACCACGTCGAGCAAGGGCTCCGTCAAGGGCATATCCATGTCTACATCAACGCGGAACCTGCTGAGGGCATGCAACTGCATCAGATCTTCCTGAAACAGGAGCAAATGCTCACTGATGGCTGTATATGTGGAGTCAATCTCTTCATAGACAGTCATCTCTTCCTGTGCTCGTGTTACCATGGGCAATGCGAACATCAGGAGTGTGAACAGCAGCAGATTCTTCATTCTCTTCATTGTCGTCTGCAATTCTTCTGGTAATATCGCTCTGCCTCACGGAATACCGACAAGGCTTTGCGCTGTTCTGCCGAATACACACCTTGAGTGCTGACGGCCGTATTGACAGTCTTGATCAGTTCCTCCATCCGCAGGACTATGTCTCGACGCTCGATGGGATCAGCCGACAACAGCCATCGGGCAACGGCCGTATCTATCTGGCGGGCTCTCGAGAGCAGCAGTCTGGCGCTGACGCCTTCAGAAATAATTCTGGAGCCACCAGCCACCGGAACAAGCCTACACTTCAGGCCGCTGATGGAGTCTGCATACATATTGTAGGTGTTCAACGCCTGCTCTACGTCAGGACAACCGCTCTCGACATTCTTGCGGGGATACTGCTTCATGAGCAGTTCCTGCAGTTCCTGGAAGGCTGCCAGAGCCTCCTCACTGCTGACGGTGCCGTTGGCGAATCTCCTGTGGATATTGCGATAACTCTTTCTGACGCCGTCAAGGGCTGCCTGTGCTGAAGCAATGTCATCCTCACGTCCGAAACATGGATTACGCTCAATCGTGACATGATACTCTGTGTAGAGATCGCGCCCGAACGGTATCTCATACCTCTTCTTGTTCATGTGCTTGCTGATATCATTCATCAGCATCACGTCACGTAACCTGACCACCACGCTGTTCCGTTTCTTCAAGATGTCGAACGTCTGACTGATATAGTCGTTCACCATCGAATACTCTTGCGGAGCAGGCTGTAGTCCCTCGTAGTCAATCCAGCGATGGAACACATACTTGTTTCGAGGTTTGGGCACCGTGCTCTTGAACAGTTTCGAAATCTGGTATTTCTCCGTCGGATCATAGGTCACTACGTATGGGAGCTGATCCGGACGGAGCGTCCTTCCCCTGAAGAGGGGTTTAAAACGGACATCTTCCCTGAACACGAAGATCATCCGGTGGGAAATAAGACTAACCGTCAGTTGGTTGGCGGCCTCGTCGAATACGAACTTAACCATGATATCCTTGTCCGTGACATCTCCCTCCAGACTGATATGATCAGTATAGGCATGATCTCCACTAACCGCAATATTCTTCACGGTCTGGGCCAAAGAAGTGATAAGTGATAAGTGAATAGTGAAAAGTACTGCCAGCACTTTCACGAACCACCCTTTTCCCACTTCTGCTATATTCATTGTAATCATCTATATACTGTAAACTATAAACCGTAAACTACTAAAACACCGTCCATCCGTTAGGTTCTCCCTGCCTGATGACCCATGAGGCAACCTTCTGGTCTTCGGGGTACGGTGGTTCGTTCGTGGCGTGGTATATCTCATAGCGCAGGTATTGTGCCACGCGCTGCACAGCCCAAGCCAGGTCAGTATAAGTGTCTGGCATATTGATACAGACCCTTCCTGCAAAATCGCCAAAGAAGCGGATATTCGGATGCCAAGGATGGGGAATCGGTCGTCCCTCGTCGTCGTGGGTCAGGAATCCGAATACTGGTGGCGCATCTACCGAGGGATAGCCGTCAGTCAAGTTTATCCTCATCTGATAATCTGTAGCGAAGATGGGCGGGTTCTGCACATCATGCTCTCCGAAATGTTCCATATCGGCAACACCACAGATACTTTTTATCCGATAATTGACGAGATAGGCCGTAGGAAGACCGGTGGCATTATAACGTATGGGCTGGCACAAGATGTCATGCCGTCCGTCAAACCTAGCTTCCAACTGCTGCCATTCATACAACAGTCTCCGGTCGCGTCCTCTCAATTTCTCCCTATCCATCACTTCTCTCTATGAACTCCGGGTTTTTGAACTGTTAACTTCGCCATCATCCCGGGAACGGGTCCGGCATCAAGAACACTTTGTCGCCACTCTGAACATTATAGTCGAGAAGCGTCTGGTCATTACGGCCTATTCTCGGACGAAGTACACGTATCTCATGTACTTCGGGGTCTTCTTTCCCAAAGAAATAGTCGAGCGGAGCCCCCGTCTCATCAATCGATGGGAAGTCAAAGATAAACTTACCGTCTTCACCGATAGCATGGCGAAGGTTGGTCATCAGCGCACTCAGCGGCGCACTGGGATTGACCACCTTGAACCGAACAGTCTTGTTCTTATACACAATATCCAATAAAAAATCATCCATATCTTTAACTATAAAACTCTGATTGTTACTGTCACCGGATAAATATTGGTGCTCCTTACTTCTATCATCTTCTGCATCAGCATCTCCACTTGGGGGACTTTTTCTGCAAAACTACGTTTAACGAAAGGATTGTCAGCCAAAACAATATCCACCACAATCTCATACCCGCAACTATGTCGGTCTTTCTGAATTCGGCGGTTAACTGACAGCTGCTTCACCATCTCCCTCACGATGCCATATCGCGTCAACAGTTCGTTGTAACAGAACAGTTTGATGTCAGCCGGTGTCACGATACGGTCACACGTAGCGATGTAATACCGTGAGAGGCTCGCCATAGCACTCTCTTCCGTAATCTCATCCCTACCCAAGACAGGAACGGCAATCTGATGCGTTTCCCCAGCCGCCAGACCCGCCGGCACAGTGAATGTGCTGTCTGCGTTCAGCGAAGCGTTCACAGCAGCCCCTGCCGTTGTAAGATAGCTGACATCCACACTGCCTTTCCCTGACTGAATAAGGTTGGAGTTACGAAGAAGTAAGTAGACTCCTGGAATTTGACGGAATTGATCCTTTTTGGCCGCTTCTATCAGTCGAGTAAGAATCTCCTGCAGTGACTGTATTGTCTTGTCTCCAGAGATACCCTGAATATTCTGAAAGGCATAGTAGTCGGAATAGAATCTTGCTATGACAGAATTCAGCAGCTTGACAAGCCGTCCCTGATTGAAGCGATCGGCAGCCACCCTACGTACTTCCACCAGACTGTTCCCGTAGATCTGTTCCTCTGAAGGACGAACGGCGTGGAGGAACTGCTGATTGGCAGAACTTTCGTTTTTATCGAATCCTGCCACACGGGCAATAGGCGTCTGTCCTGATAAGGTCGTCTGATGTTTCTGGGCATTCACTAAAATAACGGGGTTCAGTGAAAGATTCTTCGCGTTAAAGACGAAATTATCTGTGATGCCTGAGAACTCAAAGATAAGGTCGACCGATTCCACTCCCGATGCAAATGCTGGCGATGGAGTGAATGGTTGTATGACGAAAATGCGAATATTCTGCCGGGCAAACAGGTCCAGACTGGTAGTCGAAGCTTCATAGGTCTGTGAACGATTGTAGATAATCGTGTCCAACCCAAAACTGTCGGATAGTGGCAGCTCAGAATAGTTCCAGGGCTTTATGAGCGGCAGTTGCATACCTTTGATGCTCACTGTGAGATCCTGGTAATTAGGACTGTTGACAGCAAATGCGAAACCAGACAGGTCACGTACCGGCGAATTGAAACTGAGACCTACTTTCCATCGCCGACCGTCGATTCTGACCACGGAATTCACCTTGGCATTCAGAATACGTGTCTTCAGCAGAGGCATAAACGCGAAATTCGTTCCAGAGAGAAGGAAGCTACTCTGGTCATCGACAT
>Ga0310786_10013592_pt1 | contig 10042 bp, 13 predicted proteins | sample AusTroGonzalo_MG_FD_203881 | JGI IMG/M metagenome (GOLD analysis project Ga0310786, IMG submission 203881) | Bovine rumen microbial communities from tropical cattle in Woodstock, Queensland, Australia - Gonzalo_03 (v2) (version 2) | ecosystem: Host-associated > Mammals > Digestive system >... | reverse complement strand
CTCCCACCAGTGCAGATATGGAATTGTCAATAAATTCACCTGATAGAACCGCCTGAAATCTGCCATTACACACGCCGCATCCAGACACCAGTCAAATGTCGGCGGCTTCTGCAAGCCGTCGTGTTCCTGCTCTGGTTTGTCCGGTTCAAGGGCTTTCATCCTATAAAAATCCCGCAGTCCTGTGAACATTTCAGCCGTCATTTCATCCGGAATTTCCACGAACCAATTCCGCATGAAATCCAGCTTTTCCGCAGCCTCCAGTGCATCATCTTTCAGCAGATCACCGAATTTCAGCCAGTCCCGGAAATCCGTGAGAATGGCATAATCAGAGCCGCCAACCGAAATGCTATCCGGCAGCGGCTCATACAACAAATGCATCATTTCTTTTCGAGGATCCGGCGCTGCTCACGGTTCGGCTTGTACTTGTTCAGCATCTTCTGGCGGTGCTCCGCGATCTCCTTGGTCTGTGCATACAGGAAATCATTGAAGCTCTCGAAAACCGCGTCATAATCGGTCGTTTTCTTCGTATTGCCGAGCAATTTATCCGCCGTACCATCACCGAACAGTGTGTCAAATAACCGGCGCATACCATCGCAGTACTCGATCACGGGCGTGATCTCCGTCTGCCCCGGATTGAACGCCGGACGCTGTGCTTTCAAAGCAGCATCGTAGCGTCGCAGGTCGTCGAGATCGTTCATGTCGAGCTCGAACTCCTGCCCGTTGTACGTCCATTTTGTGCGATCTTCAGTCATTACTCATCCTCCGTGAACGTGATCGTCTGCCAGTCGTCGGACGTCGTTGCCGTGCCGTGAACGGCTTCACCCTTGGCTTTGAGCGTGCCGGAATAGGTATAGGCATTTGTAGAATCGCCCTGTGCAGCCGGAATAATTGCATAGGTGCGCTTGTAGGCGTCGCCGTTTGTCGTGTCCACATCGTAAATCACAAGCGTCGCAGAATCGCCGATACTCTCATTGTCTGTGACCTTGCGAATGAATGTATGAACCGGGTTGTTTCTGTGCGCGTCGAACGAATAGTCGATCGCAGGCGCGTAACCGACGACGTCGGACGTCTCGGCGATCTCGTCTACATACTGACGGTTGTACTCCTTCGCATTCTTGTTCGGGCTGAACTTGGAGAACTTCGTCATACGGTAATTTGTTGTCGTGGTGGTGGTCGTACCGCCGGAAGTTGTCGTCTCTGTAATCGCCGCAAATGCGACAATATCCGAACGGTTCATGATAATTTCGGACATGTTCATTCCTCCTCGTAGATCAGGCGCAGCTGGATCTGATACCGCGCCGTGTTGACGTCTTCACCGAACGCATAGCCGCCGGTGACAATTTCAATGCTGACCGGAAAGCGTTCCACACCGAGGTCGGGCAGGATTCTCCTGCGGTTCTGCACCTCGATCCAGTGGGCGAACTCCTCGAAAAACTGCTCATTCTCAACACACGGCAGCAGGTCGGCGGAATAGGCTTCCCGCGACACCAGCAGAAACAGATATTGCTTCTGGCAGCCGCCGTCCGTGTAACGTTTGTAAACCGGGTCACAGGGCATTGGCTCGATGGTAAACTGTCCAGCTTCACTTCCGAGATAATCGACAAGCACCTGCCCTTCCGGTAACTCCGGATAGGTCAGAATATAGTTCCGGACTGCTTCAATGATGGGTGTCACTTCACCGCCTCCTTTGCCGCTTGCAGGATCTCCCCGCGCCGGTCTAGCTTCATGCGCTCAAACCAGTATTTCCCGCGCTTTCCGCCGGATCCGCCCTTGTTGGTGTAATATTCGCGTCTTGCTTTCGGTTCGGTGTTGATGATGACGCCGGGGCGTTCCTGCTTGTGGGAACGGCTCATTTTGCCGTGATTCGGATATTTTTCTTCTGCAACCGGGGTGTAATCCTCCATGACCTGGATGCACTTGTTATCAACTGCATTCTGCGCCTTGCCAAACATCTTGTCAGACTTCATTTTGAAGTCCGGTGCAAGCGAAAATCCTGCAAACTTCATCATTTTGCCGTCACCTCGATGTGCTGCATCATCTGCGAACCATACAGGAAATCCTTGACCTGCATAACAGTCAGTGCGTCCTTCGGCGGGGAATTTTCATCCACATTTCCGGGCAGAATCCTGTCATCAAGTTTTGGCATGTAGCCGCTGACAGAGCCTGCCGGAATCGCAATGAACACATTATTTTCCGTTGTCCGCGCCTCGCTCTGCACCCGGCAGTCCTGCCAGTAAACAGCACCGGTCACATGACGGACATAGGCTGGCGCATGGTTCACAGTCGTTTTCTCCCAGATGGTGCAGGCAGGCTTATTCGTGAACATCCCCGTCACCCCCGTAGATATCCAGCGCTGCAAACGTCTGCGAACGGTGCAGCCCAAGGTCTTTGAGCTCATTCCGCTGGAAATACAGCGACTGTCCCGGATTAAAAAACGTCTGCTGCACGGAATACGCACCGAGCGTCTGTGACCCCTGTGAGATCGTGCCGCAACCGGTATTCAGACCGGAATCCAGCGCACGGCAGACCGACTGCACGACAACCGACTTGACCGCAAGAGCGTAATCCTCGCCGGTTGTTTCATCCGCGATCAGCGCGTCAACGTCCTTGCCGATGTTCCGCGCCTGCGTCCGGAGATTGGCGGAAGCCTGTGCCAGAAGCGTTGTCGCAGCCGTCTCCTGCGCCGCAGAAAGCGGATACCCGACCGCCCGGATATCCGCTACTGTTGCATATACTGCGCCCATCAGGTGCCGATATCGGACGCCGTGACGGTGACGTAGCCAACGGACTTGACCTTGGAACTCGACAGGCTGACGATCTCCAGAATGTCGCCCGCATTGACCTCGATCTTGGTCGAACCGGAGGTCAGGGACGTGCCGCCGTATGCGGTCGAGGTCATGTCGTAGGTCGCACGGCTTGTGGGGTTCAGCTTGTAGGCGTAAGTGCTGCCGCCGGTCACGGTCGCAATGGTCTTGCCTGCGTCAGACGCAGCGAGCGTAATGCCCAGGGATCCCGGCGCAAAGACTGCACGGATCGCAGCAGAGCGGAGCACCTTGTGGCCGTAGACCTTTCTGCCCTGTACCGCACAAGCGCCGATGTACTGACCGGAACCAGCCAGATCCTGCACATGGACGCCGACGCCCCAAGCCTTCGCACGGGTCGCATATCTCGGATGACCTGCCATCATTGCCAGATTTGCTGTGGAGTCGTTCCACTCCTTGACGAGGAATCCCGCGATCTTTCCGACGGTGCCGTTGGTCACGGTAGAATCGCCAAGCGCGGTCGAACGGATGAATTCCGGGCATTTCAGGACGAGCGCCAGCACCTTCGGAACACACAGCAGATAGCGTCTGCCGTCGTCAGGGATGTTCGCCTCGCTCATATCGGTGCGGATGTCCACGATCGTATCGTAGATATTCGTACTTGTCAGCTGATCCACGTTCTTGATGGTAGCACCGGCAAGCAGCGTGGTCGCGCCGTCGGTGTCAATCTGACGTGCGAGGGCATAGCCTGCGCTGTCCAGACGGTCAGCGACCAGCTTTCCGGGGACGGATACTGCGTCAAAGCCGTCGATCAGTTCATTCACTGCCTTGTCCTTGTCGATGAGCAGTGTCGTGTAAGTAGTTGCGCCGTGGGTCAGGCTGATGCCGTTCGCCTTGTCGTAATCGCTGACAGCAACTTCATCATCACGAACCGGAATCTTGACAGAGCCGGAAACGGGGTCGCCCTCGTAGTCGTTATTGAAGACCACGCCGTCCTCCAGCACGAGGGACGCACGGAGCTTTTCAAGTACCAGCTCGGAATACTTTTCTCTGGGTGTATGTGCCATTATGCATTCTCCTTTCGGGTTCTGGGATCAAGGTTCTTGTTTCTGTCGTAGAAATACTTCTCGACATCGGACATCACGCCGCCCTCGGCTTCAAAATGCGGTGTTCCCTTGGACTTGGTGAGCGCTGCGAGGTTCTCGGCGTCCTTGGCAATGTCCTCTTCGGTGTCGCCGGTCAGACGCTCGGCAAGCTCCTCCGGCAGCCCTGCCATGAGTGCAGCCTTGGTCTTGTAGGCTTTAAGCAGGCTGGACTTGTTCTCGGCGGTCAGATCGTCCAGTGCTTTCTGGTGATCTTCCGGCGAGATCCAGCCCTCAAATTCTGCTGCCTTGGCAGCGACTGCTGCATCGATCAGCGGCTGCACGGCAGCGTCAAAGTCTGCCTGTGTCGTGATTGCTGTGAATTCGTTCTTGTCAGCCATTGCTTTGTTTCCTCCTTTTTCCGTAAAATGTTTCGTAACGCCTGCACCCGGCTGTGCGGGAACGGCGACGAAGCTCCATTCATAGGCATCCGTGATGCCGTCCAGTACCGTGTGGCACGTCTGCCCGTCATACGACTTGCCCCTGACGTGCTCACACCCGCTGTTTACGTCCGCACCGCAGACGGAACACGTTCTGCGGGCAGAACTGCACGAAACGCTGACCTCTTTCTTGATGCCAGCGTCGATCTCCGTGATGAGATCCTTGTTCGCAGCCGTCCGCACCATGTAGGCATAGCCCTTCAGATAGCGGTACGTGCCGCCCCATGCCGTCTGCTTCTCCGGATCCGTGATGACCTCCGTGTCATAGATCCGCGCAGACTGGTTGTCCGCGGTCGGATTGTGATCAAAGATGCCCGTCGTACCGACAAACAGCTCCGCCATCTTGTCCAGAGCCTCGTCCGAGAACCGCTCATAATCGCGGTCGATGTCATTGTGACACAGCACGACAGGGAAGGTGTACAGCTCCTCCGCCTTGAACTTGCGCCGTGTCAGCGCATTGATCTTATCCAGTGTATTCTTGTCCAAACTATCACCTCATTTTACAGACTGGACGTCTGTTTCTTTCGGGTCTTTACCGCCAGAGCCGCCACCCAGTGTGCGAGCGTGACTGACTCGATCAGTCCCGCATCCGCCTGCTCCAGCAGTGACGTATAGCCGAAACCGCCGCCCGTGCCGATGTTCCGGTGTTCGCAGTTGGAAACGATCTGCGTCAGGGACGGCTGCGCCATGTGCGTGACCTTTCCGTCAAACAGGTTCGTTTCGAACAGCGAATTCGCCGTGATGACCTCCGCCACCTTCGGCAGGACTGTTTTGCACTTGACTTCGGCGTTTTTCATGTCCTCCATCAGGATGGGAGCGCCCGCCGCGCCGTCAATGGCGACCTTTTCCGCCGACGGGCTGCGCAGAAAGTCGATGATCCATGCATTCCCGTCCCGGACGCTGCGGCAGTCGATGGCTTCGACAAACACCTTGTCGTCTTTCGTCCGCACGGCAGCGGCGAGAGAGACCGTCTCCTGCCGGTACTTCACACCATAGAAGACGCGGACCGGCTCGGCAAGCTCCGGCGGTGTTTCCGTCTTGTACCATAGCCATTCCTTCTCCGAAATGGCAGACTTCTGCGAGTACGCGATCCACAGGCCAAGGCGCTGGATGTTGTCGTCCACCTGATCGTCACCCAGCTCCGAACGAACGGTTCGCTCCGTCAGGATCGTGCCGAGTGACGGGTTCGTCTCATACCAGAGCTCCGGGTCATGCGCATCCGTCAGACGCGGCACCGACCATTCCGCCCAGCCTGCGTCCTCTTCTTTTCCTCGAATCAGATCACGCCGGAATTTCAGGAACACGTCACCGGAAGAAACAGCCGTCGGCGGTGTTCCGCACATGAGCGTCTGCGGATTCTGGGAACTGGTGACAACGTATTTCAGCGCGGACTCCTGGTCGCCGGTGTACTCCTGCGCCTCGTCGATGATGAGCAGGTCATAGCCCTCACCCAGACCGCCCTTTGACGAGCGTGTCCGGAAGTTGATGAGCGCTTCACTGTTGTCCGCGATCCACTCGATACGCTCACACCCGCGTGTCTTGTAGGTCTTGTAGTCCTCGTCCTCACGGAAGCCCATCTTGCCGAGCAGCGAGCAGACCTTCTCCCAGGCGTTCGAGGACGTTGACGTGCGGTGTGCGGTGTAGAGTGTCCGTTCGCCGTGTGTCAGTGCCCAGATCGAGCGCATGATGAGGATCTCGGACTTGCCGTTCCGTCGGGGGATGCTCCACCCGAACTTCATGTGCAGCCAGCGGCCGTCCGCATCAAGCGCCATGATGTCCTCCATCATGAGCGCCTGCCAGTCCTGCGCGGTGCGTCCGGATCTGTTGTACAGCTCGACGGCTTCGCTGCCGAGGGATTCCTTGTAGGGCAGAACGACCGAGAGTGTCGGCGTCTGCCGTCCTTTTCTGGGCTCGGTCATAGGGTTTTCCAGTCGAACGTCTGCGGCAGTTCACGGTTCGAGATTGGCTCTTTCTGCTGTGCAAAATCGACCTTTGCCACGAGTTTATCCGACTTCTGCCGGTTGCAGCAGAGGTGCGCGAGCTGCAAATTCCCGATGTCAGACGGATGCCCGCCCTTGCTCACGGGGATGATGTGATCGATGCACGGAGACAGCGGATGCGGAAATTTCAGGGAGAAGTCCACCGGATTCCCGCAGATGCCGCAGACCCGCTGCGTCGCGTAGATCTTCTTCTTGTTGGAATCAAACTGCGCCCTCTGGGTGCCGTTGTGATCCGGCCGCAGGTTCGGGCGTGCTCTTGTACCGTTCGGCATGGTCATGCTCCTTTCATGTCATAGAGCCAGGTCTGTTCGGGGAGCAGTACGTCCTCGTACATGGGCTGTACCTCCTTCCGAAACGCAAAAAGCACCCGTTTTGCGGATGCTTTTCAAAATTATTCGGTTAAAACGCAATTTTGCAGAATTTTTGCAGAATGCTGTCTTAAAAATTCAATTTCTGCGGAGTTGTTTCAATTCTGGTCATTCAGCGCAAACTGTTCAGAAGGCGATTGTATCGTTTCCAATGAGCAGGCGCGGTGCAGTACAGTGCGTTCAAGATTGCCGTCTTTCTGTGTGCCTTGTCGTGCCACCACCCTTGAGGGTAATGCTTCACCCACCATTGAATGTCTTTGAAGTATTCAATAATCCGCTTCATGTTGTTCACCTCCGTCAGGGTATAAGAAAACCCGCTCATTGCTGGGCGGGTTTGTAGTTATTTAATCAAGTGTTTTCAAGCCATTTAACACCATCTTCGTCGGCTTGAATATTTTCGTATGGATCGCTTTCAAGCGATTTCAAATAATTCTTGTAGGATATTTTTGCTGCAAGCGGGGCTTTCGGAGTCAAACTATATTTGCATTTCGGATTGGATTTATCCACAGTATACCATTCGCGATTTTTTAAAAAATACGGAACGCTATATTTTGAATTAAGTTTCATTATAAGCCCCTCCTTTCAAGCCATTTTGCCATCGCCTGTCCGAGAACATTCGGCTCACCAAGCTGACTATTAGCAAAACACTCAGCAAAGAATTCAAGATCGTTTTTATGCCCATATTCAGAAAGGTAGTTTGCTTTATTCTGATCGTAATTTTTGTCAATTTCACGAGCAATTTTTTCTATTTGATCCTTATAGCTTTCTGCTAAACGTTTATGAGTATGAATTGTTCCACGCATCTGTTCGGCTATCAGACTATTTTCTAACATATGCCCATATTCATGGGTAATTACATAACGCGAAACCGTTTCGTCATCGTTCAGGCAAGGCATACAGTAAAAATCTTCAATTTCTTTTTTTCTGTTAGAAATATGTGATTTTCTGCTTTTAAATGCTGTAGTCGATAACCTTATATGCTGCCTATCTGGCTGGCTCATATTACATTGACAGCTTCCGATTGCTCCGCCCTTTAAATCAGCGATGAGATATGGTGAATCCGATCGTCCGATTGCGTGAAATCTATCTTCTAACTGCTTTAACTGGTCGGTGATTGATACTTGCATCGTTTTATCAACTTTTTTGAAGAACGATGGATCAACGCTAGAAAAGCCTAGCGATTTTAAAGCTTCTTCAATCTCTTGCTGTTGCAGCTCAGACTGCTTCGTTTTTCCGGTCAATATAGACTTGATTTTGCTCCAGATATTATCGGATTCTTCTGACTTTATTTTACCACGATTTTTCCCAAAAGTCAAGCCTAAAAATTCTGCTTGTTCTTTTGTGAGTTTCTTCGGTCCCCGATACTGTGCCAGAATCTCCGCCGGACTCGCCTGCCACGTCTGCTTGCTCCACACATCCTGCCGCTGCCGTCCGTTCTCAAACGTGACGGTGCAGCCGCAGTTGTCGTGCCGCCGGAAAATGTCACCCGGATGGTCGCCGTAAACATAACGGCCCGCGATATCCGTACACCACTTGCAGCAGCCGGAAGCCGCCACACGGTTCAGATAGCACTTGAAGCCAAGCTTTGCGCGGATCCGGGCATTTTCCTTCACGCTGTCGTCATGGAAGGACATTCCCGTATTCGCCACCGGCGCACCGGCTCTCCGGTTGCGCTGCTCCTCGGTGATGCCGGGATCCTCCAGCGAGTGGGAGACCTTCTGCACCCGCTCCCAAGGGAACGGAGCACGAACCGGATTCAGATGCAGCCCCAGACGCTCGTCCTGCGCTCTCAGCACGTCCGGCACAGCTTCGTTCGTAACTTCATACCCGTTATGCAGGAGCGCCGTACAGAGCCGCTCACGGTCTCCCGGAGCGAGTTCCGGGAGCTTGCCCTGCAGGAACTGCCCCAGAAGCTCCGACCGCCGCAGGCAGAGCCGTGACGTGTCGTCCAGATCTGCCTCCTGGTTTCGGATCTTCTCCATGACCGACCGTATCTCCGGATCAAGACTCACTTTCCGGTTAAACTCATCTACGAGAGCGTGGATTTCTTCATCCGTCATTCCGCATCACTCCTCAGACCGGTCAGAGCGCGGATGTTTCTGGAACCCATAAAGCCCTCAGACGCCTGATTGATTTTCAGGATCGCGTCACCGATCACGCCGAGTGCCGCTGCATCCGGCTCAAAGATCGGCATCCATGCCGGAACGATCTCCGCGAACGCATACCGCTGATACTCGAAATCATCGCGAATACAAGCCGCCAGATACCCGGCATTCAGAAAGCCCGTCCCGAACGTCTGCTGCGCTCTGCGGGCAGTCAGTCTCAGGTTCTCATGGGAAGCCTTGATTGCTTCCTCACTGGACGGATTCTCTGTCGTAAAGCCCAGATCATCGAGCGTCATGCCTGTCTCCGCTGCGAACAGACTCGCGCTCATTTTCACCTGATCGAGGAACGGCGCCATGCTCATGGTCTGGAACTGTCCCAGTGTCGGGAGCTGCCCGTCCTCGTCGCGGCTGATCGCAAGGAACGATTTCAGCGACGCATTTGCCGGATTCTCCTTGATTTTCTGGATCAGCTCATCCTCCAGACCAAGCCCGTATTTCTGCGGAACGGAGTAGTACTCCGCCGCCACTTCCGTCCGGAGCAGCGTCCGCAGCGCTGTCTGCACGATCTCCATGCAGGCTCGCGAGATCCGCGAGTGCCCGAACGGGCGGCGTGCATCCGGCCGGAAGATCACCGGCACAAGCAGCGGATACGGAGCCTTGTGCGTGAATGTATCCACGAGCTTGCCGTTCTGGTAATACTCGGTCTTATGCGGCAGAAAGTACGCTTCGAGCTCCGGCGTTCCGTAATCATCCCGTTTCAGAATCGCGTAGCCTTCTGTGAGCAGGTTCGTGGTCGGGTCGATCTTGCCGGTCGCGTTCCCGCCGTCGATGCACTCAATGGTCGGATAGCCGTCCGAACGCTGCCCGATGTACAGGAAGCTGCACGCGGAGATCAGCGCCGACAGCACCGCCGAGCCGTGTAGCACATCGGCATTGTTCAGCTTGTAGATCTCGCCGAGCTGGGCGATGTCGTTGTCGAAGCCGTCGAAGATGATGCGGTCGGAGAGCACGTCCACCGCCTTCCCGCACCATCCGAGCGCGTAGGTCAGTGTCTGGAACTCCTTCGGGATCAGAGCGGAGACCTTGCGCATCTGATTTTTCATCTCGTAGTATTGATAGCGCAGATCCACCCGCACAGCCTTCTGTGCAAGCTTTCCGCGCAGGTATTCGATGCCGTTGTCCATAATTCACCTCGGTCTGGTAGTTGCGGGCAGATTTTTGAGCA
>Ga0310786_10013591_pt1 | contig 10042 bp, 12 predicted proteins | sample AusTroGonzalo_MG_FD_203881 | JGI IMG/M metagenome (GOLD analysis project Ga0310786, IMG submission 203881) | Bovine rumen microbial communities from tropical cattle in Woodstock, Queensland, Australia - Gonzalo_03 (v2) (version 2) | ecosystem: Host-associated > Mammals > Digestive system >... | reverse complement strand
GCGGTTGGAATACTGGTGACTCTTTTGGGACAGGTGCTCAAACACAGCGGGCGCGAGGAACACGCATTTCTCGTAAGTCTTGCCGGATTGATCATCGTGTTATCATGGATCATTCCCTATATTTATGACCTTTTTTTAACCATTCAGGATTTTTTCTGTTTTTGATTGCATGATAGTGAGGAGGTTGCGGGTTTGACGATCATGAAAATTGCTTTGATTGCTGTTCTCGGTGTGCTTCTTGCGAAGAGTATTCCGTACGAAATGCCGGCTTTCGGATTATTGGCAGGAATTGGGACAAGCATAGCTGTTGTCGGATTTGGCATTTATGAGATCAAAGGTGTCGTGGAGAAGTTGGCTGAAATGAAACAATTACTCGGTGAATGGGGAGATGCGTTTGGTTTACTTGCACGTATGCTCGGTTGTGCATATGTTTGTGATTTTTCGGCATCTGTTTGCAGAGACGGTGGGCACAGCGCAGTTGCGGGACAGATAGAAACAATGGGCAAGTTATGTATTATGTGTTCCGGTTTGTCGATCCTAATCAGGCTTGTAAGCCAGATAAAAAGTATGATTTAAGAGGGCGGTGGATCGATGGAAGGAGAATTGCAATTTGGATTGGAGAGCATGGAGCAAAAACTTGAAAGCTTGTTTCATAACTCTCAGATCGATACCGGAGAGATCATTGATCATATTTTGCAAGGGGAACTGACAGGAGCATTGAAAGTTATCACGGATTCGATCGCGGAAGCTTTTTACGCAAATTTGGACGAGGTGCGATTGATCTTTGTAAGTCTTTTGTTATTAGGTGTTACCGGAGCTGTTTGCGTAAGGTTTTCAGAGCTATTTGAAAAATATCATCTTGGTGAACTGAGTTTTTATTTTATTTATCTGTCACAGGCTATGATTTTAATGAAAACATATTATGCTTTGTCATTGAAGGCAGAGGAAACACTTTGCAATATTCTCGTATTTATCAAGCTTTTGTGTCCGACCTACCTGATGGCGGTATCTGCTTCGACAGGAACTGTAACGGCAGGTGCCGGTTATGAAATGGTGTTGCTATTGATTTATGGTGTCGAGGAACTGTTTCAAGGTATTTTACTACCGATGGTTCGGATCTTCTTTTTGCTAACTTTGCTAAACGGGATCTGCCTTCCAAGAAGGCTGGACTTTGTGACAGGGCTCATGAAAACTGGGATTGTGTGGAGTATGAGAGGAGCGTTAGGGATTCTTGGCGGTATAGAGCTACTGCAGGGAATATTGACTCCTACATTGGATGGACTACAAGAAGGTGTGATCCGAAGAGCAGTTAAGGTGATCCCCGGAGTCGGTAACAGCGCAGAGGGAATCATTGAGATTACGCTAGGATGCAGCGGTGCGCTGAAAAACTGCATGGGTGTACTGCTGCCGTTTTTTCTGTTTTTGCTTTGCGCAATACCTTTGTTGAAGTTCCTGCTTTTTGCATTCGTCTTAAAATCAGCGGCAGCTTTTGTGGAATTGATCGGAAGCCGGGATATGGCTGTAGCAATCGATCAAACCGGAGAGACAAGCATGCTCCTTTTTAGAATCGTCGGATGTGCAATGCTGCTTTTTATGATTGTGATCACTGTGACATGCGTATCACTGAAGAGATTTTGACAGGAGGTATCTATGCAGAAACTGGTTGCTGACATTGGAGAGCTTGCAATATTTGTGTTTTTCGCAAGATTATTGATTCTCTTAAGACCCAAGGAACAATATGGAAAATATATGCAATTGCTTATGGAATTGTTGGTGATGGTCCGGATATTTATGATTATGGGATATGCGCTTGGCGCGAGGGAAGGGGCAGAGAAGCTGTTTGAGTCGGTCGGAGAGCAGATTTGCGAATGGAATGATCAATTTCGAATCGTTATCGATACGGATTCAATAAAAGCTAAGAAAAAATATGAAACGGAGTACAAATATGAAATGGACACGCATCTGGGAATCGGTGACATCGAAGGTAAAAGAGAAGATTGGTGAGGGCGGGGAACGATTCCTTCTGATGATTCTGATCGGTATTTTGTTTTTGATCATAGGAATTCCGCGGAGGGGAGAAAAGGGGCAGCTCGCAGACAACAGATATTCGGCACAAAGTGAGGAGATACCTTCTACGGAAGATGAAAATGCATATGGAGACGGCAGTGATTATGCGCAGCTATTGGAAAAAGAACTGGAGTCGGCATTATCTTTCATGGATGGAGTGGGTGAAGTGAAAGTGATGATCACACTGAAAGATTGCGGAGAACATGTGGTTGAGAAGGATGTTCAAAAGAATCGGAAAGAGATCTATGGTACTTCGGATACAGCAGGAAGGTCGGGAGAGGAAATGAAGAAAGAGGATACGGTTTTTACCGGAGAGAGGGCGGGACAAGCACCATTTGTGAAAAAGAATATCAATCCCCAAGTAGAAGGTGTTATTGTGATTGCCGAAGGAGCATCGGATCGAAATGTACGCAGAGAAATAGCAGAAGCGGTTCAAGTACTTTTTGATTTAGACATAACAGGAGTAAAAGTATTGAAAATGGGGCATATCCGTTCCAGATAGCGAATACAATTAACTACCGGTAGATACAGGAAAAGTTAGGAGGGATAAGTTTGAAGACCATGATGAAAAAGAATCAGCTTATGATCACGGCATTGGCGATCATGATAGCGATTGCAGGTTATCTGCAATTTGCTGAAAATACGATGGATGGAAAGGTAGAAACACAAGGAATCCGGGAGGTTGACTCAGGAAAAGTGATCACGGAGAACTACAATGCGGATGCGTGGGAAGACTCGGATTATGATCTTGCAATGGATATTGCGAGCCTTGACAGTGATGTAACGGTGATGATGGATGATTATCTGGAGGAAGGGATGGAGGTTGCCGAAAATACTTATGATGCAGAAACAGCAAGCGTGTCTGCAACGCCGGATGCTGGAGAAATCCCAGGTGAGGCAGTATTTACATCATCCGGTGCACTGGAAGTCCTTGCAGATGCAAAGCTTTTGAAGGAGCAGACCAGAGCAAAAAACAAGGAGACACTTCTCTCTGTACTCGGAAATGAATACTTAAACGAAGAGCAAAAGCAAACAGCTGTCAACAGTATGGTTGAAATGACGCAGATAGCCGAGAAAGAAGCGGCGGCTGAGATTCTGCTGGAAGCAAAGGGTTTTTCGGATGTCGTAGTCAGTATCAACGGTGATGGGGTTGATGTTGTGGTAAATGCTGCAGAGCTGACGGAAAGTCAGCGGGCTCAGATAGAAGATATTGTAATGAGAAAGACAAATACGACTCCTGAAAATATCATCATCAGCACAGTTGTAAGACCATAACAAAAAAGGTATACATAATCCGAAAAATGTGATAAACTATAAAAACGAATGTTGTCGCATCGCTAAAGGAGTATGTATGAAAAGAGTTTTTTTAATCGTACTTGACAGTTTTGGAATAGGGCAGGAACCGGATGCGGCTGCTTTTGGGGATATTGATGTAAATACCCTCAGAAGTGTAGCCGCTAGTCCTTTTTTGCGAGTTCCGAACCTGCAAAAGCTCGGTCTGTTTAATATTGACGGAGTTGAGGTTGGGCAAAAAGTTGATGCACCGCTGGCGAGCTTTGCCAGAATGCAGGAGAGATCGATGGGAAAGGATACGACGATCGGACATTGGGAGATTGCCGGAATAGTATCACCAAAACCGCTTCCGACATATCCGGAAGGATTTCCGCAAGAGGTTCTCAGGCGATTTAGCGAAGCTGTGGGCAGGGGAGTTCTGTGCAATAAACCGTATTCCGGCACCAAGGTGATCCAGGATTATGGGCAGGAGCACATGGAGAGCGGAAAACTCATTGTGTATACTTCGGCTGACAGTGTGTTTCAGATAGCTGCGCATGAGGACATCGTACCGGTGGAGCAGCTTTATGAATATTGTCATATTGCAAGAGAGATCCTTCAAGGTGAACATGGCGTCGGCCGTGTGATCGCGCGTCCTTTTACAGGTCCCAAAGGCGGACCGTACGAGCGAACGCCAAGACGGCATGATTATTCATTGCTTCCGCCCCGAAAGTCGATGCTTGATTATATAAAAGAAGCAGGGAAGGATGTACTGGCTGTCGGCAAGATACAGGATATCTTTGCGGGGCAGGGCATTACCGAATTTGTGTATACTTCCGGTAATGAAGAAGGAATTCAGAAGACGCTTGCATATATGGACAGACAATTCGAAGGTATCTGTTTTGTGAATCTGGTGGATTACGATATGCTTTACGGACATCGCAGAGATGTGGACGGTTATGCACGTGCATTGACCTATTTTGATGAAAAGATTCCCGAGATTATGGGGAAAATGACAAAGGATGATGTACTTATGCTGACTGCAGATCATGGCTGCGATCCAGCATATACTGCTACAACCGATCACACAAGGGAATATACACCTCTTTTGATGTACAGTCCATCTCTGAAACCAGCAGACTACGGAACTAGATCCTCTTTTTCGGATATAGCGGCGACGGTTCTTGATCTTCTCGCGGTAACAGGAAAGACAGATGGAAATTCTCTGTTACGGGGAACACAACCATAAAGACATCCGGTTTATGACATGGCGATTTTTCGCAGAAAGTTTGAAAATAGAGCATATAAGTTAGAAAGGCACAGAAAATGGAGAATTATACGGACGAGATTAACAGGAGAAGAACATTTGCCATTATTTCGCATCCCGATGCCGGCAAAACTACGCTTACGGAGAAATTTCTTCTTTACGGCGGTGCGATCAATCTGGCGGGAAGCGTAAAGGGCAAGGCTACGGCAAGACATGCCGTGTCCGACTGGATGGAGATAGAAAAAGAGAGAGGTATTTCAGTTACCTCCTCAGTATTGCAATTTGAGTATGACGGATATTGCATTAATATTTTGGATACGCCCGGACATCAGGACTTCTCGGAAGATACCTATCGAACACTTATGGCAGCGGATTCCGCAGTCATGGTAATCGATGCATCGAAGGGTGTGGAGGCACAGACCAGAAAGCTATTCAAGGTTTGTGGGATGAGAGGCATTCCGATTTTTACCTTTATCAATAAATTGGATAGGGATGCAAATGATACCTTTGATCTGTTGGACGATATCGAGAAAGAATTGGGGATTGCGACCTGTCCGGTGAATTGGCCGATCGGCTCAGGAAAAGAGTTTCAAGGTGTTTATGATCGCGAATCAAAAAGTGTCATCTCGTACTCCGATACGGAGAAGGGTACAAAAGAAGGAAAGGCTACTGTAGTGCCTGTAGAGCAGGAAAGTGTACTCAGAGAACTGATTGGTGATCAGGCGGCGGACAAGCTGCTGGGAGAGATTGAGCTTTTGGACGGCGCAAGTGCAGAGTTTGATCTGGAAGCGGTGCGTGCGGGTAAGCTGACTCCGGTATGTTTTGGATCGGCTCTTACAAATTTTGGTGTGGAGATCTTTCTGAAGCATTTCCTGAATATGGCTACGACACCGCTTCCGAGAAAAGCGGATATCGGAATGATAGATCCGGCCAAGAATGAGTTTTCGGCTTTTGTATTCAAGATACAGGCCAATATGAATAAGGCGCACAGAGACAGGATTGCATTTATGAGAATTTGTTCCGGCAAATTCGATGCCAGTATGGAAGTGCGCCATGTACAGGGGAATAAGGTGCTTCGTCTGTCACAGCCGCAGCAGATTATGGCAGATGAAAGAAAAATCCTTTCTGAGGCATATGCGGGTGATATTATCGGCGTTTTTGATCCCGGTATCTTCTCTATCGGTGATACGCTGTGTATGCCTAAGGACAAGTTCGTTTATGAAGGAATTCCCACCTTTGCACCGGAACATTTTGCAAGAGTGCGTCAGATGGATACCATGAAGAGAAAACAATTTGTCAAAGGAATCGAACAGATTGCACAGGAAGGGGCGATCCAGATATTTACTGAGATGACTGCAGGCATGGAGGAAGTAATTGTCGGTGTGGTTGGTGTTTTGCAGTTTGAGGTTTTGAAGTATCGGCTGGAAAACGAATACAATGTCGAAATCAGACTGGAAAATCTTCCTTATGAGCATATCCGCTGGATTGCGAACAAAGAGGAAGTTGACGTTTCAAAGCTGGTAGGCACATCTGATATGAAGAAGGTAAAGGATATGAAAGGGAATCCATTGCTTCTGTTTGTGAATTCATGGAGCATCGGAATGACGCTTGATCGTAATAAAGGGCTTCAATTGGAAGAATTCAGTAGGAATTAAAATGCAGCACAGGAGGAAATATGCGTTTATCAATTCTGCTTCTGACAGTTGTTCTGCTTTTTGGAGGATGCGTCAGCCCGGGGAAGAACAATTCGAATCGCAAGGAACAGGTAAGTTACGACAGATACTTTGTCTGTGAAGGAAGCACCTATGCGTATGATTCGCTTGGGAATCTTCAAAAAATATGGTATGAAGACATGGTTAATATTCTGGGGAGTATGGCTGAAGGCGGTGAACTCTCTGAAAAAGCGATTGCCAAAGGTCTCGGGAAAGATGACGTAGATCATATTTTTCAATGCGTGATGGTCGATCATCCGGAATTCTTTTATGTGGAAGGTTATTCTTTTAAGACATATGAAATGGCTTCAAAGCTGGAGAGCCTGGAATTCAGCGGTATCTATAATGTTGATCGCGAGAAGGCGGTCGGCAAAAAGAAAAGGATCGAGGACGCTGCAGATCAGATTCAGTCTGAAATGATGCGAGGTCTTGACGATTATGGAAAGATCAAATATGTTTATGAGACATTGATCAAGAATACGGAGTACCGCGAAGAGTCGGAGGACAGTCATAATATCTATTCCGTATTTGTTGAGAAAGAGTCTGTATGCCAGGGATACGCGAAAGCAACACAATATCTTTTGAATCGTATGGGAGTAGAATGTACACTTGCCATCGGAACAGTTCGCGGCGGAGGCAAACATGGATGGAATCTTGTAAAGGCAGATGGCGAATACTATTATGTCGATACAACATGGGGAGATGCATCCTACAGATCGCAGGATAGTGATCATCATGATTCCGGAGCGGTGCCGGAGATCAATTATGACTATCTTTGTGTAACGACAGCCGAACTGGAAAAAACACACAGTTGTGATCATGAAATAGAGATGCCGGTGTGTACCGCGACCAAGGACAATTACTATATAAGGGAGAATGCTTTTTTTACGGAACTGGACACCGAGAAATTGAGAAGATTATTTGCGTTTCCGGACTTTATGCATGCTGATCAGGTATCACTGAAATGCGCGGATCAACGATGCTATGAGGAAATTTACTGCCATTTGATCAAGGATAATCATGTTTTTGAATATTATGGAGAAGATACCGGCAGGGTGTTATATGTACTGAATGACGATCAGTATTCCATGACTTTTTGGGTGACAAATCGATAGGACGATGATATAATGATTTCATGGTCCCGAGGTCGCAATCTCGCTTGTAAAGGAGAATCTGGTTGTGAACCTTTTGACTCTGATATCATCACACATATATGATTTTTATCAGGAGGATGGAAAGATGGAAAAGGAACAGAATGCTATAGTGCTGAAGCAGGATGAGAATGTCGGTACGGTGAGGATAGCGGACGATGTGGTTGCCATGATCTCGTCCATCGCAGCTTCTGAGGTGGAAGGCGCATTCGCAATTGGCGGAAGTGCCAATGAAAAGTTTGGCGCGACTGGGAGCAAGAGAATTGCGAAGGGTGTCAAAGTTGATATTCGCGGGAACCTGGTGGTAGTGGAATTAGCCGCTGCGATCAAATTCGGATATCATATTCCTGAGGTCAGCCAGCAGATTCAAAGTAAGGTCAAGAGCGCAATTGAGAATATGACGGGGCTTACCTGTGGGAATGTAAATGTGCGTTTTGTTAAGGTAAATGAGTAAGAGTAAAGTTTTGGAAAAGGCAGATTGATAAAATGGGACGACACGAACAGAGAGAACAGATATTTATGCTGTTATTCCGGACAGAGTTTCACACATCGGAGGAAATGCCGGAGCAGGTCAGGCTCTTTTTTGAAGATGAAGAGAGAAGTGCTTATTCCGGTGTTGAGAAGGCGATCACGGATAAATACCGCAAAATCATGGAAAAACTTCCGGAACTGGATCAAATGCTCAATGAAAAGACGGAAAAGTGGAATACCAAGCGGATTGGTAAAGTTGAGCTTACCACTTTGCGATTGGCACTCTATGAGATGCTCTTCGATGACGACATTCCGCAAGGTGTTGCCATTGATGAAGCTGTGACTATTGCAAAGAAGTATGGTCAGGAGAGCTCCGGAGCGTTTGTCAACGGAGTGTTGGCCAAGTTTACGAAACAGGGTGATTGATATTCATAGCAATGTAGGAAAGAGCGTTTATTCTGTTGCACAGTTAAACGCTTATATTAAGAATATGTTTACGCAGGATTATCTGCTGTCCTCCGTCAGTGTGAGAGGAGAGGTCAGTAACTGCAAATATCATTCGTCAGGACATATTTATTTTACACTGAAGGACCCAAGAGGAACCATCAGCTGCGTAATGTTCGCAGGGAGCCGAAAGGGCCTTTCTTTTCGTATGCAGGATGGTCAGCAGGTGATCGTAACAGGTGCTGTTGATGTATATGAGAGAGATGGTAAGTATCAACTATATGCAAAAGCAATTGCGCTTGACGGGATCGGGCAATTATATGAGAAATATGAACAGTTAAAAACAGAACTCAGTGAGATGGGAATGTTTGCCCCGGAATACAAAAAGCCCATTCCGAAATATATCAGGTCATTGGGGATCGTGACCGCAAGAACGGGAGCGGCAGTCAGAGATATTATACAGATCGCCTCAAGAAGAAATCCATATATTCAGATTTTTCTGTATCCGGCGATTGTGCAGGGAGAGGAAGCGGTGCCCAGTATTGTGCAGGGAATCAGGATCCTTGAGGAAAAAGGTGTAGATGTTATGATTGTCGGTCGGGGAGGCGGATCGATCGAGGATTTGTGGGCTTTTAATGAAAGAGAAATTGCACAAGCTGTTTTCAATTGCAATATTCCTATTATCTCAGCAGTCGGTCATGAAACAGACACAACAATCATTGATTTTGTATCTGATTTACGTGCACCGACACCATCCGCTGCCGCAGAACTTGCAGTAGCGGATATACGCGAGCTTTTTGGCAGATTCGAGGATTATCGTGAAAAACTGCGGAATATAATGAAAGCTCAGATTGAGCAAAGACGAAGCGAACTGGAGCATTATCGGCAACAGATCAGGATATTGAGTCCAACAGTCAAAATCAGGAGCCAGCGGCTATATCAAATACAACTGGAAGAGAAATTGGAAGCCTTGATGAGATCGATTCTTACCAAAAAGAAACATCGATTGGAGTTATATATCGAGAAAATGAAGGGGTTATCGCCGCTTGATAAACTCGCAGGAGGATATTCTTATGTGGAGGATATAAGCGGAAGGAATTTGCGGTCGATAAATGAGGTTGCAAAAGGTGACAAAGTTCGGATCATTATGACGGATGGTTTATTGGAAGCGGAAATCCTTTCAAAGAAAATGATACAGGACCGGCGAACGGATGCCTCTGAAGGAAATGATGGATTCCGATCAGCCGGAAAGGGAAAGATGAAATGAGCAAAACAAAGAAGGCAAGTGAGACAGCGGAAGGACTGGAACAGAAATTTGAAAAGCTCGAGGAATTGATCGAGACGATGTCCGATGAAGAGATTTCGCTGGAAGAGGCGTTTGACGCATATAGCAGGGGAATGGAGCTCTTGAGACAGTGTAGTGAGCAGATCGACCTTGTGGAGAAAAAGGTTCTGGTACTCAGCTCCCAAGGAGAGACAGAGGAGTTGGAAGATATCGGAGAATTCTGATCGGGAGGATATTCCACATGCAGGAAGATACATTTCAGGAATTATTAAGATCAAAAACAAATAAAGTACAGGACAGCATTACAAAATGCTTTGGAATATATAAAGAACAGTATCGGACAAGAAGCGAGATCCAGACTGTATTGGATGCA
>Ga0310786_10013589_pt1 | contig 10042 bp, 8 predicted proteins | sample AusTroGonzalo_MG_FD_203881 | JGI IMG/M metagenome (GOLD analysis project Ga0310786, IMG submission 203881) | Bovine rumen microbial communities from tropical cattle in Woodstock, Queensland, Australia - Gonzalo_03 (v2) (version 2) | ecosystem: Host-associated > Mammals > Digestive system >... | reverse complement strand
AACTACCACGGCGAGGGAGCCGGTGCATTGCGCACTATAAACCCTGAGACAATGGAGGAACTCCGCAACATATTCCGCGTAACCGGAGGAATGGATTTCCATGATTCCATAAAAAACGGCCCGCACAATGAATAAGTTCGGATTTGCCATCAAGACTCCACGGTCGGAGAACATGGACAAGGTATCGCTGGAGCGTTACCATATGTTGCTGGACCGTGAGCCCTCTTTCAAACGCTGCTTCCAGTGCGGATGCTGCAGTGCCACATGCTCGGCACGCCAGTTTACCGAATTCAGCATACGCCGCGTACACACATCTTTCCGCCGCGGAGAGTACACAGGTCTGGATGAGGAACTCCAAAAGTGCATGCTCTGCGGCAAATGCACCCTGGTCTGCCCGCGTGGGGTAAACCTAAGGTCACTCATTATCAATATGCGTCAGATCCTTGACGAGACTAAACAGTAAGGAGCCATGAAGATACACGCATATCCGTATAATGATTTTGTGATTCCGTTCCTGATAGGTACGGTACTGCTGTTCGGCATCATCATCTACAAGTACATACGCTGGATCCGCAAGTTCAGCCCGGAGCAGCGCAAGGTTATACGCAGCAACTGGTACTCCTGGAAGATATTCCCAGCCATCTGGGAGATGATACGTGAGGGATTGCTACATGTACGCATACTCAAGAAAAACCTGCTGCTGGGTATCATGCACCAGGCATACGCTCTGGGTTGGTTCCTGCTTATAGTAGTGGGTGCCATAGAGAGCCGCGACGCTTTCTACACCATGCAGCATGAGCAGTCTATCGAGGCTGTACATGAACTGCAGCAGCAGAACGGCTGGCATATCTACAACACCGGCGAGGACAAGAATCCCGAGTACCTGAACCAACGCCGTTACCGTGTTGAGACCGAGGAGGGTATAGCCCGAATCCATTATCACCGTCCTTTCTACGTAGGTATATTCTACCGCTACTTTGTACACAAGGCACCGGCATCGTTCCGTCAGCACAAGGCATACTCCAACCTGATGGACGCACTGCTCTTGTACGTGTTCCTGGGCCTGACCATGGCCATCATCAAGATTTTCTGGTCCAAGGTACTGGGAATGCGGCGTACCACCAAGCATACATTGGTTGACAGGTTCGCCAAGTTCTCGCTGTGGATGATATTCCCCATGCGTCTGCTTGCAGAGTCTGTCACGGCCTGTCTGTACGGAAACGGAGGATTCTTTACCCAGGCGGTAGGAAACATGTTTGACCCCATGATTGTGCGCGGCCTTGAGACATCAGTCTGGATGCTTTATTCGCTCATGCTGGGAGTGTTCTTTGTAACCATGCCTTTCACCCGATACATGCACATCTTTACGGAACTGCTGCTGATTTATTTCCGTAAGATAGGTGTGAGGGAGGAAACCGCCAAGACCGGCTACACACTGTTTGAACTCAACGCCTGCTCACGCTGTGGCGTGTGCATATCGGGCTGCCCGCTAGACAAGGTGCTTGAGAATCATGAGATACAGTCAGTCTATCTTATACGCAGTCTGCGCAATCAGGAGCGCGGCAGCCGCCTTAAGATGATAGCCGATAACTGCCTTATGTGTGACCGATGCACGGTAGATTGCCCTGTGGGCATTGACCTGAGCGCACTGCGCCGTCAGACACGCGCCAAGGGAACAATTGATACCACCGGCAATTACGTATATCTGGATAAGAAACAGACTCCGTTCAACGCCATAGGACGAGTAGCATACTTTGGAGGATGTATGTCACATCTTACTCCCGGCATAACCGAGTCCATGGAGCGCATATTCACCGCCGCCGGCCAGAAATACTGGTACATGGACAAACTGGCCACCATATGCTGCGGACGTCCGTTGCAGCAACAGGGATTTACAAACCAGGCTGCCGATTTGCGTAGCAAGAACACAGACCTGATAGAGAAATCAGGGGCCACCATGCTGGTAACCTCGTGCCCCATCTGTTATCAGTCATTCAAGAAGGAGTATAACCTTAACATACCCGTTGTACACCACACCGAGTACATAGACATGCTCATCAAACAGGGCCGAATCAAGGTACGTCATGATGACCGTAAGGTATCATACCATGACCCGTGTGAACTTGGCCGCGGCTGCGGAATCTATGATGAGCCACGCAATGTACTCAGTGCAGTAACCAACCTGCAGAAAACCCGCTATCAGCGTGAAAAGAGCGTATGCTGCGGATTCAATCTGGGTGATACTAAACTCAGCATTGAGCAGCAGACCAAAATAAGGAACGCATCGCTTGAGAATCTTACCAGCAAGCCGGTCGATGCCATAGCAACCGCCTGCCCCATGTGTAAGAAAGCGTTCCAGCATGCCACCAATGACTACCCCGTAAAGGACATAGCCGAGATAGTGGCTGAGAACCTTATAAACTGATAAGACTATGAACCGTTTTTGGAACGAATATCAGAAAGCCATAGCTGATGACCACTACTTCTATGAGCGCAGCTGCATCCGTCAGACCTTCTTTCCGGGTTCTGAGACGGCATTCCTGCGTATGCTCCGTGAAGAGTTGAACAAGGACATCTTTGATGATTTCCGTCAGCACACCTGCACCGGCATAGGATACCATACCGATGTGGTTCCCCTTGAGACCACCATGACCGTAGTAGCCCGCCTGTTCTCACTCATGACCGAGCACGGCTATGAGAACTACGTACCGTCATGCGTAACATCGTTCGGCGTATTCACCGAGATGTGCCATATGTGGCAGGAGCATCCCGAGCTCTTGGAAAAGACCCGTGAGAACCTCTACAAGGCCTGCAAGCGTGAGTTCAACATACCCAAGAACATAGCCCACCCGTCGGATGTGATATATCATTTCCGCAATGAGTTGGCCCAGAAAATGAAATACCGTCTGGTAAACCGTTTTACCGGCCGTCCCCTTAAGGTTGTGGAGCACATAGGCTGCCACTACGCCAAGATATTCCCAGACAAGGGTGTGGGTAAGGCTGAGTTCCCATACGTTCTGGCCGGTATGATTGAGGCCTGGGGCGGTGAGGTTGTGGATTATCCGGAGCGCCGTCACTGCTGCGGATTCGGATTCCGCCAGTATTTGGTACAGGAAAACCGTGGCTACTCTGTATCCAACACCAAGAAGAAACTGGAGTCCATGGAGCCGTATGAGCCTGATTTCATAGTATCCAACTGTCCCGGCTGCTCCATGTTCCTGGATCGCTGGCAGTACACCATCGCCGAGATGGAGCACAAGACATATGATCGTGAAGGCTACGGCATACCCGTACTCACCTATGAGGAGATGGCTGGCCTTCTGCTTGGTTATGACCCGTGGGAACTAGGCCTGCAGATACATCAGGTACAGGCCGAGCGCCTGCTTGACAAGATAGGCATACCGTATGACCCCAAGGCCAAGTACAGAGCAGCCGACGGCAAGATACTGCGTGCCCCGGAGAAACCTGAGAACCTTTTAGTCTAAGTTTGATTATGAAAAAAGTCGCTATAATAGGAGCCGGCCCCGCCGGTATAGAGGCCGCATCAATACTGGCCAAGAGTGGTGTTGAGGTTACTCTTTTTGAGAAGTCAGAGACTCCGCTCAAGAACCTTCAGGACAAGGCGTTCCTGTTTCCTAACTTCCAGTCTGCACAGGAGATCATTGATGATCTGAGCGGCAAGTTGCTGGCAGACGGCGTTACATCGGTGTTCGGTGTGGAGATTGCCGAGCTCAAGTGGCAGGGTACCGAATGGAAACTGACCGATAGCAAAGGCCAGACATATGTTACCGATGCGGTTCTCATCGCTACCGGCTATCAGGTGTTTGATGCACACCGTAAGGAGGAGTTGGGCTATGGAATTTACAAAGGCGTGATTACATCGCTCGATATGGAGCAGATGATAAAGCACGGCAAGATACTCAATGCTAACGGCGATGAGCCCAAGCGCGTCACTTTCCTGCAGTGCGTTGGATCACGTGACGAGAAGAGCGGCAATCATTACTGCTCCAAGATCTGCTGCGTGACAGCTGTCAAGCAGGCTATTGAGGTCAGGAAGCAGCTGCCCAAGTGCGAGGCATCGGTCTTCTATATGGACCTGCGTATGTGGGGCCAGGGATTTGAGGAGATGTACCGCACTGCCCAGGAAAAGTATGGTGTAAGTTTTGTACGCGGCCGTATATCGGAAGCTGCAGCAACGTTTGACGGTCGTGTCCAGTTTAAGAGTGAGGACACTCTGATGGGCCTGCCGCTCAAGATGACTACAGACCTTCTGGTTCTTATGGTAGGTATGGAGGCATCATGCGGTACTAAGGCAATAGGCAAGTCCTGTAATATAGACGGTGATTACGGTTTTATCCGCACCGTAAATCCTCATCTTTACGATAATGAGACCGGCCGTCCGGGCCTTTTTGCCGCTGGTACCTGCAAGCGTCCCATGAGCGTAAGCGACTCCATCAACGACGCCCGTAGCGCTGCTCTTGCCATCAAAGATTATTTGGAATCACTTTAAACAAAAAGAAAGAGGTCGGAACTATCCGACCTCTTTCTTTTTGTTGGTTTTCAGTTATTTTTCTATCCAGCCAATGACTTCACCCTTGGTGACAAGTGAGCCATGCTCCTTTTCGACTGCAACAAGGTGGCAGTCATAAGGTGCAGTCGCGTTGTCGATGAAGCTGTTGCCGTTGGCCTGAATGCCGACCATCCAGTCGCCCTTCTTGTACTGCTTGCCAAATGGAGGATTGCAGGACTGATCCATATAGTCAAGATCCCAGATTACGCGGCCGCTGACAGCTGCCTCGATGGGCTCTGCATCGGGATGCAGGATGGCACGCTTATCGGCTGCGGAGAAGTGCTTGACAGGTGCACCTGCGGTGCCAGCCTGAGCCTTCTCCATACGCTCCATAAGATCCTTGTTGAACTGATCCTTGGCCTGGCCGCTCTTATACTCGCGGTACTGCTTCTCATGCATGGCAAACTCAAAGAGTTCCTCATCATCCTGACCACGGTCCCAGCCGTTCTCCTTCATCTCTTTCTCAAAGCGAGGGAGCTCGTTGGGGTAGAGTACCTGAGGATCATCGGTATAGAACTCGAATCCTTTCTCCTTGGCAATCTCAATAATCTCGGGTGCCAGTTCGCCAGGCAGCTTACCTGACTTACCCAGAACCATACCCCACATGGCGGGATCCATGCGTGTGAAAGGCTTCTCGTCCATTGACTTGGAGTAGAGGTTCATAAGAGCGGCGTTCTTTACGTACTGGCTGAACGGGGTAACCAGGCAGGGAGTACCCAGCATAGGCCATATGCGCTGTACCTCATCAAAGAGCTCAACAAGCAGCTCGTCCTCGGACAGCTCCTTCTCACCCTTCTTCTTGAGGTTGGCGTTGATGGCTGCGTGCATACCCTTAAGATCGGCCATAAGTGATCCCATCATACCGCCGGGCAGGCCGCAACCTACCAGCAGTGAACTCATCAGTGAGTTCTTGGGATCGATCCAGTAACCCAGGAAATCATCCATGAAGCTCTGAGTGAGGCTGCGGGCCTCCATGTAGGCCTTCATGTTAATGTCCTTAACCAGGAAGCCTGCATCCTTGAGCATAGCCTGGATGGTGATAACGTCCGGATGAACCTTACCCCATGACAGCGGCTCCATGGCTACGTCCAGAACGTCACCGCCGGCTTTGGCAACCTCAAGCATAGAGGCTACTGCGAAACCGGGGCCGTTGTGGCCGTGGTATTGTATGATGATATCGGGATGTTTCTCCTTGATGGCGCGAACGATGGTGCCCAGCATTGCGGGACGGCCTATACCGGCCATATCCTTGAGGCAGATCTCCTGTGCGCCGCCCTCGATGAGCTGCTCGGCCAGGTTGATATAGTACTCGGCGTTATGCACCTTGGAGTAGGTGATGCACATGGTTGCCTGAGCGGTCATGCCGGCTGCCTTGGCCCACTTGATTGAGGGGATTATGTTACGCGGGTCATTCAGACCGCAGAATATACGTGTTATGTCAACGCCCTGAGCGTGCTTAACCTTATACATGAGCTGACGTACATCGGCCGGAACGGGGTTCATGCGCAATGCATTCAGACCACGGTCAAGCATGTGGGTCTTGATGCCAACTTCGTTGAAGGGCTTGGTGAATGTACGGACGGCCTGGTTGGGGTTCTCGCCGTACAGGAGATTGACTTGCTCCATGGCACCGCCGTTGGTCTCAACGCGGTCAAAGCAACCCATATCGATTATAACCGGAGCAATCTTGGCCAGCTGGTCCTTGCGGGGAACATACTTGCCCGATGACTGCCACATGTCACGGTACACAAGACTGAATTGGATCTCTTTTTTCATAGCTATATGTGTTTTTGTTATTTACATAGGATTAATGGAACGGGCTATCTTGGCGCAGAGTCCGGGGAAGAAACGCTTGATGTATACCATAAGCAGCTCCTTGCGTCCTACCAGTACTTCACGTTTTTTGCGGTAAACAGCCTTGACAATCTTGCGGGCGGCCTGATCAGGGGTGCAACCACCTGCCTGGCCGGCATCCATCTTGGCGTGCTGCTTGCCGTCTTTCTCTAATGCGTAGAACGATATGCGGGTCTGAACGCGACCGGGACATACTATGGTTACGCGGATGTTATCCTTGTAGTACTCTGCCTGAACTGTCTCAAAGAATCCGTAAAGGGCGTGCTTGGATGAGCTGTATGCGCAACGAAGCGGGAATCCGAACCGTCCGTTGATGCTGGTGGTTACCATAAGCTGGCCACCGCCGTTCTCAATCATCTTGGGCAGGATTACCTTGGTCATGATAACGGGTGCGAACCAGTTAATGTCCATGACCTTATTGATTACACGCATCTCGGTCTCACAGGTGGTGCCGCGCTGGCTTATGCCGGCGTTGTTGTAGAACACGTCTATGTGGCCGAATACCTGCCATGCCTGTTCTGCCAGCTCTGCAACCTCATCTTTCTTGGAGAGGTCAAAGGGTAGGGGCTTGGCATCGGGGGCTCCCAACTCTATGCAGTGTGCGGCAACCTTTTCCAGAAGGTCTGCCTCAAGTGCGGTGAGAATAAGTCTGGCACCTTCACGTGCAAACTCATACGCGGTTGCCTCACCTATGCCCGATGACGAACCGGTTATCCAAACAACCTTATCTTTGAACTTGTTCATTTACAATTGTCTATTGCTTGCTTGAACCAGAGCGCGCGTTCACAGCCCTCGCCGGTGTTGAGCAGAACCAGATCGCCGCTCTTGAGCTTTTTCTCCTCAAGTGCCTTGAAAAATCCTGCTATACATACTACCGATGCCGGTCCCATGTATACTCCTGTGGCGTCCTTGACCATACGTCCGTAACGCTCCAGACCCTCCTCCTTGATGCGAAGGAACCATCCGCCGCTGTTCTTGACGATGGGGCCTACCAGAGGATACATGCCGGGTGTGCCGGCGGTAAGTATTGATATCCTTGTCTGCGGAACTACCGTTGGGAAGTGTTTGTTCCAACCCTGCGGGAAATTGTTCTCGATTGCCCATTCCCAAGCCTGGACCATGGGGTCACAAGTGTCCTGCTGAACCAGCAGCATGCGCGGCATCTTATATTGCGGATAAGCACTTGCTATCTCACGCATTCCCTTCTCGAACGCGATGGGGCTTGTGCCGCCTGCAACAGCCTGCATGTAGACATCGGGTATGCGGCCCAGTTGGCGCATGCACTCAAAGACAAGTGTCTTCTTGGCCTCTACTCGGATGGGGTCGATATTGCCGGCCGATATCATCACATGCTGGTTCTTATGGAAATCGGCAGCCTCGGCCTTGGCCTGACCGTAACCGCCCTCAGATACCTGAAGGTTCTGACCGGTGGCGCGGATGGCCTGCTGGGTCTCGGGGCACATATCGTGCGGAGCGAATACGTCAAACTTGACGCCGGCCTTGGCCAGATAGGTGGCGTAGGCGGTGGCGGCATTGCCGGTAGATGCCAGGCAATACTCCTTTACTCCGTGTTTCTTGAAAAGCGTTGCTGCCAGTGATGCGGCTATATCCTTGAATGTACCGCTGCCTCCGTTCAGGTCATTGCGGGCAACCACAACCTTGCAGTCTATACCGTAATTATCCTTTGCATAGCGGCTCAGGAACTCCCACTCCTCTATGGGTACTGCACCCTCACCGCAGGTTACCTGCTCATCGGCCTCATCAAGCGGGAGGAAAGGCAGGTAGTGGTAGAGGTTGTCTACCTTCTGAGCGGGCTTGCAGAGCTCGTCCAGAAGGTGGTAATCTGTAGTGTAGGTCACCTCTGCGTGATTGCTTCCGCACTCACACAGCTGGTCATGACTGAACCAGGCGGCAAAATCTCCTATAACCTTGCCGCACTTCTTGCAGACAAGCTGGTATTTCATCCTCTCTTGATTTGAGCACGCTTGAATACGTTCATATCCTGGATGGGACCCTCGTAGTAACCGGCCTTGAGCTTCTTCTGGACATCCTTGAAGACCTCAATGGTGCGCTTGACATGCTCCAGAGTGTGTGAGGCGGTGGGGATGATACGCAGCATGAGCTGGCCCTTGGGGATAACGGGATATGTAACGATTGAGCAGAAGATTCCGTAGTTCTCACGCAGGTCAACAACCACGTTGGTGCCCTCATTGATGCCACCCTCAAAGAATACGGGTGTTACAGGAGACTCGGTTACGCCTATGTTGAAGCCCTCTGACTTGAGACCGCCCTGCAGAGCGTTTACAACCTCCCACAGATGCTCGCGGTACTCGGGGTGAGCCTTGATAAGGTCAAGACGCTTCTGGTTACCGATAACCAGCGGCAGCGGCAGTGACTTGGCGTAGATCTGTGAACGCATGTTGCACTTGAGGTGATCTATGATCTCAGGCTCGGAACTTACTACACCACCGATTGATGCCATACTCTTGGCGAATGCATCAAAGATAACGTCAATCTGGTCGATAACGCCGTAATGCTCGGCAGTACCGCGACCGTGTGCACCCATTGTACCAAAACCGTGAGCATCGTCAATAAGTATGCGGAACGGATATTTCTTCTTGAACTCTACGATGTCAGCAAGATGACCCAGGTCACCGGCCATGCCGAATACACCCTCTGTGATTACCAGAACGCCGCCGCCCTGCTCATCGGCCAGCTTGCAGGCGTGACCCAGCTGCTTCTCAAGGCTCTCCATGTTGTTGTGCTGGAAAGCAAAGCGCTTGGCCAGGCTCAGGCGCATACCGTCAAGTATGCAAGCGTGTGACTCTGAATCGTAAACGATAACGTCCTTGCGGCTGGTCAGAACGTCGATGATTGAGATCATGCCCTGATAACCGAAGTTGAGGCACAGACCTGCCTTCTTGCCTACAAACTCTGAGAAGTCATTCTCAAACTTGATATGGTAATCAGTATTACCAGACATCATGCGGGCACCCATGGGAGCACCAAGACCAAACTTGGCGGCAGCCTCGGCATCGGCTTTTCTTACCTCAGGATGGTTTGCCAGACCCAGGTAGTTGTTAAGGCTCCAGTTCAGTACGGGCTTGCCGTTGAACTCCATCTCGGGGCCGATTTCACCTACCAGACGGGGGAACATAAAGTAACCGTCGCCGATTCCCTGATACTGTCCGAGCGGGCCCGGAGTCTCTTTGATTCTCTCGAAAATGTCTTTAATCATACTGAAAATCTTTATTTTGATGTTTGTAATTTACTTGTTTGACGCTACCTGCAGATACTGGTACGCTTAAACTCCGCGAATTTAGTAAAAACTCCGGACTCCCTATTATAAAATAAGTTATAATTCTGCAGTATTTGAGATTAGCGCGTTAGATTGGTGCGTTGCCTCCGCGGGCGTTACCCCCTGCACCTTAGGGAGTCAGAACGCACGTAGGGCCATTCTCCTCCCTAAGGTGAGTAGGAAATACGCTCGTACCTGCGTTGCCCCCCTGACCTTAGGGAGTCAGAACGTACGTAGGGCCATTCTCCTCCCTAAGGTGAGTAGGAAATACGCTCGTACCTGCGTTGCCCCCCTGACCTTAGGGAGTCAGAACGTACGTA
>Ga0310786_10013588_pt1 | contig 10043 bp, 19 predicted proteins | sample AusTroGonzalo_MG_FD_203881 | JGI IMG/M metagenome (GOLD analysis project Ga0310786, IMG submission 203881) | Bovine rumen microbial communities from tropical cattle in Woodstock, Queensland, Australia - Gonzalo_03 (v2) (version 2) | ecosystem: Host-associated > Mammals > Digestive system >... | reverse complement strand
GCCTGCATCATCTGCGGACCTCCCACTCCATGCCGTGACTCGACACGACCAGCCTCCCGTGGCTCCAGAACCGCTCGTCGTGCTCGTGGAACCCGAGCTTGTAGAAGAACAGCCCGCTCAGGAACATGTCCTCCTCCTCTTTCGAATCCCACTCCCACCTGAACTTGAGCTCGCCCCTGTCGTGGCGGTCTCCGTGGCACTCCCAGCAGAGCGTCACGAGCGTAGGCTTCACGACGAACCTGCCCATCTTGGTCATGAGCAGCAGGCTCCCCTTGCTCCTCGGCGGCTCGTGGTGCACGGCATGGAAACCGTGCGTGCACCCGCACACCTGGCATTCGGGGTAATCTCCAGTCCAATGCGTCGCCTTGATGTCGTCGCGCGTGTACTCTGCTCCGAGGTTGGGGCATGCGTACATGTTCACGGTCTCGATCGGGTCGTGGATGTCGGATCCGTGGCGGTAAATCATGCGAGCCTCCTGTCATCGCCGCCAATCTCGACGGTCTCGCAGTTCTCGCACAGCCTCGACACGATGGCCTCGGCCGTCTCCAGGTCGGCGCGCTCCCACCTGTTCACGAGGGCGCCCCTGCTGAAGTTCGATGTGACAACGATGGGCTTCCCAGCCGCGTAGCGCGTGTCTATCACCTGGTAGAGCATCGACAGCGCATAAGGCGTCGGCTGCTCCTTTCCCAAGTCGTCCAGGAACAGCACCCTGCACGCGTAGCAGCGGTCGAGCACGTCGGTCGGCTTCCCCGAATACGATTCCTGTATCTCGGTGATGACCTGCTTCGAGTTCTCGAAGCGCACGGTCACGCCCATGTCTATCAGCAGCTTCGCCAAGGCGCATGCGAACGTGGTCTTGCCCGTCCCGTTCGGCCCGTAGATGTACACGGACCTACCCGCCATGACGTCGTGCGGCCTGCTGAAGTGGTCCCATTCCGATTCGAGGTAGCGTTTCGGTATGCCGGCCTTGGCGTACCTGCGCGCCGTCTGCGGTATGCCCTCGCCGTCGAACGCGCTGTCCTCGCAACCGCACGACCCGTAGCACGGGACTGCCATGGGTTTGCCGAACAGCACGACCTCCTTGCGCTTGAGCGCCTTGCCGCAGTGAGGGCATGTCCAGTGGAGCGTGGCGAACGCGTCCTTGGCGCTCTCCCTAGTCGTACTTCGCATACTTGCCCACCGCCTTCCTCGGCTCGTCCCTTTTGGCCCACGAGATGATGGTCATGTAATGCGACTTGTACTTGTCGCCCATCTTGCCGACGTACACGTCGAGGCTCGCGATCCTGTCCTCCCAGTCGTCTGGGAAACGCTCCTTGAGCTTCTGCAGCTCGTCGTCGGTGAGCAGCACGTTGCCGAACTCGCCGTGACGGTGCTTCGATGGCTTCCCCTTCCCCTGCACCCCATCCCCTTTACCAGTTACAGGTACAGGTACAGGTACAGTACAGAGACCTATCGGTACGGTATCGGCATTTTCGGATACGGTATCTATACGGTATTCATCAGGGAAAACGCTGTTGAACTTCTCTGCCACGTAACGCTTGAACTCATGGCACTTGATGGACTCTATCCCCTTGGAGAGCGGTTTCGCGAGCTTCGACGACTTCGTCCAGTTGTATCTATCCCAGTTCCGTATCAGGACCTCGTTTGTCTCGGCACAGTAGCTCACCACGTTTGCGGCACAGAGTTCGGACATCGCCTTCTCGGCCTGCGTCGCGTTGAGCCCCATGTCAGAACCCGCACGCCTGTACGATACTTCGTAGCACCCCGTCAAAGTCGTCTTCGGATTCGTGAAAAGGTAGAGCAGCATGTACTTTGCAGTGCTGCTCAGGCCCTCAACCTTGGAGTCGAGCCAGAAGTCTGTCGTTATCGACCTGAACATCTCGCGTTCCTAAAAGAACGGACAATCGTCGTCGTACACGCTGCCGGAGCCGTCCGCCTCTGGCTGCTGCGTTTGCTGCTGCGTTTGCTGCTTCTTTGTGTCGAGGAACTCGACGTCGTCGACGACTACCTCGACCTTGCTGCGCTTCTGCCCGTCCTTCTCCCACGACGAGTACCTCAGCTTGCCCTCGAGCCCGATCTTCGAGCCCTTCGAGATATAGTTGGCGACTCCCTCCGCGCGCGATCCGAACATGGTGCAGTCGAAGAAGTTCGGCACGTCCTCGTAGTTGCCAGTCTGACCGTTCTTGCGGCGGTCGTTCACCGCGATCCCGAACGACAAGATCGCCATGCCCGATTGCGTCCTCCGCAACTCCGGGTCCCTCGTCAGATTTCCCGTGAGAATCACCCTGTTGATGTTTTGCGACATCAGTTTCCTCCTATCCGCGCGCCGGTTCGACGAACTCCATGCGCGCTATCTCCTCGGGAGTGCGGACTGGTATGCCCTGTTCCTCGCACTCCCTCCTCATGCCGTCTACGAGCCGCGAGAACTCTGCGGAGTCCATGTCACGGCTCCTCTTGTAGACCTTGTACTGCTTGAACGCCTCTCCCTTGACAGTTCCCTCGTTGTGGAAGTCCCAGTAGAAGAAGCACTCCTCGGGCGGGACGTCGGCCCTGAGCATCGCCAGGTGCGTCACGCCGTAATCCGCGAGCATCCTCTTGTGGAGCTCCTCGCCTGACAGCCCGACCACCGGCGCGAGCTGGTTGAGCATTGCCCAGTAGTAAGCGTTCTGCGTAAGCGAGCGCGACTTGCGCTTTCGCTTCAGCTCGAAGCGCGCCTCGGGGTCGTGCACGAACTCGAGCAGGTGGTCTATGAGCTGCCTGGCGGTCCCCTCCATCACATGCCGCCGTCCAACGTCCGCTTGTCCGCTATGAGGGTCTCTATCTCCTTCTCGCATTCCCTCAGCTTCTCGTCGGGCGTGCCGTTGCCCATCCTCTCGCCGCCGAGAACGTTCGACACCGCTCCCTGCAGGCCGTCCTCGGTGATTCCTAGCGACAGCGCCTCCGCCTTCAGCTCCTTGAGCCTGGCGAACCTGTCGTGCTTCTTGGTCCCGACGCCGTAGACCACGGCCATCTTGTTAGAGCGGTTGCAGATGGTCAGCATCGAGATCCTGCCGTCGTCGACTTCCATATCGGTGACAACGAACTTGTCGTAGCACTGCTCTCGCCCGTTCTTCCCTTGCTGTATCCTCGTGCACTTGTCGCGGTCGACCCAGATGTCGGGCGCGGTGTAGAGCTCGCGGCCTATGCCCCATTTGAACCCCGCGCGTTTCATCGCGTCGGACGCCTCGCCCTTCTGGGCCTCCATGTTCGAGGGCGTGCCCGTGTCCCACTTCCAGACCCATTCACCGCCATCGAAGCGGCAACCGATGCCGCAGAACAGCTTCCCGTCGATGGTCTTGTAGTCGCACTGCCAGTTCTCGGGGCCAACCGTCTCGTCGAGCAGCGCCATGTCGGTGCGGGCCGTCTTGTACAGCAGCAGCCCCACGGCCTTCTTGCCCACCTGGGATACTCGGACCTCGACGTCCTCCGCTTTGAGCGGCCTGAACTCCAACGTCATTCCGCACCTCCCTTGTAGAAGCTGCAGAACGGTGCGGCGGAGCAGTAGTCCTCGCACTTGCGGCTCTCGCCCGGACGGTGCTCGACGTAGTGCCCGGTGGGCAGGAGGGCGAGCCTGTCATACGCCTCCTGCTCGGTGTCGTAGAGCTTGATTGCGCTCTTGCGGCCCTTCTTCATGACGGCCCACTTCTCGGGCTTCGCCCAACGCTCCTCGGGAGTGCACACGGGAAGCTCGTCGTCGGGCAGCTGCTCGGCCGCTTCGATTTCGGCGAACCTATCCTCGAGCCATGCCCCGATATCGTCGAAGTCGCCGTCGTCGAAGTCCCACGTGACCTTGTAGACTGGCGCGGGCGGATGGTCGCCTATCTTAGCCTTCGTCGGGGACCAGTCCTTGAGCAACGCGACGATCTCGCCGCGCCTAGCGTCGTGGCCGTTCTGCCTCAGCATCCAGGCGTATATGAGCACCTGCGTGCGCCAATCGTCGAACTCGCCGAACTTGACCTTCCAGACGCTTGAGGTCTTGTAGTCGGTGACGGTCCCCGTCTCCTTGTCGTAGAGGTCGAATATGCCCGATAGCGTGTACCCGTTCGGCATAACGACTTCCATCTTGCATTCCTTGACCTGCGAATCAGTTCCCTCGGCCTTCTCGAGCACCGAATGCACCGCCGTGCCGAATATCGCCCAGACCATCTGCGACGCGTCGCTCTCGATCTCGTCGTCGTGCCTGCGCTGCAATATCGACTCGCGCACACCCTTCATCACGGAAGTGGCGCTGTACCGCTTCGGCGTGTACCTGTACTCCGACTCAGCCGCCGATACGAACGGCTGCGGGAGGTTCATCTCGTTCGTTATGCGCATGACGCCTCCGTATCCAGCACCGAAGCTCTGGTCGTGATGTACGGCTCGCACTCCGGCACTTCCTCTATCAGCCTGCGGGCGAAGCGCGCCCTGTGGTTGTTGTTCAGCTTGAAACCCGTGACGCCCTTGGCGAACATGTGCCACCTGACGTGCTCGCACAGGCTCCCGATGCCGAAGCGCCTTCCCGCTATGGAGGAGGCTTCTGCCTGCGCCTTCATGTACTCCCATGCACGCGGGTTGGCTTCTATCCAGGCGTCGGCTTCTTCCCTGAAACGCTCGCCCTTGGCTATTGAGACCATCGCGATTTCCTCATGATTCATCTGCGGCCTCCTTGTACTCGTACCATCCCTTGTCGTCCTTGAACGCGATGTGGTCGCCGCTTGCGTCGGACCATTGGAGCAGCGTGAACTTGCCGTCGTGGTAAGAAGCCGCCACCCTGCCGATGTACGTGATGGCATCCATCTCCTCCTCGAAGCGGGCGGCTGCGCGGACCAGGCGCTCCGGAACGGTGCCGCGGACAATCTCGTTTCCGACGATCGTCATGCGACCACCGCCACCAGCGCCATGAGGAGCCATCCTCCGCCCATCGCAAGCTCTATTGCGCGGCACTTCCCGTCCGTCCATGCCTCTGGTACAATTGGCTTGCTTGACATAGCGATGGGCAAGCGTGGCGCGGTGTAGTTGCAGCTATGCCGCGTCTTTTTTTCAGTAGCCATCTCCAACTCCTTCGTCTCCTCTCCCGGACCCGAACTTCATTGCCTTCTCGTTGAACAGCAGGCCGTTGCGCCTGAACCACTCGTCAAATTCCGAGACGAGCACGCTCCCGTACCTCTCGCCGCCTATGTAGCGCAGCGGTAACGGGTCCTTCGCTCGCTTGGCCCACTCGTACAATTTCGACGGGTCCTTGTGCATCTCTGCTGCGAGCTCGGGCACCGTCGTGACTATCGCCATTCGCTCCTCCTTCCTATTCACAGCAACCCGCACATGACGGCATGGTTTTTGGTTTTTCGCACGTTGCTAGGGAAGGAACGTTCTTGAAAGGAGGCGTTTCCCATGCCGCCACGTGCGAGTTGCTGTCCCGGATAGCTGCATGGAGGGCGGCTGGTAGAATCTCCCCGAAGGGAGGTGATCGAAATGGCTAAGGATTTCAACGATTTCGTGTATAAACTCGAAAACGACGAGCTGGCAAAGAGCGAAATGGAAAGCATCATCAAAGAAGTCGAGCGTTCTATGGCAACTAAACACAGCCCTGAAGCCAAGGACGCGCTGAGGCTTGCGCTCGTTAAAGACTTCGTGCTCATTCATCTGCGCGCTTATCATGAGTGGGTGAACACAGACTGCTAAGGTTCTTTTCAAGGTATTCCTCGAACTTGTCCCAGGTGTGCGCCTTCCTGTATTCGTCGCGCATCTGGGACACCTCCTCGCGCACGATCTCGCGCACGCGTTCTTCGGTAAGTTCCATGGGCGGCTCCTAACTCCGCCCTCCATGCAGCTATTCGGATTTCAAAGTGCTGGTAGTGCTGGTAGTGCTGATTACCCGACCACTATCGGGTATAGGTCGTTAGGAGTAACTCCGAGCGCAGTTGCAAGCGCCACGACCTTGTCGAAGCCTGGCGTCGTGCCGCCCGTCTCGTAACGCGCGATGCTGTTCTGGTCGATTCCTGAACGCTTCGCCAGCTCCTCCTGCGTGATGCGCACCTGGTATTGGCGAACCTCTTTCAGGTTTTCCGCAAACACCGCGTTGTCGTACTTTTCAGCCATCTACTCACCTCCCTCGCAAGATCGATGAGCCCGGATGATTTCGGAGATATTAGGCGAATCGCCGATGAACTTGCATGTATCCGAATGAGCGCATGAGATGACACCATACGCGAGCCCTAAAGATCCGTCGAAGGCGATTGCTTGCTCTATCCTGTCAACGATTTCCAGATGGCGGCAATCGAGGCATAGAGGTTCAAGCGTGATTTCGACCATTAGGCCCTCCATCTTTCATACATCAAATCTCACTCTGTGTTGAACTTATCCAAACAATACTCACTCTGTGTTTATATGTCAAGCACAATTTTCAACTTTCTGTTGAAGTGGAGAAATGAAGAATGTATGATTTGAGTTAACCTAGGAGGTGCCGATATGAACTTACAGTTGAAGCAAATACGACAATCCAAAGGCTTTTCGCAAGACGAAATGGCATCAAAACTATCAGAGTTAATGTGTCAAGAAATCAAAGTATCGCGTTATGGCACATGGGAGCGCGGCGACAGAATGATGAATCTCGAACAAGCCTATTACTGCGCCGTCGCTCTCGGCGTAACGCTAAACGACCTCATTGGAATGAAGACGGAAGGAACCGTCACCGGCGACGAGAAGCAACTCGTAAACAACTACCGCAAGATGGAGGCCACGGAACGCGAGAAGCTCATGGGAGTATCGGAAAGCTTCGTCGTGGCGGCAGAAAAAAATGAAGCTCGCGAGAATGGAGATGTGGAGCGAGCTGGAGCTACTGTGAAGGACGGTTAGTAGATGGCCGATTGGGTTCAAACGATTATTTCGGCGTGTGCGGCAATCGGCGCGATATCCGCCGCGCTCGTCACGTGGTGGGTTTACCGTGACAGCAGGAAGCCCGATGTTCAGGTGTTCTTCGAAGCCGATACGGACAGGTCGGTCGTCATGCTAGCTGTCGAGAACTTCGGCGAGGGAGTCGCGTACAACGTGAGCATCGATGGGTTCGACTTCTCGTCGATGCCGAAGAACGACTTCACGAAGAAGGCTAAAGAGAGCTTCGTATCTCGCGGTATTCCCATGCTGGTGCCTCATGCACGTAGGGAAACCGTGATTGGCGAGAATGTGACGCTAGATATTTGTCTCGGAGATAAGACCATCGATGTCGACGTACGGTTCGACGGGAAGACAGTAACAGGGTCTATGAAGGGCTATGTGAATCGATGCCATCTCGACATTAGCTCGTTTAGAGGATCGATGCACGCGAACAGCTTGCTCTACACGATCGCAAAGGCGCAAGCTGAGATGGCCGGAATAAGCATGTGATGCAAAGCGCCCCCGCGTCCGAGCTGAAAAAAGAGGGAGATGGACGACCTGTGGCTTTGGTTGGAGACGATGTGAGGGAAGATTCTTAGATGAAGTACGAATTGTGGTGGTGCAGGGAGTTCTAGGAAATGGAAGAAAGGCTATTCGACATCGCTCAGTTTCCCAGGGAACTCGTAGAGGAACCGCAAGAGCATCTCGGTGAAATCGAGGAGCCGCTTGGCGTCGCGTTCGTCGACGAGGACGATTTCGTGCGTGGCCTCGTTCCCGGCATCTTTCATCTTCTCTACCCATGGCTTGCAGTCGGGAGGAATGAAATGGTTGTCGTCGAGGTACTTGACGTAGGTGACGAACCTCTCGTTAGGCTCGGCTCCGCGCTCGACGGCGATATGCATGAGGAGCTTCCTGATGGAGAGCACGGCGGACGTGTATGCCGTGTACTGGATGCACCTCCGTATCTCGGAATAGAGGGACGCGATCTCGTGAGGAAGGTGGGTAACGTTGGACCCGTACGGAGCATCAGGGTATTGGCTGAACAAGTACCCTCCGTCGTCCTTTATGAACGCGGTCGGGTTCTGGCACCTCGGGCAGATGTATATGAACTTGGAGTCGTCGGAGTTCTCGCGGCGATAGCCTTGGTCGCCGCCTACTTCCTTTCCGCAATACCCGCATGTCCAGCCTCTTGCTGGTATGCCGCTCGCGCTAAGCCATCCAAGTGCCATAAGGACCTCCATCAGGGAGTTTTGATTGCATTATAGCAGGTAGATGTTGTGATTTGATGAGTTGAAACCGCCCTCGCGCGATAGTTTGGCGACGGTCACGCGAGGGCTTATTGATACCAACCGAATAGACGGAAGGCAAGGTGATTCTACCATGAGAGCCGCAATGGGCGCTATCCAGCGCATGGGCAAGGACCGATACAGGGTCTCCATCGAGGGCAAGCCCAAACCAGACGGGAAGCGGACCCGCAGGACCAAAGTAGTGAGAGGAACCCGCTCGGAGGCCGAGGCCGTCCTTGCGAGGATGAAGCTCGACGAGGACAAGCTCGACCGCACCGACATCACTCTTGAGGGCTACTGGACGGCATTCTACGAGCCGACGCTACAATCCCTAGCAGAATCGACACAATCGGGATACAGGTACGCCTGGGAGTCGCTCGTCAAGCCGCTGTTCGGAGAGTACGAGATGGGCGCATTGAAGGCGAGGGACATAGAGAGAAAATTGCTCACGATAGAGAAGCCGGGATCGCAGAGGAACGCCTACAAGCTGCTGAGGCAGATGTACAACGAGGCGTACCGCGACGAGGTGATAGAGGAGAACCCGATGTCCCGCCGCATCAGGTTGAAGCGCATGGAGGCGTACGAGCCCGCCATCCTGCTGATGGACGACCTCCCGGCATGGCTCGATGCCGTGAGAGGCTCGGAGTACGAGCCCGTGCTACTGTGCATGCTGTTCGGCGGTTTGAGGCGCGAGGAGGCTTGTGCGTTGTTCTGGGAGGATTTCTCGTTCGGCGTGGACGCATGCTCCATCAGGGTGGAGAAGGCCCTCACTGAGGTGCGAGGGAAGCTCGTGGAGGGTCCCACGAAGACGGCAACTTCCACCCGCACGGTGTTCCTGGGCGGATGGCCCGCGTCGAGGATGTTGGAGCTGTCGGGCGAAGGGCCGTTGGTGCCGGACTCGAACGGCAACAGGATGCGGCCCGACAAGATCAGCCACGAGTACAGGAAGCTGGTCGAGGGAAAGGGAGCGAAGTACGTTCCCATGAGGAACCTCCGCAACTCCTACGCCACAATCATGCAGGGACTCGGAGCGTCGGACTCGCTCATTTCGAAATCGCTCGGGCACACTAACCTGACGGTCGATTACGCGCACTACTTCGCATCGAACGAACCCGCCCATCTGGCGAACGCGAAGATGCTCGGCGAAACCGTTAGTAACATTTTGCAACACGCCTAACATGAGAAAAACGCCCTGTAATAGGACGTTTCAGCAGGTCGGAACTGGTGGGCCCTGGGGGACTCGAACCCCCGACCTTGGGATTAAAAGTCCGTTCTGGGCACCTATAACGCCTGTTCACAGGCCCATTTACCTGCGGTTTCTCAAGAGCGAGTATTCCTCAGTCCGCGTGAAACCTTCAGAGATGTTACACGATGTAACACGCTTTTTCAAGCGAGCATAGCACCTTGAAAACACGAAAAGCGCCCCGGGCCGAAACCCGGGGCACAACTATCAATCTCCCAACACGAACACCACTGCAGCGGACAGCGCCAGGATGAGGAGCACGTCGAAGGTGCCCATTAGGCGAGCTTCATCTGGATGGCTTCCAGGCGCAGCTGTTCGCCGTCCGAGCCCGAGCAGAAGCCTTCGGGAGTCCATGCCTTCCAGCCGTAGTTCTCCTGGTGAACTCGGAAGTAGAGCTTCTGGCTGCTGCCCTTCGGGCGTTCCAGGACGCGGATTATGACGGCCTCGACGCGCTTGGACTGTCCCACGGTTCCCATGATCGGGTCGCCGTCTGACGTTCCCTCGCCGCTGCCCTCCACGTTGCCGTCGACCTTCCAGACGCGCCAGCCGACATCCTGGATGTGCAAGCTCACTTCGAGCAGCCAGCGCCCGTCGCTCGACTTTGGCGGGCGAATCTTCAAAGCCTC
>Ga0310786_10013586_pt1 | contig 10043 bp, 9 predicted proteins | sample AusTroGonzalo_MG_FD_203881 | JGI IMG/M metagenome (GOLD analysis project Ga0310786, IMG submission 203881) | Bovine rumen microbial communities from tropical cattle in Woodstock, Queensland, Australia - Gonzalo_03 (v2) (version 2) | ecosystem: Host-associated > Mammals > Digestive system >... | reverse complement strand
CCCCTCAGAGCCGCTAGTCGGAATCGAACCAACAACCTACGCATTACAAGTGCGTTGCTCTACCATTGAGCCATAGCGGCATAGTTTCAAAGAACCCGCTCCTCGGCCTAAAGCGAAGAGCGGGTGCAAAGATATTTCAAATTTCTTTCTGAACAAAGAAATGTGGTGGTTTTTTTACTTCTCACGCAGTTTTTCCTTGTTTTTTTTGAGTTGTCTGGTTATCGCGTCAAGGCAACCGTCAACCGCTTCTTCGAAAGTGTCACATGTCTTGTCGGCAAAGAACTCTCCGTTGGGAATTGTCACGCTGATGCTGGCCTCCTTGTTCAAGGCGGTCTCCGGTTTGACTACTTTAAGAGTAACCTCTACCTTCTGAATCAACTCGTGCACTCTTTCCAGTTTGGCACATTTCTTCTCAATGAACGCCTGAAGCTGTTCTGTTGCATTAAAATGCAACGCCCTAATCTTAGTTTCCATAGTCTTTTGGTTTTAGGCCCTGGGATGAGCCTGTTTATATATTTCCTTCAGTTCCTGGAACGTGGTATGCACATAGATCTGTGTGGTCTGCAGACTGTTATGGCCAAGAAGCTCCTTTACGGCTCCAAGCTCGGCATCATGATTGAGCATAGAGGTGGCAAAAGTGTGGCGCAGTACGTGAGGGCTCTTTTTTGACACGTCCGAAACCTTGCCCAAAGCATCTTTAACAAGCAGATAAACCTGATGACGCGGTATTCGCTCGCCTTTCCTGCTCAGGAAGAAAGCCCCGTGAGTCTCGCCAAACTCAGCTGTCCTGGCATCAAGGTATTCCTTAAGACGGCGTTCCAGATCATCACCGAACGGTATGAAACGCTGCTTGTCACGTTTACCGGTAACCTTGATAGTACGTGAGACAAAGTCTATGTCCCTGTCATCCAAGCCTATCAGCTCCGCCATACGCATTCCTGTCTCATAAAAAGCGGCTATCACAGTCCTGTTTCTGACCCCTATGAAACCCTCGCCCAGATCCAGATCCTTATCATCAAGGAGTTTGTCCATATCGGCCTCCTTGACAAATTGCGGCAGTGGTTTTTTGTTCTTGGGGCCCTTGACGCCCTGAACGGGCGAACGGTCTGTGACTCCCTTTATGCGAAGAAACCTGTAGAAGGAACGCAGAGTACTCAGCTTGCGGTTTACGGTGGTGGATTTCTCTCCCTTGTCCATCATATCCACAACCCAAAGACGGACTACATCCCTATCGGCAGAAAGCATATCCAGTTCAGGGTCAGTCTCCTTGAGAAAGTCCCGGAAAAGGACAAGGTCTCTGTGGTAACTGGCTACGGTCCTGGGCGAATAGTTCCGCTCCAACCTGAGATAATCCGCGAACTGGTCTATATACATAACAAAATTCGTCGCTGAACGGATTCAGTGACGAATATATGAAAGAAAAAAACAAAAAGCAAGTTCTCCGGAAATTTTTTATTCCTCAGCCTGCTGCAGTTTCTGCACGTAAATGGCGTGCTCCATCTTGAGACGCTTGAGTTCTGACGGTTTGTCAAACTGCTGACGACGACGAAGTTCCTTGACCACGCCGGTCTTTTCATACTTTCTCTTGAATTTCTTGAGGGCGCGCTCTATGTTCTCACCCTCCTTAACGGGAACAATAATCATTTTAAGTTCTTTATTTTTATTTAGTTCTGACTTTTCTTTTGGGAATAAGCGGCGCAAAATTAGACATTTTTTCAACAAGCACAAAAATAATGGGCTTTTTTTGCCGTTATTGAAGTTGATGAACATGATGAAACGACTTGTTTCAGTTTCCGTGTCACTCTGCCTTGCCGTATTTTTAAAGGTACAGGCACAGAGTGATGCACACTTTACCCATTTCCGTGAAGTGGAAAATTTTTATAATCCTGCGGCAATGAACCGCGACAACCGCCTGAACGTGACAGGATCCATTGCCATGCAGATGGCCGGCTATACCAATGCTCCGGTTTCCATGTACATAGGGGCCAACACAGCCATCCCGTTCGGCAGGCTGCGCAACTCCGTAGGTGTAGGCTTGTTCAACGAGACAATAGGCCTGTTCACCAACCGTCGCCTTCTTCTTGACTATGCATATAAAATAGGTATAGGCAATGGATGGATGAACGTAGGTTTGCAAGGAGGCATCATGTCACAGGAATTCAACGGAGGGAAACTTAAGGCCGAGACTCAGAATGACCCGGCATTCCCTTCCGGACAGGAGCGGGGCACAACGGGTGACCTGGGTGTCGGAATACTGTATGTAAGGGGCGAATGGTGGATGGGCGCATCGGCTCAACACATTAATTTTCCGCATGTGGAATTTGGCAAGACTGAAGGAAAAACAGCGGTTATGGACATCAAACCTACCCTATATTTGACCGGCGGATGCAATATAGGACTCAGAAATCCGTTATTACAGGTACAGCCATGCTTTCTGGTAGAGAGCGACCTGGACTTCTACAGGGTGGATCTTTCAGTAAGATGTTCTTATCAGTTTGACTCAACCCTGTTGTATATAGGAACCACCTACAGTCCGGAAACATCGTTCACCGCCATGATTGGAGGCAAAGTAATGGACGTTCTCATTGGTTATGCATACGAGTTCTATACGAACGGGTTGGGTGCGCTTAACGGCAGCCACGACCTGATGGTAAGCTGGCAAACCGATGTGGATTTCTTTAAGAAAGGAAAGAACGCACATAAAAGTGTAAGGTATTTATAACTGACATACAATGAAATTAAGAAACATTGTTCTGACCGGTCTGGCAGCCTTTATGGCACTGACACAGTCCTGCACCAGCAGCGGCTATGCCGGTACCAACGGAGGCGAGGTAACCGGTTCTTCCAAGACGGCGCTGCGCGAACCGGTGCCGTACGGCATGGTACTTGTCAAGAGAGGTTCCCTCAAGATCGGCGAAGAAGGAAACGACAGCCTTTGGGGATCAAACGCTCCCAACAAAGAGATATCGGTAGAGTCATTCTGGATGGATGAGAAAGAGGTGTCAAACGCCAAGTACCGCCAGTTTGTGGAATGGGTGCGCGACTCCATAATACGTACCAGGCTTGCCGATCCCGCATACGGCGGAGACGAGTCATTCATGATTACAGAAGACAAATACGGCGAACCTGTCACGCCACACCTTAACTGGAGCAAGCCTATTCCCTGGAAAAAACCAAACGAAGATCAGCAGAGGGCAATAGAGAGTCTATATTACCGTCATCCCATTACCGGGCAGCTGACTTTGGACATAAAACAACTCAACTACCGTTATGAGCTGTTTGACTACACCCAGGCTGCCTTACGCAAGAACCAGCTTGATCCCAGCGACCGTAGCAGGAACACCGACCAGGAGGTCTCAAGGGAAAAAGTGACCATATCAAAGGATACCGCGTACATTGATGAGAACGGCCAGATAGTACGCAAGACCCTTAACAGGGAACTGACAAGTCTCTATGATTTTGTAAACACCTACATAGTAAACATTTTCCCGGATACCACATGCTGGGTAAACGATTTCCCGAACGCCAATAACGAGACCTATATGCGTCTTTACTTCAATCATCCCAACTATAATGATTATCCTGTAGTAGGTGTCAGTTGGGAGCAGGCCAATGCTTTCTGTGCATGGCGTACAGAATACCTGCTGGCCGGATTGGGCGCACAGGCCAAGTACATACAGCGCTACCGCCTGCCCACCGAGGCAGAATGGGAGTTTGCGGCTCGCGGACGCGAGAACAGCCTCTTTCCGTGGAAGACAACCGGATCCAAGGACGATGAAGGTTGCTACTATGCCAACTTCAAGCCGGAACGCGGCAACTACACCAAGGACGGAAGCCTCATTACCACACGCGTAGGTTCATACAAACCCAATTCAAACGGATTGTACGATATGGCCGGAAATGTTGCCGAATGGACATCGACCACCTACACCGAGGCGGGCATTCTCCAGATGAACGACATGAACCCGGAACTGTACTACAATGCAGCCGTAGAGGATCCGTATTACATGAAGCGTAAGGCTGTACGCGGCGGCTCATGGAAAGATCCTGAAAAATTCATCGAGTCATCATGGCGTACATACGAGTACCAGAACGAACAGCGCTCATACATAGGTTTCCGCTGCGTACGCACACAGGTCGGTACTGCCGGAAGCACAAAGGCGCGTAAAAAATAATGAAACAAACACTGATATGGAAAATATAGAAAAGAAAGGTCTTCTGACCAGAATACAGGACTATCTGGATTCGCCCAAGGGCAGGATCCTACTGAATTATCTCTACAGCTGGGGTGCCGCTGTGGTAATACTGGGTGCACTCTTCAAACTAACCCACATTAAAGGAGCCAATCTTATGCTTTTCATCGGTATGGGTACCGAGGTGCTGGTGTTTTTCATCTCTGGATTCGAGAGACCATACATCCCCAGTCATGAAGAGGATGATGAAGACTATGACGCTCCACGTCTGCGCGGCAACATAATCATAAACGGCAGTGCAGCCGGACCGTCTGTCCAGACCGTTCCGCAACAGCCCCTGCAGACACCTGTCACAACCGCTCCCGCAAGTGCAGACGGAAGCACTCTTAATGTAGAAGGTGTGGAGAACATTACCCAGGATTACATTGCACGCGTGCATGACCTGACGCTCAAGATGGAGCAGATGTGTCGCCACTCAGAACGCATGGAGCAGAGTTCAGAGGAGATAGAACAGCTTTCACGCAACCTCATAAGCATAAACACTTTCTACCAGATGCACCTGAAATCGGCAAGTACTCAGATGGAGAATCTGGACAAGGTGAACGAGCAGACCCGCCAGATGGTGGAGCAGATAGAGGAACTGAACCGCGTATATGCACGCATGGTTGAGGCAATGAAGGTGAATTCCCAGATGGGAACCAAGTAAAATGCTATGAGCAGAAAGAAAACGAATGAAAGACCGCCATCAGCGCGTCAGAAGATGATCAACCTCATGTACATCGTCCTTTTGGCGATGCTTGCCATGAACATATCATCAGATGTGCTGAACGGTTTCACAATAGTGGAGGAGAGCTTGTCAAAAAGCACCACCAACGCCACTTTACAGAATGAAGCAGCATACCGTGAGTTTGCAGCAGCAGACTCCATGAACCACGAGAAGGTGGGTGAATGGTACGCCAAAGCTCTCTATGTAAAGCAGATATCCGACTCGCTTTTCAACTTTGCCGATGAGCTTAAGAGGCTCATTGCAGTTGAAGCCGACGGTAAGGATGCCGACGTGGACAACATCCACAACAGGGAAGACCTGGAGGCAGCCACACAGGTTATGCTTCATCCCACACGAGGCAAGGGCGGAGCATTGTTTGATGCCATCAACAACTATCGTGAAAGGATACTGGAAATGGTCAATGACCCAACCCAAAGGGATATCATAACCAACAACTTCAGTACTGAGATTCCTGTCAATATAGGTTCACTAGGCAAAAACTGGCAGGAGTACAACTATGAGAACATGCCTGTGGCAGCAGCCATCACCATGCTTACCAAACTGCAGAATGATGTTCGGTACGCAGAAGGCGAGGTGCTGCACACTCTCGTAAACAACATTGACATAGGTGACCTGCGCGTAAACGCCATAAACGCATACGTTATACCCACATCACAGAATGTGGTACAAGGCAACAGTTTCAAGGCCCGCATCATCATGGCCGCCGTTGACTCTACCGCACGTCCTGCCATCTATATTGACGGCAAGAAGATTGACTCGGAGGATGGTTGGTATGAGGTGCCCGCTACCAGAACAGGTGACTATACCCTGTCCGGCTATATGGAACTGAACTCCGGCAACGGTGTGATTCGCCGCGATTTCACGCAGAGCTATTCTGTGGTTTCACCGCTTGCAACCGTATCCGCCACAATGATGAACGTGCTCTACGCAGGATATGACAACCCTATCAGCATTTCTGTTCCCGGCGTGCCAAGCAACATGATTTCTGCCCGACTCAAGAACGGTGGAGGCTCTCTGACCCGCAGTGGCAACGGATTCATCTGCAAGCCCACAAGCGTAGGGCAGGATGTGGTAATAGCCGTTACGGCAAATCAGGAGGGACGCCAGCAGAGCATGGGTGAATATACTTTCCGGGTCCGCCAGTTACCGGATCCCACTCCGTTCATAGAATACAAGGACGAGAATGGCAATACACAGCGTTACCGTGGAGGCGGTACTCCTATTTCAAAGAAGAACCTGCAGTCTGCCGACGGCATAGTGGCCGCAATCGATGACGGTCTGCTTAACATAGGATTCCGTGTGCACAGTTTTGAGACCACATTCTTTGACAACAGCGGTAACGCCGTCCCTGAAATATCCGACGGAACGCGGTTCTCAAACCGTCAGAAAAGGGTGTTTGACCAACTGGGACGCGGAAAACGTTTCTATATCCAGCGCGTCAAGGCCATTGGTCCCGATGGCATAGAGCGCCAGCTTAACACAGCCCTTGAGGTTATAATCAATTGAGAATTGAGAATTGAGAATTGAGAATTGAAAATTGAAAAGTTATGACAATATGAAAAAGTTAGTAACACTATTTCTTTTCATGACAGCCATGGTGGGTATGAATGCACAGCCCACACGCCGCCTGCAGGAACAACAGGCACAGAAGGAGGCTGAAAAGAGCCCCACTGCGGTAACTCTGACCGATCGTGCCCGCTCACAATATACAGCACAGACAGCTATGCCTACAGAGCTTACCTGGAGACGTGACATATACCGCGAACTGGATCTCAAAAAAGAGAAAAACGCAGCTCTTTATTACCCTGAAGAGCCTCTGGGTGACCGTGTAAACTTTTTCACACTGGTACTGAACCTTATTCTGGACGGAAAGATAAAGGCATACGAGTACCGTCTGGACGGCAATGAACTGTTCACCCCGGACAATGAACTTGATCTGGAAAGCATGCTTGACAAGTTTTATATCGATTACAAGAAAGATGAGAACGGCAAGTACACTATAGATATTCCAAGTCGTGACATAGGCAAGTATTATATCAAGGAGAGCAATTATCTGGACAAACTGTCAAATTATCAGACCAAGGTGACTGCCATCTGCCCTGTGCTAATGCAAGGCGGCTACGGAGACAAGCCTACGGCATACCCCATGTTCTGGCTCAACTATGACGAGATAAGCCCCTATCTGGGACAGACACAGGTTATGACCAGCAGCTACAACAATACCACGAACATGTCACTGGATGACTATTTTGTGATGCGTCAGTATGAGGGTGAAATCTACAAGACCTCAAACCTGCGCAACCAGCCGCTGTCAGAATACTGCGAGACCGATTCGGCACTCCAGGCCGAGAGGGCACGCATAGAAAAGCAGCTCACAGATTTCCAGAATGGTCTCTGGAGTGAAACAGGGGAAACTGAGAATCAGGACAAGGCTGAAACCAAGGCTACAGCGCAAAAAGAGAAGAGCGCAAAAGAGCCTAAGGAGCCAAAGGAGAAAAAGGAGAAAGCCCCTAAAGCCCCCCGCCAATCGGCATCAAGCGGTGAAAGACTCTCGGTTCATCGCTGAACAACAGTTATATATACGCATTATAACATCAGGTTTGCCAAAAAAAAACGGCAGGCCTGATGATTTTGTTTAAAAAGTGTTAACTTTGCTGCCAATAACCTAATTACCCGCAAATAATGAAAAGAACAAAAAAAATCCTGTCTCTTGGCTGGAGTTTCTGATAATATTCATTTTAAAGTATATAGTTATGAAAAAAGCATTGGTAGTATGCAGTCTTGCACTGCTCTCTTTCATTCCCGCATCTGCCCAGTTCAGCTGGGGTCTGCGCGGTGGTGTGAACTTTGTGAACAATGACATTACGGCTATTGGCGAAGAGCAAATCAAAGACAAGGAAAGCTACACAGGTTACTTTTTAGGTCCTATGGCCGAAGTCCAGATTCCTATCATAGGATTAGGTATCGACGCAGCTCTTCTCTATTCACAGAAAGGTCTTAAGCTGGCAGAAGGCGAGACCATGAAAGACCAGTCATTATCTGTTCCCATCTATCTTAAATACACCTTTGGCCTAGGTAACACGCTTGGTATATTCGGACAGGCCGGTCCACAGTTTGATTACAAGATAGGAGACCTTGATAAAACATTCAAGACCTCAAGTCAGGACGGTACATGGCAGGACACTCAGAAATTCATTCTGGAACAATATACATGGAGTGTTAATCTTGGTGCAGGCGTAAAGCTTTTCAATTGTCTTCAGGCTGCAGTAAACTATAACCTACCTATCACTAAAGAAGGAACCAAGCAGCTGAATGAAAACCTTGACGACGGTGCATACATAGAAGCCATGAAGCAAGGAAGCGAGGCATTCAAGGCCAGCACCCTCCAGTTCATCGTAACCTTGACATTCTGACAAACAAAAATACTCTGTTAAAAGATCGGTTTCCTGTTGGAGCCGGTCTTTTTTTGTACCTTAGCGGTTCCAATGGAACTATATGCCGACATAATACTTCCGGTACCGCTGAACCAACTGTTCACATACCGTGTACCTGCCACTCTTGAACATACCGTGTTACCTGGAACAAGGGTTTATGTTCCGTTCGGCAAGGGCCGACGCCTGACCGGTTTGGTAATGGGAATCCATGAAAACCACTCTGCACAACATGCAATAAGAGACATCATCGGCATACTTGATGATAACGGACCTTCGGTCCTGCCCCACCAGTTACGGCTTATGCAATGGATGTGGGAGTATTGTATCTGCCCTCCGGGTGATGTCATGAAAGCGGCGCTTCCGGCAGGACTCCGTCCTGACAGCAGCTCGACTGAACACATGTATAAACCTAAATTCTGTACTTTCGTGAGGCTTGGAAAGAACCTGAGCGAACATATATTATCCCAAGACATGCCTTCATTCGGAAAGACCGCAGTCAGACAGCAGGAGTTGTTCGGGCGGTTCCTGGAGTTATCGGGAATCAAGGAGTACGGAACTCAGACCAGACCTGTCACCAAAAGGGCTATGACGGAATTCTGTAAATCCGCATCGGCATTCAGGACTCTGGAGGAAAACGGCTATTTAGAGACATATGAAGTGGAGACAGGACGCCTGCCGGAGTTCAAAGGCCGGGTTTGCCAACCGTCAACGCTGAGTCCCGCCCAACAAAAGGCTCTGGAAAGCATCCAAAAGACATTCCTTTCCAAAAAAGTCTGCCTGCTTCATGGAGTGACATCATGCGGCAAGACCGAAATATACATTCAACTTATACAGGAGCAGATAAGACTAGGAAAGCAGGTTCTTTATCTGCTACCTGAAATAGCTCTTACAACCCAGATGGAACATAGGCTGCAAAGAGTGTTCGGAAACGACATGTGTGTATATCACTCGCGCTGTTCCGACAACATCAGAGTGGAGGTATGGAACAGGCAAACAGGAAACAATCCTTACAAACTTGTTCTTGGGGCGCGTTCTGCCGTGATGCTGCCCTTCAGGAACCTGGGACTGGTAATAGTGGATGAAGAGCACGAGCCAAGTTTCAAGCAGGAGGATCCTGCCCCACGCTATCACGGCCGCAACACCGCAATCATGCTTGCATCCATATGCGGAGCCAAAACACTGCTTGGAAGCGCTACACCAGCCCTTGAAAGCTACGCAAACGCCCTTTCAGGCAAATACGGACTTGTAACCGTCACGGAACGTTACATGGGTATGCAATTGCCGCAAATCAATATAGTAGATACAGCCGACCTGCGTCGAAGAAAGTATATGAACGGCCTGTTCTCACCACAGCTTATTGAAAACATCAGCTTGGCTCTGGACAATAAGCGCCAGGTCATTCTGTTCCATAACCGCCGCGGATATGCAGGTACTGTGGAGTGTCCCGATTGCGGATGGGTTCAGAAATGTGACTGTTGTGACGTCAGCCTCACTTTCCACAAGAACGGCAACACCGCCACCTGCCATTACTGCGGACGTAACTATCATGTACCTGCTGTCTGCCCTGAATGCGGAGGAAAAAAACTGCGTAACATAGGTTTCGGAACTGAACGGATTGAGGAAGAGGCT
>Ga0310786_10013584_pt1 | contig 10046 bp, 5 predicted proteins | sample AusTroGonzalo_MG_FD_203881 | JGI IMG/M metagenome (GOLD analysis project Ga0310786, IMG submission 203881) | Bovine rumen microbial communities from tropical cattle in Woodstock, Queensland, Australia - Gonzalo_03 (v2) (version 2) | ecosystem: Host-associated > Mammals > Digestive system >... | reverse complement strand
CACTGTATCCTGGATGTCAGATGGAACTCGCCTTCACCTTGAAGAATTTAGAGGAAGGGAAAAAATATACTATTACAGTTTTATATTTCCCCAATTACGGGACATTCGACATTAACACATTCCGTATCTCTTATTGTCACCAATCTGCTACCACGATTGTTACCCCTGAACACCAAACTGTTCAACCTGTGGCATATTACAATCTGAACGGAGTGAGACAGGACCAGCCTGCTCGTGGTCTGAATCTCATGAGACTAAGCAATGGGAAAACCATTAAAAGAATCTGTAAGAATTATTAACTAAAATATTAACTATAAAAATGATTATTATGAAAAAGATTATCACAAAGGCTATCGTAGCCGCAGTTTCAATGATTGTTATCGTAGTGTTAACCCTGTGCTTCACTTCATGCAGCAAACAAGAGTTGTGGCCCCTTGAGGAAAATCTCGAGGAAACGGCTCAAGTTCCACAATCATTTAGCATAGAACAGTCCGTTAGCCAAGGTATCTATCATGGCGAGCGTGGTGTCCTTGAGGTCTTGAGAAATGGAAACAGACTCGTTAACCTAACTCTGACAAACGACAATGGTAAGGGTATAACCAGTTATGTCTATTCGGATAACCGCATAGATATTAAGAACGGTGTAAACAATTCATCTACAGTGATTATAGACTCCAACAATTTGCCGCAAGCATATAGCAATCACTCAACAAGTGGCCAATTAGACTTCAGCTTCGGTATTTCTGGTGAGCTGAAACAGTTACATCTTTCGAAAGGCCGGATGACAGAAGTCTATCTCGAGTATACTTATGACACTCAAGCAGAGGGATCTGAAGCATTACGATGGGCGAGCTATTACCCAGACGTAATCAATACACTCTCAGGATGTAATGGCCTTGGAGAACTGATTGCAAATATCGGTATCACTCTGAGTAATAAAAGGGTGGACAAAATAACTGTGACGAAATTACATCAAGATACAAAGTACCTTGGAGAAATCATGGTTATCAAGGAAGAAAAGGATTGCATCAAACTTGAGAGCCGCTCCATATCAACCAATTCGACATACGGCACTGCGAACCAATGGGCAGACAAGAATGTTGATGCGGAAAAATGGTATCGAGTAAAGTGACAGGAGAGAATGACTGCGTACCTGAGATACTTATATTGGCTATACCTTAGTAACAGCCCCTACATCCAGAAATACCATAATGTATGGTATCTACAATATATATAAAAAATGTTATAAGATGCTGTAGGTTTCACTTCTTTTTTGTATTTTTGCAAAAAATAATATAGATGAAATATGGTAACACTTGTAGAGAACTTTATTTGCCAGCATTTTGATAAAATATACAAAGAGATTTGTTGTGGCACAACCGATCAGGCAGAATGGCGCAAGCTTGATAAAGGTGGAAGATTATCTTTCGTCAACTGGTCACTTCATGCGACAAAGAGTAGTGTATTGGAGAGCATTAAGCAGTTCTTTCATCTGTGTCTAAACGCCAACAATGTAGGTGAAGAATACAGCAAGATACCACGATGGACGAAAGAGCTACTGATTGCTGCATGTATGCCTTCCGGTAGCAAATATGTTGATGCCGACAGGTATAGTGCCCTTGTGCTAGCTTCAGACCCGTTTACCAAATTTTTCTTTGGTTGCTTCGACTGGTTGATTACCGATATAAACCCCCTAGACAGGAATGGAGATAGCTATCTTGAACAGTATAGCTCAAGAATATGGTATTATAAGCAGTGTGCTACCAATTGGACTAACTATGGACAATATCAGCATGCTGCCGAGCTGCTAACTGAATTGTTGAAGAAACCGCGCAATCTGGAGGCGCATACAGCTAAAGAAGAATTTTTTGCAGAGCATCCTAAATGCATGCAACAGCTTGTCTACATTCTATACGATTATATTACCACATATTACCTGATTACTCATGTATGTAAAGAAATGAATGGCAGTAACGTCTGTCTTCTTGATGAGATATGTCTTAAAACAAAGATGCCCACCGATTTCCTTTCCACACACATAATAATAGAATGTATTGATGAAAACAGTGGGGATACCTTGACTGGACGCGAGGCTGACATAAGACTTTACCGCCTTGAGGAAAAAAGCACAAAAACGGCAGTTAATGCGATAGCAGGTTCCCCTGGCAAGTTCGAAGTGACCTATTTTTCCGAATACATCATCTGCATTGTTTCTGATGGCATAGAAAGTCTGCCTTCTGAAAAATTCGTTATTGAATACGATTTTCCAGATGAAACAATTGTCAAAGTTAATATTCCACCAAAAGGTCTTCCCAAGCCAGAAAAGGTCTCAATACGCGAACTCGTATTCGGTGTCCAAGACTTATCAGCTGATGTCAATTGGATTCTTGACACTGTTGAACAATATGCTGACAAATGTGAGTATGCTGAGGTGGCAAGAATGCTAGTTATGGCCTCTGTAACGAAAACAGAGTTCAGCAAGAAAGCCTATCAAGTTGCTTTGGAGCAATTGAAAGAATCTCTGAAACAAGAAGCGAAAACAGAGTTACCAAACAACTTCGATGATTTCCTGAAGGCAGAGATGCATAAGTTCCAGGAACATTTCTCAGAGTCTTTTAAGCCTTATAGAGGAAAGGAGGACTTTTTTCAACTTCTTGAGTGCATTGACAATCTTTACAACATGTTTAGCAACTCTGGCTATGATGACAATACTCCTCATATCATTCAGATTCTCAATAATGCAGACAATATTATAAAAGAGACAAAAATCACAAATGCTACGACATCATCCGATGAGAGCACCCGCCAACAGAAAAGATTACAGAAACTGAAATATCTTTTCTCTATGCAGGATAAATATCCTGAAATAGTAGAATCGGAAAGCGCCAATATAAGGGAGTTGATAGAGAATCTTTACGTAAATCAGATTAACTATTACATGGATTATTCCAGCCCGTTGATAATAAGCATTAGAGAATTACATGACTACATAAAAAGTAATGTCGAACATTTGTCAGATGGACAGAAGGCATTGAAGTATGCAGAACTGCTTGACAGATTTCTAAATGACACACCAGACAACGTAATAAGAATTGTTCAACTTATCAGTCCTTCTCTGCTTTACTGGATTGACCAATGCGGTTCAACAGACGAACAGATAATCAGACTGAAGCTACAATGTAGCGATATTATTAAAGAACTGAGAGACAACCGAGACTTGCAGGTACCCATGATACCCGTAAGTAACGATGACAAAAAAAAGATAGAGCATGCATACCTCATTATCAGGCACTGCATAGAAGAACTTAAGGATCGCTTAAAATTATTGGGGCTGCCAATCTCTGATAGCGAACAGCTCTCTGAGGTGCGATTTGATTGTTTGTCACAGTTAGTAACATCTTGCAGCCAGAAATCACTAATGCAGTTTGTGTGTTGTTCACTCAACGTGAAAAGTGAAATGGAGTGGCTTCTTACATGTAGCAGCCTTGGCATTTCGTGTACGGAATTAGTAGACAGCACACCATATAATGATTGGGAGCGAGTTAACAAAATACTATTGCATACTTGCACAAGGGTGTTTAACATTTTATGGAAGCTATTTGCTGGACGTGAACGGCAACGCGTAGGAGATACTCTCTATTCCACAGAGGTTGAGGTAAGTAACGCAGAAGCCTCCTTAATTGTAGAATACCAGCAACAGCAAATAACAAAAATCTTTGGCGAAAAAATCCCACCCTTTTTCCTTGACATCATGAAAGTCAGCAATCATGTATTGCCCAACCATGCCAAGGCCATGTTGCTTCGTGATGCCACCGTAGTACGTAGCTGCGAAACCGAAAGTTTAGTGTATGTTGTCAGTGCTGTCCTACGCTATTGGGGATACTCGGGCCATCAGACAAGACTTTTTCTTGACAGATATGTTCTCGGGAAGTACGCAAAAACATTGGTAACTCAAGAGTCGCTTGACAAGTTCTTCATGATGCCGCGTTCGTCTCAACGCCTTTACCTTGAGATCCTAATGGAGAACAAACACCATTTCGCTTGTCTATTGCCTTGCACTCGATTTATGACGGCGTACCGATTGATTTTTTCAAACAAAGTCGATGGAAACGTAATAATAGACCAACGGGAGTTCTTCAAGAAGATGTCGTTGATGTCTATTAAAGATATACGCTATTTCGATTATCAAGAATTCGTGGATTTGTCTAACGTGGTTTCTCTCGTAGCACAATTCTCAAACCAACATCCTGAAGATGAGGAACTGTCTGCTTTGTCAATAGCCCAGACCAAGAATTATCTTGCTATATGCCTAGAGTACCTTAACAAACATCTGAATATACATCCTATAGAAGAAGGAAAGATGCAATCAGGACTTCTTCACAAAGTATATCTTCGTAAAGAGTTAAAAGGGAAAAGTCCAGATGAGCAGGCTATAATCGAGTATTTAGATCTGTTTGAAGGATTAGGTTATCATTCAAATGATTCTGGAAAATTCAAATCCGAATGGTGTGAAAAAGAAGAAAAGCTATTTAATGAAATCATTTCGATACTTAAAGAGAAGACTTCAGAGTATCAGCAAAACGAGAGTTGTAAACTATGGAGAGCTATTCACTTGGGGTATTGGGGGAGCAGAATGCCTTACGATGATATTAAAGCTGAGCGTTTGATGGCTTTACGACCTTTCTATAATCAAGTCGAATTTGACAAGGAAATAAACAACTTTTATAAAGAATGTGTATATGGTAGTGCTCAAGTGACTATTGGAAATTCTTCCGTTCTTGATGGGCTCAATACTATCAGAAAACTATTTGCACAATATGGGAATAATGTTCAGGCGCCTTTCGATGGACAACCAACAGCATTCATTGACATCCTAATAGCTATCTACAAAATGAAAGAAAAACTCGCAGATAACCTCAGAACGATATGACGTAAAAAGATGTGGAAATAAAAACAACGGCATCAGCAAGAAACTTAGAGCCATCATTGACGAGATGGCTTACAAAAGCCTCGTGCGTTCCTATTATCATTTCGCGTGCGAGGAAGTGTTAAAAATGCAGTGCTAACAAAAAAAATCTTAAGTTTTTCTTGGAAGTTATCTGGATTTTGTCTAACTTTGCACCTTGGAATAAAACCACAAATTAGATCTATCACAAAATATTATGCAAACAAGAATCAACAAACAAGAAATCAGTCGCCGAGCGACACAACCGAAGAGTTAGCTTTGGCTATACTTGTAGTTGTGTTTTGACTTGAACGATTTGACGATGTTTGTCGATAGTTCTTTGAGATGGTGCAATCATTGCACCTTGTGATAGAGACGATTCCCGAGCCAGGCTCGCTTATCTGTAGCCTTTCGAGTAAGTTTCTGTGAATGTACTGGATATTGGCCTATGCCATGTCCACACCACTCTTACGCCCTTTTATACAGGGTATATAGGCATGTTATCTTTACGAATAGCACTTACAGTTTGAGAAACTCAACAATATTGAAGTAAGTTATGATTGATGAATTAAGAGGACAGACAAAGGGAACTGTCATGAACTTCCTGAGGGCTTTAGGCCAGGATTCTGAGCTCTATTCCAATTCTTCCAAAGGATTGGAACCATTACTTCAGAATCATGATGTCTATTTATTTGCGAACCTCAACGAGGTGCTACTCGTTGAACTTGATCCTCGTTCCTCTCGTTCTGCAGAACTGGCTGATGAAGAGCCTTTTAACGACGAGCGGCCGCTATGGTTCTCTGAATCAAGTCACAGAGAATCACCCGTTTGGTTACTTGCTGTTACGTGCGAATTATTCCGAGAAAGGCTTCGTAGAGTAAGTCACCATGCGCCCAAAGTCATGGGCGTGCTGCTTACGGGCTGTGAAGTCATTAATCATGATGACATGCAGGACATCTGGAAAAAAATCAACGTTATCGTATTCGATCACATGTCGGGCTTGAATCAGCTGAAGTTCCCTGTTAACTCCGATCCAGGATTGCCTGTTGCAACATCTATGTCGTTCGTCTTTGAGGGTGACTATAGCGATGCAAATATCATGGATGCTGAGAAGAAAATGCGCCGGGATATGGAGAAAACTTATGGAAAGTCAAATGCTATCTTTGATTTTGATGATGATGAATTTGATCTCGACTTGGGTGATTTCTTCAACAAATACGACAATGCCAGTGATGATTGTGATGAGGAAGATGATGACGACTATGACATGAACGATGCTGTACAAACACAGCAATCTTCATTCGAGGATCGTTTGAAGAGAGTAATTAATAACGAAAGACAAAACGAGAACCGAACCATGAATAATGTGAGCAACATTACTTTGAATGTGTCTACGGGTGGTTATCAGTCGTCTCTATATACAGATGGCTCATTCACCGTTACCCTCATTGCAGAAAAGGGAAGCTATTTCAAGATTGATAGTTTCAAGTGCTATATCTATTCTACCAAAGAATTTTATGCAATGTGCAATTCTGTCGAAGGTTGTGAAGTGAAACGTTCAAAGGGTAGCCGTCTGACGATTGACATGAGGTCTTTCAGCATCTGGCTTCCAGGCAGTTACTTTTTGCTGCTTGTCGATGACAGCGACAGAATTCTACGTCTCGACTTCACACTTGATGAACACCTCCATGCAACAATAGGTGAACGGATAGACTGCATGCCCTGTAGTCAGGAAGACATTCTTATCTCATACGTAGAAAATAAGATTGTAAAATGGTCACAATTGGCTATGTTCCCAGGAGCTGCACAGTTACGCCAGTGGGTCATCAGACGAATGCAACTCGAAGCTTATAACAATTACCGTAATTCGCTTCATGGGCAGATGATTGGTTTCAGCTCCAACCTGCTCATCTATAAGCGTAATGACGATATTAACGAACGTTTTCTCAACATGTTCTATGAAATGTCGGCCATTAAGGATCATCTCTTCAAGTTCGTTGATTGCACCCGGCTTTACGATACTTCACGTCCCAGTCCATACGAGACGCTGAATGAGGAACTGAGTTCTGGTAGCAAGTTAGTTATCTGCCTCACCAACCTCGGCACAATGTTGAATGCCGGTGGAAAAGTGATTGTCCGTAAGGTGCTTGATCTGGTGCTTGATAAAAGCAAAGACAATATCCTTTGGATGTGTGGAACCAAAGTAGAAATGGACGCCCTTCTTAATATGTATCCTTCATTAAACAACCTGTTTCTTAAGGACAATCGTTTGGAGCAGGAGCCCTATAGTGCTTTTGATTTAGTTCAGTGTTTCCGTCGTCGTTTGACCCAGGAATTCCTCTATTTCTCTGATGAGGTGAGGGATGCTTTTGCACGTGCCATCATCAAGGGTTGTGCAACCCAGGCCCTCTGTTCATGGTCGTTGAAAAATGTTGATCGTCATGTGGTCGAGGAGGTCCGTCCCCATTACTTGCAGCATGCCCTGTCGACCATCCTCTCAAAAGAACTTACCGAACTGTCTGTGGAGGACCTTTGTCTTGACCGTCTGACAACAGGTTGTTCTTCTTTCGAGGAGAGTATGAGGGAGTTAAACATGATGATTGGTCTTGATTCCGTGAAGGAAGGAATCCGCACAATGGCCAACAATGTCCGCCTATTAATTGAGCGCCGACGCCAAGGTCTCAAAACCAGCGAAGATCTGGTATATCACTGTGTCTTCACAGGCAATCCTGGTACAGGCAAGACGACTGTTGCCAGAATGTTGGGACGTATCTATCACTCTCTGGGTCTGCTCAGCAAAGGGGAGGTATTGGAAGTTGATAGAGCCCGTTTGGTTGGTCAATATATCGGACAAACTGAGGATAATATGAAGATTATCCTTGAGGAGGCTAGAGGTAATGTGCTATTCATCGACGAGGCATATACCCTATTTGTGGGTAGCGACGACCGCAGGGATTTCGGCCTCCGTGTGATAGATAGTCTCATGACTGTCCTTACGCAGCCAAATCCGGATATGCTGATTGTTTTCGCAGGTTATCCAAAAGAGATGGAGGTGCTGCTTGATACGAACCCAGGATTATCAAGCCGTTTCCCGTTCCGTTACCAGTTCCCCGACTATAATCAGGAGCAGCTAATGGAGATTGCACGACACTTGTTGAGCAATGATGATTATATTATGACGCCCGAAGCTGAAACTGCTCTTCAGGAGATCATTAACGAGACGCTCCAGAAGAATCCGAAAAATTTCGGGAATGGCCGTTGGATACGTGATATCGTCAAGCATGGCATCGTCCCAGCTCTGGCAAATCGCGTTTTTGCTGCGGGCGGTAACGATTTCCAACACATAGAAGCCATTGATGTTCGTGTGGGTTATGAGAAACTGACGCCCAAGTCCATAGAGCAAGAGCAGAAACCCAGCCACAAAAGGGTGACTGGCTTCTGTTCCATTCTTCTGGCTGTGGCCACATTATTCGGTGGCTGCCAACAGAAACAGGAAATCAAATTCCAAGAGGCGGTTCAGACAGGAATGTCCTGTTCTGCCTCAGACAGCCATGTAGCGGTTCTTGATTCTATGTTAGTTTATCTGAATGTCGATGCTGAGCCAGCCTCAAAAGCGTCCTATGAATGGAAATGGGCCGGGCATACTCGTATCGCCTTGGGCATGGCAGAGGAACCTGTCAATTTGGACAGTCTTGATGCCTTGTCTTTCGAAGTTGACAAGATTTATGCACCTCTGACAGCCAGTTCTCCAAGTGAGGCAAGCGAGGCTGCAGGTGTGTTTGCAGCTACGGCTTGCTTCCGTTTACTCAACGCATACCATGTTCTTGCAGATCAACTCTGCGAATCGCTTGACGAGAATTGGTTTCTTCAGGAGTATATCCTTTGGAGAGGCGTTTACAGTGAATATGAGGAAAGCCATATTAACGCTTTCGGACGAAACACAAGCTATATGCTCAGCATAGCCCAAAAGACTCTCTACGAATTGCGTCGTACCATGTTGATGGAAGAGATAGGCTATCTCGATATGGAGCGCGAAGGAGCTGCAGAATGGTTAGTAGATGCTGACGAGATCTGCTGGAAACCTGAGCAGAAGGCTCTTCGACTCTGGTATGACCATCGTATGAAGATGGCCGACAAAATTGGGAATACGAACCTTGCAGAATACCTCCGTCGTATGACCTACAAGACGGTGTTCATCTATCAACATCTCCAGCTTGGATGGCAATATGACTTTGAAAACTTGTAAATACTAAGCTTATGAAGATTGGACAATTTATTGAAGAACACGAAGGGGAATTCATCATGTGTATGATGGAATTAGATGTCGCCCTCGCAGCTCTTAGCACCACCCTGGGTATCATCATCAAACTTCAACATGCAGGTATTATCCCTTATTTCTAATCATTTAAACCAAATTTTCCAGTCTTTGAAGTCAATAAGAAAGTCCTCGCCTATGTATTAATCTTTATTCTGATGGAATGTGGTATAACTAATTATTTGTGTCAATATCTCAAAGAACGAGGAATACTGTTATTAATATTCTCTGAATTGTACGAATTTGAACTCCTTAATAATTTTTCCGTCTGGCAAGGTGATTGTTTTGTTGGGGTCTCGTTCCGTTGTGGAAGCAATGCACTTAATGCCCTGGGCTTTCAATCGAGAGACTACGGCATAGGTGAAAGTCATCTCACCCATGATGTGAACTATGATATCTTTGCCGTATGACATGATAGTGTCGACGGCCTTATCGGCTAAGTCACTAACCATCGCTGAAGTGAACGATGGTGTAATATTGGGGAATTGGATGTCTATCACCTCGCCGTATTCGAGGGCTGCGGCATATTGCTCTTTGAGCCAGCCGCTACTTGGATGGTTTGTAAAATTTATGAATTTCATATTTTTTATTGTTTGGGTTTAATTCCGAGCATCTGGTCAATATAGCTTTCTAGCTTTGTGATGGCATCAGAAGCCAATTGTTTATCCATACCAGCATGATTATAGCTATTCCTTATATTGACAATATCAGTAAACATGGAGCCATATTTTTCCCTAAAGGATTTTACTTCGTTGTCCTCGAAACTCTTTCCAGAATATCCAAAAA
>Ga0310786_10013583_pt1 | contig 10046 bp, 10 predicted proteins | sample AusTroGonzalo_MG_FD_203881 | JGI IMG/M metagenome (GOLD analysis project Ga0310786, IMG submission 203881) | Bovine rumen microbial communities from tropical cattle in Woodstock, Queensland, Australia - Gonzalo_03 (v2) (version 2) | ecosystem: Host-associated > Mammals > Digestive system >... | reverse complement strand
TGTGCCATGTGCCCGTACCATAAACCGACACAGGTGGATGAGGAGAGAATCCTAAGGCCGACGGAAGAAGCATTGTTAAGGAACTCGGCAAAATGACCCCGTAACTTCGGGAGAAGGGGTGCCTGCGCGAGCAGGCCGCAGAGAAATGGCCCAAGCAACTGTTTAGCAAAAACACAGGTCTATGCGAAACCGAAAGGTGAGGTATATGGGCTGACGCCTGCCCGGTGCTGGAAGGTTAAGGGGAGCCGTTAGAGCAATCGAAGCGGTGAACTTAAGCCCCAGTAAACGGCGGCCGTAACTATAACGGTCCTAAGGTAGCGAAATTCCTTGTCAGGTAAGTTCTGACCCGCACGAAAGGCGTAATGATTTGGGTACTGTCTCAACAATGCATCCGGTGAAATTGAAGTGCCAGTGAAGATGCTGGCTACCTGCGCCAGGACGGAAAGACCCCATGGAGCTTTACTCCAGTCTGATACTGGGATCCGGTGTCATATGTACAGGATAGGTGGGAGGCTGCGAAGCAGTGGCGCCAGCTGCTGCAGAGCCGACGTTGGGATACCACCCTTATGGTACTGGATTTCTAACAGACCGCCATGGAACTGGCGGCTGGACAATGTCAGGCGGGGAGTTTGACTGGGGCGGTCGCCTCCGAAAGGGTATCGGAGGCGCTCAAAGGTTCCCTCAGAATGGTTGGAAACCATTCGCAGAGCGCAAAGGCAGAAGGGAGCTTGACTGTGACGCCGACGGGCGGAGCAGGTACGAAAGTAGGACTTAGTGATCCGGTGGTATTAAGTGGGAATGCCATCGCTCAACGGATAAAAGCTACCCTGGGGATAACAGGCTGATCACTCCCAAGAGTTCACATCGACGGAGTGGTTTGGCACCTCGATGTCGGCTCATCGCATCCTGGGGCTGTAGTAGGTCCCAAGGGTTGGGCTGTTCGCCCATTAAAGCGGTACGCGAGCTGGGTTCAGAACGTCGTGAGACAGTTCGGTCCCTATCCGGCGCGGGCGTAGGATATTTGAGAGGAGCTGTCCTTAGTACGAGAGGACCGGGATGGACGAACCTCTGGTGCACCGGTTGTTTTACCAAAAGCATAGCCGGGTAGCCAAGTTTGGAAGGGATAAACGCTGAAGGCATCTAAGCGTGAAGCCCCCCTCAAGATGAGATATCCCATAACACAAGTTAGTAAGGCCCCTTGAAGACGACGAGGTAGATAGGGCAGATGTGGAAGTGCGGTAACGCATGGAGCTGACTGCTACTAATAGGCCGAGGGCTTGACCTGAAGGTTTTCCGGAAGGATGTCCTTCTTGTTCTTTATGATTAGTTTATGGCCTAGTGGCTCAGTTGGTTAGAGCGCCGCCCTGTCACGGCGGAGGTCGTCGGTTCGAGTCCGATCTGGGTCGTATGGGATCTTAGCTCAGCTGGGAGAGCATCTGCCTTACAAGCAGAGGGTCACAGGTTCGAGCCCTGTAGGTCCCATTTCCATTGTATATGGAAGTTTTGATGATACTCCATTCTGCTTCGCAGAACGGAGCCGTACAAAAAGTTTCGTTAGGAATTTGGACTACTCCATCGCTTCGCGACGGAGCCATGTCAAACGTTCCTTCGGAACATTTGACGAGTGCCGATGTGGCTCAACGGCAGAGCAGCTGATTTGTAATCAGCAGGTTATCAGTTCGAATCTGATCATCGGCTTATGGGTGGATTCCCGAGTGGCCAAAGGGGGCAGACTGTAAATCTGTTAGCGATGCTTTCGAAGGTTCGAATCCTTCTCCGCCCATTTTTTTCTTTTTTAAAGAGAAGAATTTTAATGATTATCGCGGGATAGAGCAGTCTGGAAGCTCGTCGGGCTCATAACCCGGAGGTCGTAGGTTCAAATCCTTCTCCCGCAACTCTTTGCCCAGATAGCTCAGTTGGTAGAGCAAGGGACTGAAAATCCCTGTGTCACTGGTTCGATTCCGGTTCTGGGCACTCCCGACTATGTCGGGCTTTTTTTATGTCCGATTCTATTTACATTTATATAAAGAAAGTGTATAATTCGGGTGAAAAACGGAGGTTTTGAGTTATGGTAGGTAACGGAAAATCTAAGACTGCAGTCAAGACGCGTTATATGGTGATGACTGCATTTATGGCCGTAATAATGGTAATATGCTCATGGATAACCATTCCTATGGTGGTTCCTTTTACACTTCAGACATTTGCTGTCTTTTTTGCACTTCTTTTCTTGGGAGGAACATACGGAACATTATCCATATTTATATATATCCTACTCGGTGTTATCGGTATACCGGTATTTTCAGGGTTTAAGAGCGGACTGGCGGTTATCACCGGTCCTACGGGTGGATATATAGTAGGATTTTTATTCTCAGGGTTTATATTTATTATTATGACCAGACTGTTTGGGGAGAAAAAGGCAGTTTTGATCATTTCCATGGTGCTGGGACTGCTGATCTGTTATTTAATAGGTACATTATGGTTTATGCATGTTTATGCGGGTACGGAGAGCGCAAAGAGTTTCGGAACGGTTCTTTCTATTTGCGTAATACCGTTTATTATCCCGGATATCTGCAAGATGGTCCTGGCGTATATTATGTCAGGTTTAGTTAAGAAGGCTGTCAGATAAGTTTTTTTCGGAGAGGACAGGGTACAGGGGATGTATTATATCATTGATGATAAGCTTGAGGAGTCTACATACGAAGAGTGTTTAAAAAGGGATCATATATATGTCGCTATCGTTGATAAGGAGGAGTTCAAAAGGAATTCCGAGCTTTTTAACATGGGTATCGATATGGAGTTTGATCCTTCCATGGCACCGGTTTCATGTGTAAAGGTCAATTATGATTCGCTTACCGGCAGTTTTTCTATACCGGACAGGGCGCGTATTTCCGAGAAAAATCATGAATTTTCGTTTGTTCTTGATGAACAGGGTATTGTTTTTATAAATGATGACGGTACTGCGGAAAGGATCATTGAACGGATCAGCCAGACCAGAAAATGGAGAATGCCGAGCCTTGAGCGTTTTGTATATGATTTTCTCGAAGAGATAATCGGTACTGATATAAAGGTTTTGGAGGAATACGATAAAAAGCTTGATGCCATGGAGGACTGCATCCTGGACGGGGATGATGACGGGATCATGGAGGAGCTTGTAGAGATAAGAAGCGATATAATGGATCTTAGGACCCACTATGAGCAGCTTATCGATTTAAGTCAGGAGCTTGAGGAAAACGAGAACGGATTCTTCAGTTCCAAGAACTTAAGATATTTCAGGATGTTTACGGAAAGAGTTATGAGACTGCAGGACATAGTTTCCTCTTTAAGGGAGCACTCCATGCAGGTTAGGGATCTGCACCATTCACAGCTCGAGACTAAACAGAACAGAGTTGTGACGATACTCACCGTGGTTTCTACTATTTTTATGCCGTTGACTCTGATAGTTGGCTGGTACGGTATGAATTTTAAGTATATGCCCGAGCTGGATGTTCCTGCGGCATATCCTATAGTGATCGTGGTATGTGTATTGATAGCGGTCGGCAGTATCATATTCTTTAAAAAGAAGAAGTTTTTTTAAGGCAGGCGGGTTTGTGACCTGACTTGCGGAAAGGTAAGTTTAATGAAGAAAGTAATCAGGTTATTGGGCATTATTATGATCATGGCGCTGATGGCATCAGGCTGTAGCAAGAATGACGAAAAAAAGGAAGGTTCGGCGGATAAGACGGATACTCCTAAGGTGACCGAGGCTGTCACAGCAACGGAGATTCCTACTGTGACCGATATTCCTTCGGTAACCGATGAACCTAAAGTAACGGATACACCTACAGTTACCGATATACCTGTGGTAACCGATGAGCCTGTGGTAACCGACACACCCGAAATAACGGATACTCCGGATATAACGGATAGTCCCGAAATTACGGATGCACCTGTTCTGACCCTGACTCCTGAAGAGGTTGTTGGAGTTTATGAGGAATTCTTAAGCGGGAAACGTGAGGCTGTTTCCATAACGGATGCCGGAATGCTTGAAGAAGGCAGAAGTTATTTCCTGGAGGATATCTTTAATTCCTTCGGAAGCCAGCTTGAAAAAGAGATGCTCCCAAGTGTTTTGTCAGATAAGAAAAAGGCTTATATTGACTGCGGAATGGACGGATACCCTGAGCTGGCGGTTCAAATGTCCTTTGAAAGAGCGGATGGATATGATTCGCCTGACGTAGAATATATTGTACTTCGTTTAAACGGCGAGGAATTGGATATTGTGACCAATTTCTCGGAGTATTACAGAAGCTTTGCAACCCTAAATGAATATGGGTTTATTACTATCGGTGGTTCTAGCGGAGCACTTTCGTATTCGTGCACAAATTCATTTATAAATGCTGATGGAAAAGAAGAGTTTTTGTGGAGTGAGAGTGACCACTTCGGGTTTAGTAAGCCATATTTTTCAACGGAAAGTTATGAGATACCAGATGATCTTAAGGAAATACTGGCAAAGGATGTTGAGTATGCCGAAGGCGGAAATTCTTATGAAATGAACAGGGTATGTTTTGTCGAATATGAAGATACATTGGCAGAGGGTGAAGAATGGGAGAAGCATTATAAAGAATATTTGCTGAAGGGTTATTATACCTTTGTGGATGCTGATGGAAATAATGGCGTTACAGATGAAGAATACATCTCTTTATGTAATGAGAACGGCGTAAAGCTTATGACTTTGGAAGAACTTGACCAGATGAGAGCAGACAGAGCTTGGGAGCTTGGCTGTACATCTGAGATAGTATCGGGAGAAATGCCTTCATGGGAAGATTTTGATGTAGAAAGCGAGACGGAAGGAGATCCGGAAGCAGGTGTCGATGGAGAAGGCACAGAAGATGGTGAGATCGAGCCGGTAACAGAATAATAAAAAATCGCTGCAGTCAGACGCTGCAGCGATTTGCTTTTTTAAAACTTATTATTTGTTGAAAATGCCGCCGATCTTATCGGTAATACCTGAAAGAATGCCACCTGAAAGTTTAGCCTTGATGCCTTCAACTATGGGGTTGATCTGATCATCGGGAAGGTCAACGCCTGCAAGACCTTCAACTGTTTTTACGGGATCCTTCTGGAAGTTATCCATAGCAGCGGGATCGTTCTTGATCTTTGTAACGAGTTCGTCGATTTTTGCCTTAATATCCATTTATAGTTCCTTCTTTCGTAATTATTTGCTGAGAGCAGCGCCCTGCAACTGACTCTATTTTATCACATGATCTTACGAAAAACAATAAAAAAATGCCGGGTACGACCAGACAGGTTACCTATGAGGAAAAATATAAAAAACTTGAAAAAAACAGGGCGCGAAAGTATAATATAAAAGATGGCAAGATAATTCGCCATCTTATAACGAGCAAATTGCGAAGCTATTCGCGAGTTTGATTAAAAAGTGGAAAAAGTATATAGGAGGAAGGAAGAATGCAGGAAGTTTACGATTTTTTAAAGAAGTGCGGGACATATTATCTGGCAACGGTTGATGGGGATCAGCCGAGAGTACGTCCCTTTGGTACAGTGGACATATTTGAGGGAAAGCTCTATATCCAGACCGGTAAAATTAAGGAGTGCTCCAAGCAGCTCCATAAGAATCCCAAGGCTGAGATCTGTGCTTTTGACGGACCCACAGGTACATGGATCCGCGTATCCGGCAAGCTCATTTCTGATGATCGTCGTGAAGCAAAGAAGCATATGCTTGACAGCTATCCTAACTTAAGGGGTATGTATTCCGAGGATGATGACAACTCAGAGGTACTCTACTTTGAGGATGCAGAAGCCGTATTCTCTTCATTCGGCGGCGCTCCCAGAACCGTGAAATTCTAAAAAAGGAACCAGACCATCATGATCGCAGTCAGTGTCTGTAATGACATTGGCTGCTTTTTTTGTGCCTTCGGCCGCGTTTTTCATAGCAATCCCAAGGCCTGCTTCTATCAGCATACTGTTATCGTTTTCAGCATCACCGGCAGCGATGGTGTGTTCTATCGGTACATTAAGGTGTTTAGCCAGTTCTTTTACTGCAGTTCCTTTTCCATATCCCTTGGGTATCAGCTCCAGGTAGTAGGGAGAGGAGTACATGGTATCAAGTACATCGCCGTATTTTTCGTTTACGATCTTACGGAAGCGTTCCTGTTTCTCATGATCATGGAGCTCTATGCATATGACCTTGCAGGGAGGGGCATCCAGGTATGAAGCAGGGTCGGGACAGAAGAGCACGGGGGTCGACACCTTGGAGCGGTAGTCCTGTATCTCCTCGTCGTCTTTGGAGGTCAGGATGTATTCGTCGCTGTAGGTATGGACATATACTCCGTATTCTTCTGCGGTATTGAAGATGTCTTTTACTACAGGAAGCGGTAACCCGACTTTAAAGATGGTCTTTCCGGCGTCGCAGTCGTAGATCTGGCAGCCGTTATATGCGGCTATAAAGCTGTGTGGGAAGGTAAGCCCATACTTTTTTTGGACCTTTAACGCACTGTCCAGACCTCGCCCGGTACATATAACGAAAATATTTCCTTTGTCGGTAAAGCTTTTTAATGCTTCATATGTCATAGGTGAAACTTCTTTTTTAGTGGTAAGAAGGGTATCGTCTAGGTCGGAGAAGAATATATATCTATCGCTCATTACAATTATCCTTTCGTTTGTCAAATGCGGTTTAGCAGCGCTTGACAGTCAGCTGATACGCATATATTCTACAACAAGTTTTTCCTTATTACAATATTTATTCATGGGCTTAGGAGCGCCAAATATCCGGAATTGTATTGATAATAGCACATATTGTATAAGGACGAGACACATCTTAATAAAAAATTTATAATTGCATAATAAAAACATTAGCACTCACCTCTTGACAGTGCTAACAATTAGTGATACAATGCAGTCAGAACAAGGGAAGAGAGGTTGTTCCAACGGGACATCGGAAAGAAAGCCCCGGGAAAGCTCCTTAGTTCCATTGCTCAATAACATATAAACAATAATTGTTTAGAGTAAAGGAGGAATGACCTATGTTGTATCCTAGCATTTTTAACAAAAACTTATTTGATGACCTGATGGATTTTGAATTCCCGACATTCGGTGAGTTCGAAGATGTTGACAAGAAGCTCTACGGAAAGCATGCTGCTCACGTTATGAAGACAGATGTGAAGGAGCATGATGATAAATATGAAGTAGCTATCGACCTGCCCGGCTTCAAGAAGGATGAGATAAAGCTTGAGCTCCAGAACGGTTACCTGACCGTAGCGGCAGCAAAGGGTGTTGACAAGGAAGAGAAGGACAAGAAGGGCAAACTGATCCGCCAGGAGCGTTACTCAGGCTCTATGCAGAGAAGCTTCTTCGTAGGTAAGAATGTAACCGAGGAAGATGTCAAGGCTAAGTTTGAGGACGGCGTATTAAAGCTTGACATCCCTAAGAAAGAAGCTCCTAAGCTTCCGGAAAAGAAGACCATCATGATCGAAGGATAAAAGTTAACATTTTGTCCATGGAATGACCAAGGCCCGTGCAAGCAGTTTAAGACCTGCCTGCACGGGCCTTTTTTTCTGAAAATTGACGTAAATACTTGACATATGCATAAAAAATATGGATAATTATACTAACTATCGGAAAAGGTTATTTATAGTCGGAGAGGGGACTTTAGATGAGTGATTATAATTCTTACAACGGATATACGACAGATGCCGACAAATGTCCCAACTGCGGAGCTACCAAGGTGTTCAGTGCCCTGGTATGTCCGTCATGCGGCATGAGTTATTCCGATGCTGCTGATGCGAGAAAAAAAGCTGCTGAAAAACCGAAGTATTCCTTCCTGTCCGGTGAGTCCGGAGCCTTAGAAGAGGAAGTTAAACCAAAGATGACTTCGTTTGACCCGAATGCCACTTTTGCAAGTTATAAGAAGACCATAAACGGGGATGAGGAAGCGGTAGAAGAAGCCGGAAATGCAGGAGTTACAGAGGAGGCAGCAGTAGCAGCTGAGGCAACGGATATACCGCTCGACCGGGCACCGGTAAACAGCGGGCTGTACGGAGAAAGAAAGTACAGAGTCGGGGATGACTTAAGCCATGCACCCATCATGGGCATATCGGATAAACGCCCGGAGGGTGAGCCCGACCAGACTGTGGTACCGACCAGATACGGGCTTGATTCCGAGACGGTTAAGCAGAAAAGAGAGCAGAGCCTTTCGGATGATGCCAGGACCGCCAAGATGTTTAGTACAACGGTCAGCAACCGTTATGAGCAATATAAAACTGACAGGGACGGCTCATATGATAAGCCTTCCTATGCTACACCGTATAACAGGGGTTCGTTTGATGCAACACCTGAAGAAAAGCCGAGCGTATTAAAGAAGATAATACCTCTGGCTATCGTACTTATCCTGGTACTTGCGGCCGGTTTCCTTATGATGAAGTACATGAACCGCGATAAGAACGACAAGGGTGTGGAGTATAATACCGGAACAGCTTCGGGAGATTATTACACAAATGACTGGTCCGAGCTTAAGATCAAGCTTGACAGCAGGATGAAGAACAGCGGAACAATTGTTATCTCCATTGCCAATGCCGCTTATAAAGCAGCGGCCGATCAGATGGGCTGTGAGATGGAGATACACTTGCTTACAACCTATAATAATAATCCTGCGATCATGGTACTCTCATATGCCAAAACCTCTTTACTCGGAAAGATATTCGGCACGAGCGAGGATGAATTCTTAAGTGACGAAGAGTTAGGCAAGGCTGTAGCACAGGGAGCAGGAAGCTTTAGAAGAGAGTCGGATATAGTGCTTGGCGGACTAACATATAAGGTGGTATCAAGCGAGGTTACAAGTACAATAGACGGTTCAAAGGGACGCGGATACATGTGCGTAAGAAGAGTAGGTAACAGGCTGAACATCGTAATGCTGTACGAATTCCCCGGTATCTCGTTAACCACATTAAAGCAGTATTTTGAAGATTACAGATAACGGTTTATACCCGGCGCGGTCTGCGGATTAGACCGCGCCATTTTGTAATTATAAGGGTTTAAAAATAGTTTGATTTTGATAATATATATATAAAGGTATTGTGGGCAGATAGGTCCGGAGGTGTTGATCAAACCGGATTTTAGTGGAGAAAAAATGATATATAGAATACTTAAAGAAGAGGAATACGAAAAAAATAAATTTATCCTTCCGAATCCCGGCAGGCGTTTCTGGATAGAAAGCGGAAAAGCGCTTGAAGTAAAAAAATGCGGATTCGTTAACGATGAAGGCGTGGTAGACAAAAAGGGCGCATACTGCTCTGACACCACGCTCTATATGCGTCCGGTCATAGAATATGATAAGGACGAGCAGAGGGATATAGTTTTTACCGAGGGGCAGCAGGTGGTGCTTTACGGCCTGGAATGGACCGCTATCTCGGATGATGTACTCGTATGCGACAGATGTGTAGAAGAATGCAAGTTTGATGACCATGAGACCGACTTTGAAAATTCGTATTTAAAATATGCCATATATCAATATCTTAAAAGAAGATCCGCAGAGGAAGCTTTTAATCCACCCTCAAGTATAGAGGAGATCCCCGATTCGGAGATAGAAGTCGATGAAAGCGAGTTTTCGTACAGCTTCCTGTCCAACCTGATATGCATTTTCTTGGCTGCGGCTGCCGGTATAGTATGTACGCTATCCTTCAGTCCCATTTCCATATCGGTGTTTGCCCTTGTTGTTGTGGCATCGGCAGTGATCATGGGTAAGTATAATGTAAGAAAGATTAAAGAAGGTATAAGAAACACTAAAAAGAAATACAGAAAAAAGATCGTAGAGCAGCAGACCAAGGCGAAAGAGATCGCAGTGAAAAAGGGCGATTATGCCTTGAGCCTTGAGGGCATAGCTGATGAATCCGTAAAAACCAAGGCCTCCGAGATCAATAATCTCCTGGACGGACTCATGAAAACAGGTAACAAGACAGCAGCCGCAAAGGTTAAGTTCTTTTACCTGCCCGAGACACAGAAGACTTTGGAGATGTATCACAAGCTTGCCGAAAACGGGATAGATACACCCAACAGCA
>Ga0310786_10013582_pt1 | contig 10047 bp, 4 predicted proteins | sample AusTroGonzalo_MG_FD_203881 | JGI IMG/M metagenome (GOLD analysis project Ga0310786, IMG submission 203881) | Bovine rumen microbial communities from tropical cattle in Woodstock, Queensland, Australia - Gonzalo_03 (v2) (version 2) | ecosystem: Host-associated > Mammals > Digestive system >... | reverse complement strand
TCGTGCATGGGCAGGATGGCCGCAAAGTTATAAGTCTTGTTACTTGCCAAAGCACTTGCATAGTGGTTGGGGATATAGTTTATCTCTTCCAATACTTTCTCCACTTTCTCCAGACTGAGTTTCGATACGTTCTGCCGTCCATGCAAAACTCTGTCTACTGTTCCTACACTGACACCTGCCATTTCTGCGATGTCCTTGATGCGAATCTTTGGCTGTATTTCCATGTCTGATATGTGTTGTCTGAACGTCTGTTTTTTTTATTGTTTTCCTTCAAGTGGTAAAGTGAACACGAAGCGTGCACCTGGTGAATAGGTGGTGTCGAGAACGATGTCTCCACCAAGACGACGTGCGATACTACGTGCGAGGGTCAGTCCGATACCGGTTCCATCGTAATAGTCATCAAGCTGTACGAATTCCTCAAAGATATGCTCTGCTTCCTCTGGAGGAACACCGATACCTGTGTCGCTGACGATGAAGTCTACCTTATCTTCGCCGTTCGGTTGTACATTCAGCGAAGCCTTTTCTTTCTTGTCAATACCTCCCGCTACTTTTACAGCAGCCTCAGCTGGGTGGGTAAACTTCATCGCATTATCAAGCAAGAGAGCGAGTGCACGAGTGGCTTGCTCTAGGTTCGATGCGAAGGTATGTTCGATGAGATCATGATCCACGTATGTCTGGAAATGAAGGTGTGAGGCTTTGTCTATGCCTGATTTCATCACGGCTGCGTCTGCAATATCTTTAGCCGTCACCTGATTGTTCTTCTCGATACCGGATTCGTTGGCTACATCTGAGAGTTCCAACATCTTGTTCACCAGTCCGGTGATACGTTCTGTGTTCTCAACGATACCGTTATTGATTTCTGCCAACTCCTCTTCACCGAATTCCATACCTGGCATTGTGATGACCTGTGAGAATCCACAAACAGCATTGAGTGGCGTGCGAATCTCGTGTGATATCTGCATGATGAAGTTTGTCTTCATCTTCGATGCCTCTTCTGCTTTCTCACGTGCTACGGTCAGGTCTTTGTTCTTCACCTCCAATTCGTTGTTGGCAGCAGCGAGTTTCGTGTTCGCATCCGTAAGCAATTTCTCGTGTTGGCGACGTTTGATGGCGTAGATCGTGAAAAATATAAGTAAGAGGGCGCCGACGACACCCAGCGTTATGAGTCGCTGATTCGACAGCTCTGCCTCGTTCTCTGCTATCTGGGCTTTCTGATTAGCAATCTCAGTTTCCTTCTGCTCCGTTCCGTAGATGGTGGCCAATTCGGCAGACTCATCACTCTTGTTCTTATGGATGGCGCTGTCGAGCACATCACATAGGTCGAGCGTCATAACTACGACACTGTCCCGTCGGCCTGCCTTCACATTCGCCTTCAGTTTCGGAATCAGGTAATCATGGATGTTGTCGAGGTTCATTTCTACACCCTGCTCTTCAATCACCTCATTCAATTTGCTATAGTTAGCGGCAGCTTCCGAGAATCGGTTAGCACGCATCAGGTATTCGTTGGCAGCGATTTTTCCTTGAGCCGTCTGACCGAATTCTGTGTTGAGGTATTCTTGATAAGCTTGTGATGCAAGAGTTGGTTGATTCGTTCCCTGTAAGTACCCGGCTTTATAGAGAAGAATATCTGCTCTGTGTTTGTTCATGATATTGATATATGCCTCATTCTTCCCTTCTAACGTTCTGAGTTCATGCTCCAATGAGTCCATTTTTGTGATCCAAGGTTCCACCACATCATAAGCTTCAGCATTCAACAAGCTCTTTATGATATTACCCAGACATGATATGGCGTCATTGATAGTACGATCTGTATTATCCGCATTTACTGATTCCATATAAAGTCGATACGACTCTTCATAACTCTCCAGAGCTTGTTTCATTTGATTGGTGTACAACTGACATGTACCGATGGTTGACAACAAGATGGCTTTGTCCTTCCGGTTTTCCGATGCAGTATCCGACAACTGTTGTAAGGCGGGGAGCGACACCTTCAGTGCATCCTCGTAAGCACCTCTGCGTACCAGCAACTCCGACAGACGGCGAGCTGACTTGATATAACTGAATCGGTCGGCATCATTCGTAATTTGGGCGTTCACAACTCTTTTGTAATAGAATTCCGATGAGCGTTGCTGACCAAGATAGTTGTATGCTACACCACGCCAACGGTTTGCATTGATTTCCGAGATGACACCCATGTTGTAGAAACTATCTACCAACGTCAATACTTTGTTGTAGTCTTGTGCATATCCTGCCGCAAAGATAATACTGTCAGCATGGCTGTACGAGATTGTTTCTTTTGGTGCTTGTTGAAATTTGAAACGAGGTGAAGAACTTTCCTTGCAAGAAAGCATCATCATTACGGTAAGCATCAAAACCGCTCCCAGTTGTACAAATCGCTTGTTGATCATGACCAAAATCTTATCTTGTATAATCTGTTTGCAAATATAATCAATGTCAATCGAACGGCAAAATAATTTTAATTATTTTTAGTTCAGAGGCAATATTTTTGTTCTCAACGTCTTTATTTTCTTCTTTATTCAGCTTGAATCGTCGTCAACTCTTCCAATGCATCTAATGTGTCTCCTGTAAGGAGTGTATAGGTGCTTCCCTTTTGAAGCAGAGGAGAAGAGTATAAGATGGTCTGTGTCTCATAGGCCTGGGTCTCAAGCAAAGCCAATTCAAGACCTTCAGCATCGACAATTTTGACATATCGTTTTACACCTTTAAAGTGATCCAGACGGAAGAATGCCTGCTTTGCCTTTTCGGCTTTGGGCTGGTCGCTCTTGAATGCGAGACCGATGACGGTTCCACCATTGAGCGTGAAGTTCTTCACGTCAAAGGCGGCTTCAGCACCTTCAGGACCGCATGAGCAGATAAAACCATCATTCATGTGAATACTACCTTTGGAATCTGTACCATCGTTGGTAAGACTTGTTGTAAAGGTGAAACCACCGTTGATAATCAAATCAGAGCCGATCTTTAACGGGTCGTCGTAGGTGGCGATATAGTTGTAACCACCATTGATGGTCATCTTCTTGGTGGCAGCCAGTCCCACAGCTCCATTATGCCCAATAGACTTGATGCATGTCTTACCACCATTGACAAAGATGTTGGTAGCCAATACAGCACGTGCACCCAATTCGGGATTTTTGGGGAATGAAGCATCTGTGAGGGTTCCTGAACAGGTGAGCAGGAAATAGAGATTGCCATCTTCTATGGTCACATCACCCGTTGTGTAGATACACTTACCATCGAACTCTCCGTTGTAGAAATTCAGCGCATAAGGAGTGTTGATCGTCAGGTCACAATTGGCAGTGATGCTTGAGAGCATCGCACCACCTTCGGCGGCAGCCAACTTACATGGATACTTGCTGTCTATGTGAATCTTTCCTGTATCAGATGTTCCGTTTACAAGAACCGCTAATCCCTCCAGCTCGGTTGTGATGGATGCAGAATCACCCTCAACGGAGACGGTGATACCATCCAAATTGCCCTGAACCCTCGCTTCTTTTCCGTTGAATTCAATTTGAACGGTTCGATGAACAACGAACGACGTGTCCTTGTTGGCGATGCACTCATTGATAGGAGCGTAATGTGTATCGAAATCAAAGAAATGCTTCAAGCTGTCAGGAATAAAGGCAGGAGTAGGGTAGATGCCAATATGTTGAGTCTTGACTTCCTTGATGTCTTCGATGGCATACTTCCGGATTCCTTCTTCTCTTTCAATGATCATTTGACCATCCTTATATTTAATCTGGGAGATGCCGGCTACAACTTCCTGATCCACCTGTCCTTGCATCGTGACTTTGCTGTCCTCATGTTTTGAATAGACATCATTTCCTATCACATACAGGGCCTGAGGAGTTTTCTCCTTGATATATTGTTCTTCGTTGTATTCGTCATGAGGTGTCCACTTGTCCGATTCCATTTTCTCATTGAAGATGGCATAGTTTTCTTCAAGGAATGCCATCATGAACTCAACCTCCTCCTGTGGAGTATCCGTTATCTTGATGGTGTTCTTTTTATAAGTAGGTACCCAGCGGTTCCTCTCTCTTTCCCATGCACCGGAAGTAACAAATAGATTGGCATATTTCTCCATCAGGGCCCTGATGTTTTCGAGCGACAATTCATGGGTTGAGAGGTACTGCCAACGATTGTTCATCTTTGTGGCGAAGTCATCAGGACGTTCTTTCTTCGTCTTGAATACATGGATCAGGTGATGGTATCCCAGTTTCTCTCCCCAAGCCATCTGTTTTGAGTCTTTGCTCGCTTCACTACCTCCAGCCATACGACCAATCGAACCGTCCAGATCCCATAGTGTAAATAGGAACTTGTGTTCCTTGTCCCAGTTCCGTACACTTAGATAGTAATTCTTTTTCTGATTATCAACCAATTGGAATGCCTGGATGAAAAGCATGAAATCAATGACATTATCTTCATACAGCCAATCTTTATAAGTCGTTTTGAATTCCTTCGTGTCAAAAAAGTCGCACAAATCACATATGGGATCGAAAAATACCTGTGTAATTGTGTCATCTGGATATTTTTGCTCCCATCCGTACGTGTCTTTTGACTCCTTGTACGGCCAAAGGAAAGAGTCGTTAGCTGGTCTCTCGTCATAACCACCCAAATAAGTTTCACTGCATTCCCAGTTGGCTTTCCACAGCAAACCTCTCTTCACCTCGGGAGTCGTTTCTGTTGCTTCCTTGGTCTTTTTCAAGTTGAGTTTCTTACGATCAATCTTGTCCGTGAAGCAATACATTCCATAATAGCCGCCATTGATGAATAACTCTACAAACTCACCTTGTGTACCATTACATTGATATTTGTTGTCTGTGTCGTACGGCAGTTGATCGACATTTGTCCATAAATCCATCAGTACTCGATTACGCATACGACCGTAATCAAGGTACTCTGCTGAAAGTATCCAGTCATCATCTTTCCGGTATCCCAACAGGTGGGCATCCTGACTCTCTTCGCCATTAACGAGTGAGATGTTGAGGCTCTGCTTGGGTTGTGAACCGGTCGTTGCTCCACGCAGACGTGTTCTTACATCTGACTCATAGCATGCAATTCCTTCCACTTGGGAATCCTTTAGTTTGGTTCTGCATCGGGCATCAATGACGATTACGTGTCCAGGGAATTTCTTGTTGTGCCCCTCGGTACCTTTCGTCATGGAATAGGTTCTGTCCATCTCTTTCATCGGACAGTCTAACAGTATGAATGGTAACGTGCTGAATCGAAGTGTCCATTGCTTGCTTTCACTGTCCGTAATAACGAGTTTACTTGAAACATTATCCATCCAAGAGGACACTTCTACATTACCGTTCTTACCGTTTTCAAGAGCGACATCGTTCAATTGCACGCTTGTAAAGCGGTTCTCATCCCAGCGCAAGGTTCCTTTGAAGGTAGGGCCGGTACTTGGCTCTATCGTGGCATATATGGTGTTGTCTGCCGTGTCAGCCACAAGTGGTATTTCGTTAATCCACAATCCGCAGCTACGTTGTTGTGCCATCATGGTAAGGCCAGATAGCGATGCGAAACATGCTATAAGGAATCGTTTTTTCATTTTGTTGTGTCTTTTGATTTCTTGCTGCCAAGTGTGATAAACATTTCTTCTTGTTTTTCGAGGTATTCCTCTTCCATTGAGAATTCATACTCGACTACAGGAGTATCGCTGAACGAATCTTTGTAACTGAGTATTTTGTAATGTTTGCCTACTTGCATTTTGTCATTCGAGAAGAATAGACAGAGAACATCGTAGGTGTTGGGGGTAGGGAATTGAGTGATGATGTTGCCGTCAGCGTCTGCTACAGCGACACCACTACAATAGGTCTTAGGCAGATAGAAACATACACTAGCTTGAGAGCATGTTCCGTGTGGTGTACAGCTACGAGCTCCTACACCAGTGATTTCTCCACCATGTATCTCGAAGGTCTTACCGTCGGTGTCGATACCCATCTGGGCGTCCCAACTGCCTACAGCATACAATGAGCCGTTATACATCTTCAGATTTCCAGCATCGAGACCGTCATTTTCGGAACTGCAGATGAAAATATCGCCATCATTGATGACACATCCAGAGCAGTTCATACCGTCATCCGTACAATAACTGCGAATCTTACCACCATTGATCTCGGCTTGCTTCTTCGCCTCAATACCTTCTGCTGCACCTCCTCCAGAACCTCTGACATAGATATTTCCAGAGTTTATAACCAACTTATTGATACATTTGATACCTTTCGGCGACGCTGAAGCACCTACCTTCTTTCCGTTCTTATCTTCATCCTTCTCTTCAGGAATGCGTTTACCGGTTGTGCGGACGTATATATCGGCATTCGCAATTGTCAGACCTCCGTTGTAATACTTTTTCGTTTTGTCATTGACGACAGTCTCCAATAGGTGACCAGCACTGATTCCTTTACCACCGGTTCCGGTTGACAGACAGTAGATGGTGCCTCCTGTGATTTCCATGTCCCAATTGCTCTTGATACCACAACTGGAACTATAGTCCTCTTCGTCATCATTCCATGTGACACCACCCGTAGTGATGGCTTTCACCACACCGCCTGTGATCCAAATCAGCGAGTCTGATGTGATGCCTTTCCCGGCTGAACCGTTGTTATAGGTTCTCAGCACACCTCCACCGATAATCACATGGTCCTTGCCATATACGGCCTTACCTTTCTCTGCATCAGCGTTGATATGAATGAAACCGTCCATCATGTGAACGTAGTTGTCGGAAGCAATACCGCATTTCTTGTGAGCATTCACAAAGAGTTGACCAGAACCGGAGATGCAGAGTTTACCTTCTGCAAAGATACAGCCACGTTGGTCTTCTCCCTTCACTTTCACGTATGTGGTGTTGTCCGTGAGCGTGTTGACCGTGTTCGCTGCCAGTTCAATAAACAGACGTTTCTTCAGCTGACTGTTGATGACCGGCCCTTGCTGATTGGTCAGATTCACCCCGTTGAGCACAATGCATGCTTTATGCTCGCTGTAGAGTTTGAGGCCTGCATCTTCGCTTTGTCCCGATACGATATATTTCAATCCAGAAGCAGCCGTATTGATGGTGAGGTGTGCTCCTTCCTGTGTGAAGGTCAGTGAGTCGGTGTCACCCGTTACACTTACTTCCTCTCCGTCGAACACAATGTTGACCGTTTTTGTCCAAACCGTGTGAGCCACGAAATCATCGTAGTATTTGCTCGCCACATCCGTCTCCTCCTTTTCTGCCTTCACACGCGCTTTGTCGGATTCCTCAAAAGCGATATCGAATTCCAGATCGGCAAGGTACTTCTCTGGAATCGCCATTTTCCTCCAAGGGTCTTTGTCTACGAGACTCATCTGGTCAATCGCTGTTACATCGTATGATGTCGAATCAGTATTGCTCCACAGTGTCACCTTCTCCTTTCCGTACGTAATCTGGTTCACATCATTCACGATATAGGTTCTGGTGTACCCATTGACCGTCTCGTTCACATAGATATTATGTTGTGCACTGATGCATAATGTATATATCATCATGCACAATGCGTATATAACTCTCTTCTTTTGCATTTCTACGTTTCTGTTTGCTTATTGCCCTTCACTTATCTCACCATGAACTTCACAGAATTCTTTCCCACTTTCAACACATAGGCACCTTTTGGCATTCCACTGAAGCTGACACTTGTCGTGTTGTCTTTTGTCTGACCTTTTACCTCCATCTTCTTACCGCTCATATCATAGATGGCGATATTCTTCTCTCCGTACACATCTATGCCTGTAGCTGTAAGCAGCAGCTTCTTTCCCTCAACTTCTTTGATAGCCTCATCCACGTCTTCATATTCTTCAAACGTCCAGGACAGTACCTCTGAGAAGTTCCACTCACCAACCGTACCTTCAACCGAAGATAAGGTAATCGATTTCTCACCAAACGCCATCTGAGGCTCCTTCAGAAGGCTGCACACAATCTGCGTGCTGTCTGACAGATGTATGATAAGTGCTTTACCCGCAAAGCAGGGAAGAATACCCAGCATCGCAACAACAATCACAGATAATACTTTAACTTTCATCATCGTAAACTTTAATTGATTTATAATTTGCGACAAAGGTAATAAATATTTACCATTTACCATTTACCATTTACCATTTTTTTTATAAAAAATGTGTAAAAGTATCAGTTTGTTCTGCTGTTTTTGTTAAAGAAGGTTTAAATGCACCGCTATTTGTAGTTTTTCCTGACACCTTGCGTCTTATGGGCAAAAACATTTCAACGAACAGTTTAACATTAAGAATTATGAAAAAAATAATGATGAATCTCAGATTGATGGCCTTTGTGGCTGCAACAATGATGACGTTGATGTCTTTTGCCAAGACAAAGGACGTAAGTGGACGGGTAATTGATGAGCAGGGACAATCTCTCCCATTCGTGAACGTGGTGTTGATGTCGCTTCCCGACTCAACTTTCATTCAGGGAGCTGTGACCGATGATCAGGGTGTGTTCCACTTGGTATGTAAATTAGAGAAAGCCGGACTGCTGAAAGTCTCTTGCATCGGCTACGAAACACAATTTATTTCACTTTCAGGAGACAGTGAGGGAACCGTTATCCGGTTAAAGGAAGATGCTCAGTTGTTGGGTGAGGTGACGGTGAAAGCCCAACTGCCCAAGACCCAGCTCACGGGTGAAGGTCTGCAGACCAATGTCAAGGGTTCTGTGCTCGAGAATGCCGGAACGGCTAAAGATGTACTGGCCAAGACTCCTGGTATGATGAAAACGAAGGATGGGGTAGAGGTCATCGGACGTGGTGAACCGCAGATCTATATCAACGGTCATCGTGTAAGCGATGCCAGCGAACTGGAGCGTCTGCAGAGTAACGAGATCCAGAACATTGAGGTCATCTCCAATCCAGGTGCTCAGTACAAGGCAAATGTACGAAGTGTGGTACGTATTCGTACCATCAAGCGTCAGGGCGAGGGTTTCGGTTTCAATGTAAACGCTTCCGACGAACAGTCGCTTCGATGGTCAGAAGGAAATAACCCGAAGGTGGCTGTCGATGTAAACTACCGTACAGGAGGTGTGGACATCTTTGCCGGCGCTAACTATACGCGTGGTACTGCTCGCCAGTTAAGCGATATTGAGAAATCCACATTCGGCAATAAGGTCTTTCATGAAGTGGGCGATATCGAGGCCGAAACATACGCTCAGATATTGCACAGCAATGTAGGTGTCAACTGGCAGATTGCCGATAACCACTTCATGGGAGGAAAAATAGAGTGGGGCAGACAGCTGCAGGAAAAGAGTCATACGCTCGTCAACGATAACGTCTATGAGGATGGTGTGCTGACCGACCGTCTCTCCACCATCACCGACGACCGTCTTGCCAATCATCCGTCCTATACGTTGGGTGGAAACCTCTATTACAACGGTACTGTAGGCCAGAAACTGGGTGTCGATGTGAACCTCGACTACTATGGAACGGAGGATTATTTCAAATCTGTTTCTCGCGAGACTGCTACGATGTCTCATGATGCCAATATCCAGACCAACAGCAACAACGATGCACAGCTCTATGCAGCCAAGGCCGTACTTTCTTATCTTATATGGAAGGGTATGCTGCAGGCAGGAACCGAAGAGACCTTCACGCGTCGCACGGACGTATATAATATAAGTGGTGTCAACATCCCTGCATCGTCAGCCAAAGTGAAGGAGGATACCTATGCAGGGTTTGCCACCTATGGTTTCGCTTTGCCGAAAGTTGGACAGCTCAGTGCGGGTGTGCGCTACGAATATGTGCGCTATAAATACGATGATGCCTTAGCTCCTGCCAACAACCTTCTTCGTAATTACGGCAACTGGTTCCCAACAGTTTCCTATGCAGGCGTATTCGGTCCTGTACAGATGATGCTCAACTACAGCGCCAAGACCGAGCGACCCAGCTACTCATCTCTATCGAGTGCTATCCGTTACAACAGCCGTTATACCTGGCAGAGTGGAAACGCTCAGTTGCAACCCGAGTTGTCACACAATATCAGTCTGACGACTGTGTATAAGTTCGTCACCCTGAT
>Ga0310786_10013581_pt1 | contig 10048 bp, 4 predicted proteins | sample AusTroGonzalo_MG_FD_203881 | JGI IMG/M metagenome (GOLD analysis project Ga0310786, IMG submission 203881) | Bovine rumen microbial communities from tropical cattle in Woodstock, Queensland, Australia - Gonzalo_03 (v2) (version 2) | ecosystem: Host-associated > Mammals > Digestive system >... | reverse complement strand
CGCATCTCGTGGTCTATCTCTACCTGCTCGATGTAGCCGGTGCCTTCCACCTGCTCAAGCATATCTTTCTCTTCGTTATTTTCCATTTCTTTTTCTGTTCCTTATAAACACACAAAGATAGAAAAAAATATTGAATTTGCCAAGAGCGTCCAGGAGGTAAAAGACGCACATTCAGACGCCTGAGCAGGCCTTCGGGATGCGTGTTCATTCCTCTCCACGAGACCGTTTTCGTTAAATCGCTGATTATCTGCGTATTAAACAAATTCCTCTCGTCATAATCGGCGAGAGGAAAATGCATAAAATACTATATATCAGCGATTTATCTTTTACGCTAATTTTAGAAATCGTTACGATTAATCAGCCACAAACTGAATCTCTGCCTTGTTACCAATGCGGTTGGTTCCAGCATGTGTCGGGCTGGTCATCTCGGCAGATTTATCCAACTTCATGGTATCAGCCACACGGGCGCGAATCATGAGTTTGGTCATCTTGGTCATGGTTTCCAGGTGGAAAGACTCAGTAACAACGCAAACCTCATTAGCCTTGTTGGAAGTCGGGGAAATTGCGAAGGTATAAGTCACGTCACGAGCGCCAGAACCACTCTTAAGCGAGATGCTCTCGGTCTTGGTGTTGATACCCGTCCAGGTTTCTCCGCCATCCAGGGAATACTCCAGGGCGAAGAATTTCGGGCCAGCTCCGGAAGAGCAGCAGCCATAGCCGATGGTATAAGTACCCGCAGGATTCTTCACGTTCTCCACTTCGAAAAGCCAATAATCATCCTTGTACATACCATAGTGGAGCAGACGAGTACCAAGCGGAGTGTCGGTCTTGTAGGTCGGTTTCACCTCCGAGCCACTGCTCATAGGCGTACCGCCGAAACGGACAACGGACATCTTGCCGTCGTGCGTATCAGAGTACACATAAGAGCCCGTCGGATTCTGGCATTTCCAGTCCACACCTTCTTTCCAATCATCACCGGGCTCCTTGAAACTCCAGGTAACAGGGAATTCTACTCTGGAAGATTTCTCCTGCGTCAAAGAAAACACAGCTTCCAGATTCTTCTCGGCGTTATAGAAACGAACCTTTCCGACACGCTCCTGCGCAGCTTCATTTTCAGAATACTCCACAAGATACTCCTTGGTCTCCACCATAGCCTTGGTATTGGCGTCCTTCACAGTAATCCAATCATCAGCCTCAACGGAAACCTCCGTATTGGCCATAACGCTTACGACCACGGAGCCAGCAGAACTCTTAACGCTTGCCTTGCTACCGGAAACAACCGCGATAAACGGATCCAGCTGCTGACCAGCCGCACCCTGGATAATGGCAATCTCCTTACGGGTAATACCGGCTTTCACAAGGACAGTTCCCTCACGATTCTCGGAAAGGGTGCTCGGATCTACAGTAACCGTGAAGGAGAAATCCTCGGTACCTGCTTCACCGGAGGTCTTATCAACATGAATCCAATCCTTGTCGGGCGTGATGGTAAAGTCCTGATCAGATTCCACCTTCACGGTCTTCGTGGCAGGATTCTGTCCTTCAAAGGAAAGATAAGAAGCCGACACATTCAAATTGGCACGGGTAAGATTCTCCGGGCCAGCCGCAACGATAGAAATCACAGGGTTATGTTCGTCGGAAGGATCGAAATCGGCATTCTTCGGGCCGACACAGATACGCCAGGTACCACCGTTGGGGGCAGCAAGAGCGCCCTTGCCATTAGCCTGCCAGTTGGCAGCGCAGATGAAGCGGAACTCCACCTGGTCAGTATTCTGCTCGTACTTAACAACTGCGTTCACGTCAATGTTAGTAGCGCCGTCGGCTTCCATGGCATGGGTATAAACGACGGGATTGCCATCGGGACCATTTACGCCCTCGTCGGTAAGCGCCGTACCCGCAATCTTCCAATTGTCGCCGTCACGATACTCCAATCTCCAGTACTTGTGACCAGTTCCGGACACACGGGTAGTAAAGGCTAGTTTGGCGATGGTTCCCGCAGAAACAGGGCTGCTAGCAACGAATTCGCAATAGTCGCCGGGCCATACACCAGTAGCGCGAGGCGTTGTCTTATCAAAGTCAAGGAGGACCTTGCCGTTAACATCGGCCGCCTTTCCACATTCATTGTTGAACTGGATATAGCCGGCACCCGAGACCGGGGCGATATACCCACTGGCAGGCCATGTAGCAGAATATGTATTAGCCGCATTCTGGACCACCCAACGAACAGGGAAGCCCTCCAGTTCCACCTCGTTCGCAGGATACTGGGTAATGGGAATCACGTCCTGTTTTGCCGTCTCGCCCAAGGTGTACTTGAGGACGATATTGGCGCCACGGATACCGGAGTTGTTGGCAGCCACTTTCAGGGTCAGCGTATCAATCTGATCGGAGACCTCATGGCCCGTCTTGTCCGTAATCCATTCAACATCTGCGGTGCCATAGTCGGCCATGGGTTCAAGCGTATAGCTCCAGTCCACATTGGAGAGGATAGCAAGCTTCACCGTAGAGGAGGTTGCATTAAGGTTAAACTTGGCAGCGCTCATCTCGAGGAACGGAGCGCTGGCAGCCTGCGTTACGGTAATCATGCCTTCCATGGGAACGTAACCGGCGCCCTTGTCCACAAGCACATTAAAGTAGGCCTCACGGGTGGATTCAGAGCTGATATTACGATCGCTCTTGAAGAAGAAGATACCCTCCTTTTCGCCGCTCTCGGGGAAAGGATGGATCCAATCATAAGCTTCACCGGCGGGAACCACCTTCCAACGAAGATTGGAAGCCACCTTGAAACGAGTAGCCATACGAACGTGGGAAGCAGAATTGGCCGATGCCGAATAAGCATCCGAACTCTGCTCGAGCTGGAACTGGACATCTTCTTCCAAATCGGCCAGCTTTTCACCGGTTGTACTACTTTCGTACGCAATGACCTCTGCCTTGAAATAAGGATCTCCGCTGATGACATATTCACTCTCCTTCTTCTGGCAGGAAGCAAGGACAAAGAGAGCGGATGAAAGCAGAGCAGTTATGTAAAAAATCTTTTTCATCGTTCAATGCGTTTTAGTTAGAGGCAGGCATAACATAGGGATTGCGGTGAGAACCCGCCTTCTTCACATAAGACCAATCCAGAGGCGTATGCATGTTGTTGGCGCCACCCATACGCTCGAGCGCCTTCAGGACATTGGCCCGGTTGGAAGCCACCGTGTAGTTGGGATAACCGAAACGGGTAGGAACCTCATACTCGTTAGCCACAGTACCGGAAGCAGGCGTAAACTGAGGATACTCAGTTCTTCTCCACTCGTTGAAGACCTCATATCCGCAGAAGAATAGCGAGAGGTACTTCTGGCAGGCGATAAGTTCTTCGGCACTGCCGAAAATGCTCTCGTCGCCACCTGCCTTAGCCTTGTCGTAGGAAGCAAGGGAGCTAGTCAGCAGGGTCCGAATGTCAGAGTTGCGTACGATAACAGGCTTGTCGGCCTTTTTGCCAATTTCAGCCCACTTGGCGATGCTAGCTTCGACGCCAGCCTCGTAAAGGCTCTTGGCCGTCTGACCGGGGACATTAAGTTTATCCTTTTCCACACCTTCGGCAAGGATGAAGAGTACCTCCGAATAGTCCATCAGGAAAGCCGGAACAATCGTAGAGGATAGGATGGCGAAGTTAGGAACAGCAGCGCCGTCATCATATTTCTTGAAGTCGTCGGTGCTCACGCCACCACGGCTACCCTTCCAGAGATTCTTTTTCTGAACCGCATAAATCGGAAGACGGGGATCTTCGAAAGTAGCATTGCCAGCGTCATTGAATTCAACCATCATATTGATGACGGTTTCACAAATACGGTGGCTAGTGAACACACTTTCGGTCGTGCTGTTCTGACCCCAATAGGAACGATAGGGATCCTGTCCCTGGAACGGCACGGCGGCATTATCACTATTGCTGCTGAAGACCGGATTCTTAGCAGGGTCATCAACCATTGCCTGAATCCGGGCCCAATATGCGTCATCGGCACCCGACATACGGCAGAGGATGCGCATTTTAAGCGAATTAGCGAACTTGATCCAGCCAGCGTAATTGTCATTATACACCTTGTCCAGTCCCGTCTTTGAGATCGTAGGACGGCGGGCAAGAATAACGGCAGCGCTGTCAAGGTCAGCCACAAATTCGTCGACAAGTTCTGTCTGGGAATCAAAAACGGGCGTCGTGTTAGCAGCCTGCTGATAGGCCTCCTTATAGGGGATATCACCAAAGAGAGCAGAAAGCTGAGAGAGTTCGTAAACCTTCAGGATAAGTCCAAGGGCTTCATAGTATTTGTCGCCTTTGAGGATAGCCTGATGAACCATATGGTCAGCATCAAAGCCAAAGCGGGCGAAATTATCCCACTGACTCTGCCAGTTACCATCCGTCACCTGATACTGGTGAATCTGGGTGGTCTTACCACCCGTAAAGGCCGTTACCTGGGTGAGTTCGTTGGCAAAGAACCAAGCCTGATACTGATTATTGACACCAATGCCATACAGAAGGGGCTCAAAAAGGGCCGACGGGGCCGCCTTGCCATAAGCCACCTTGTTGGGATTGGTGTTGATCTCGTCGAAATTATCGGTGCAGGAAATCACCAGGGACGATGCAATGGCTACAACAGCAGCCGTAAAGAATCTAAGTGTTTTCATGGCGCCTAGAATTTAACTTTGAGATTAAAACCGTAAGAACGGCACATCGGGAAGGAACCCGTCTCGATACCACGCTTGGCATTGGCGCCATTGGCACCGGTTACCTCCGGATCAAAGAACGGGTAGTTGGAGATGCAGAACAAGTTCGTCGCGTAAGCAGACAGATTAATGCCCTGCAGGACACGGGTCTTCTTCACCAGGCTGGTCGGGAGATCGTAGCTGATACGAACTTCCTTCAGTTTGATGAAAGAGGAATCGTAGATATATTCTGCAAAATTGTAACGGTTACCCTGAAGGTCTGCCCAGTAGCTCTGAATATTGCTGGTAAGGGTCGTATTCTTTACATAGACGTTGTTACCGTCAGCATCCGTTTCCACGAAGCAGACACCATCGGCCACCAGACCGTCGGGACGTCCATCCAGAGTATTCTTCAGTTTACCTTGGTAACCCAGGCAAGCAGCCGTAACAGAGTAAGTGTCGCCACCCAGCTGAGCAGAGAAAGTTGCGCTCAGCGTCAGGTCTTTCCACTTGAGGGAAGTCGAGAGACCGGCGAGCCAGTCCGGATTCACGTTACCGAGGTAACGCAGATCATCGGACATGGAAGGAAGGCCGGTAGAAGCATTGATAACGGTCATACCGGAACAGTCGACCTTATTCTCGCCGTCCATATAGTAGGATCCTTCGGGAGCCAGGGTGAGGCCCTTACCCCACAACTGACCCATCTCCTGACCGACGTAATTGTAAATAAAGAGACGGCTACCGATAGTGGTACCCATATCCGTCTGGTGCGGCTGCATGGGATCCCAACCTTCGTACATGCTTTCCAGCGTGCTGATATTGCGGGAAGCATTAACGCTCACAGTCCACTTCCAGTCACGGGTCTTCACAGGAACGCCGTTCAGGGAGACCTCGATACCCTTACCGCGGATAAGGCCGATATTGGAAGTATAATACTTGGCACCGGTCATATAGTCCACGGGGCGATCATAAATCTGGTTGGTAACATCGGAACGGTAGGCCGCGATATCGAAGCCAAGACGATTATCAAGGAAACGACCTTCCAAACCAATTTCCCAAGTTGCCACCATTTCCGGCTTCAGATTCTCGTCCGGCAGGGTAGCGGCGGCACGATAACCTCCGGGGAAGGAAGTGCTGGCGTAGCTATAAGATACAGAATAAGGGTCCGTATCTTTACCGACCTTAGCCCAGGATGCACGCAGTTTGAGCATGTTGACAAACGGAGCCCAGGACTTCATACCGGTGAGTCGATCCAGCATGAAGGACGTGCTCACGGACGGGTAGAAGTAAGAACGGTTGTTGGCAGCCAGGGTGGAGGTCCAGTCGTTACGACCAGTGACATCCAGATAAATCATGTCACGCCATCCCAGGGAGACCATACCATAGAGGCTGTTCACCACCTTATTAGAGCGGTAGAAAGACTGGTCCGGGATCGTAGAGGCCGGATAGTTGGAGGGATTGTACTCGCCTTCCACATCCAGCTTGTCAATGGTGTATTTATGGCTGCGACGGTGGTAGGTCATGTTATTGCCGCCCACAGCAGCAGTCAGCGTAAGCTGATCGGCCAGATAGCTGTCCGTATATTTAAGGAGGAAGTCCGTATTGAACTCAGCGATATAGTTGGTCTGCTCACGATACCATCCCTGAGGGTAGTTGTAGGTATAGTAGGGCTTGCGCTGAGTACGGAACTCGTTCACGATATCCAAACCAGACTTGAGATCGAAAGTGAGCTTCTTCTTCCACAGGTTCACGTGCAGGCCCGCATTACCGAAGACGCGGTCCTTGTCCTGGGTATTGGTCATCTCATAAAGCACGCGGTAAGGGTTGTAATACTCTTCCTGACCGATGAGATAGCTCTTGGGATTATTATAAGCCTCCTGATTCCAGCGACCGGAGAAATACTCGTCGGCATAAGCACTCATAGGCACGTTGGTGCGGTTCCATACGAGCTGATACATAACGCCGTTATTGGAGTAAGCAGAGGACGGGAGGTTGTCGGAATCCGTCATATAATAGTTCACCTTAGCATTAAAGTCGATGAACTTGTTGACCGGAGTCTTGAAAGAGAAGCTGATGGAGTTACGCGTGTAACCGGTGTTCGGCAGAATCCATTCATTCTTGGATGTATTGGCCGACAGACGGAAAGTCGTTCCTTTCCCGTTTCCGCCATCCACAGAGACAGCATTATCCCAGGTGAAGCCATTGCGGAAAAGGCCCGTATACCAATCATCAGCATAGACAAAGGGAGTACGGGTCATTTCACCGGTCTCCCAGTTAATGCTGTTCCACTGATAGCGGAGCTTGGACGCGTCATATGCTTCACCGAAAGAGGTACGGCTATAATGACGGCTCAGACCCTCGGGGTTGTTTCCCCAAAGCACGTACTCATCAAGTCCCAGGTCAGAGCCAGGACCATAAGTCGTCTGGAAATCAGGCCAATAGCTAGGCGTATCATAAGTGAAGCGGGTGCTATAGGTAACGCCGATACCCTTGGATGTAGAACCAGACTTAGTAGTAATGATGATGGCACCATTACCGGCACGGGAACCATAAAGTGCCGTAGCAGCAGCACCCTTCAGCACGGTAACGGATTCGATATCGTCAGGGTTCAGGTCGGAACCGTTATCACCGAAGTCGATAGGGTTATCCTGATTGGAGTAGGAAGAGCCCGAAGCATTGGCAACCATACCGGAGTTGATCGGGACACCGTCAACTACGAACAGTGCGCCGCCGTCGCCGGAGAGGGAGGGATCACCACGCACAATCACACGAGTGGAACCCATGGGGCCGGAAGCCTTGTTAAACTGGACGCCGGGGACTTTACCTTCCAGACCGCCCAGCCAGTTGCTGGACTGGGACTGGTTCAAGGCATCGCCGGAAACATCCGTTACAGCATAACCCAGGGAACGTTTTTCACGGGTCATACCCAGGGCCGTCACAACGGACTCGGTAAGGAACTCGTTGTCGGGCTGCATCACCACGTCGTAAACCTGGGCATTACCCACGGTCACTTCCTTATCGGCATAACCCATGAACTGAACCAGCAGCACATCGCCGGACTTGGCAGCAACGCTGAACTTGCCGTCCAAATCGGAGATGGCATGGGCATTCTTTCCTTTTACACTGACCGTAGCGCCAGGAAGGGGCGTAGAACGGTTGGTGTCAAAAACGGTTCCCTGGATAGTATTCTGGGCCTGTGCGGACGTAAACGTCGTAGCCAGCATCCACAGAACTCCAGCCACGAAAGCCGCTTTTCCGATGAATGATTTAAACATAATGGATTGATTATTGGTTAGTTGTATAAGTATTCTCATTAAACGCACGAGGACGCGACATGGTTTCGGTATAGGTATTACCGAAGCCATCCGTCACCTTAATGTCAAGAGTCGTATTGGGAGAAGATGCCACCACCTTGAACATATGGGCGTTCTTGGTCGTTGCGAAACCTGCCTCCTTTTTCTTATTCAAACGTTTCGCCGTGTAGGCAATCAGATGAAGCGGATCATAAGCCGACACTTTTGTCCAGGAAAGCGACTGACCGTTTTCCTTCACAGAAATGCTCCAGGAAGGATCCCAGTTCCAGATATTGATATAAACTTCATTGGAACTGCTGGCCGTGCTCCAGAACCCCGGAGTGAAGTCCGACTTATTCCCATTGGGAACATATTTCTCACCTGTAATCTGAATCTGATTACGGTCATAAGTACGGAATTGAACGTCAGAAGCACTGCCCGTACCTTTATACTGCCATTTGATTTGATCACCCGAAACGCTCAGGACAGTGTATCCGCCCGGACTACCGTCCTGCCCGATATGAACACCCGGAGTTTCATAAGCGCTCCACCACCACGTTGCGCAAATGGCGCCGGCATTGTGTTCAAAAATATGGTTATCGGCGCTATTATCTACATTATATATAGTATGCGTATGGGCCGTATAAAGTTGGACCTGGCTATACTTGGACAGAATGGATTCCAGTTTGGATGCATGGGAGGCATTATCCATACGGTATTTTCCATCAGCCTTATACAAAGGGATATGCATAGTAACCACCAAAGGGGTTGAAGCAGGAACTTCGGCCAGGTCTTTTTCCAGCCAGTCCAACTGCTGCTGAACCAGATTGGCGTTATACGTGCGCTTGTAGCAAGCATTTCCCTTATCGTCCTTATCCGGAGTGGAGTTGGTGCATTCAACATCATCCAGTACGACATAGTGAACCGCGCCGATGTTGAACGAATAATACGTGGGAGCAATCACTCTCTTATACTCCTTGACCGTATTGACATCTCCAATCTCATACATGCTATGATCATGGTTTCCAATCGTATGGTAGATAGGGAAAGAGATGTTCTTGGCATCCTCCAGGTATTCGGTATAACCATAATTATTGACCTGCCAGTAACAATCCCAGGTCATATCCCCAAGGGAAACGCCATACACCTTGCCTCCGATTTCACGGGCCTTGGCATTGACGTCCTCCACAAAGGCACTAAACTGCTCCCGGTCGTTAGTACGCCTGGCCAGATGGATATCGCCAAGCATCATAACCGTGTAAGTGTCCTGAGAACCGGCTTCCAGAAGAGAGAAATCCGCCCGCTCGGGAATATCGGCCATCTCCGTAAGCGTCACGTGGAAGGTCGGAAGGATATTCTTGGTAGTCAAAGGCTCATATCCGGAAGGGACCGACATAAAAACGTATCCGTGCGGCTTTGTGGAATTCAGACGATAGATACCATCTTTGTCGGTTTTGGTCACCAAAACGCCATCCGAGACTACGACGTCTTTCAATCCCTTTCCGCCACAGGAAACAATACCGTAAACGGTTGCGCCTTTGGGATCAACCGATTCGCCGCTACGAATGACTATGCGGGTTTTGCCCACTTTTTTCACTGTCTCGCCACGCTTGACGTGGAGAATATAATCCCCTGAGGACAACTTCTCGGGAAGGGTGAAAGAGAAAGATGAAGCTTTGATCGTAAGAGACGTGATTTCCCAGCGGCTCGCACCTTCCAGAACTACAACATCCGTTGCCACAGGGCCGTGGCCACCTTTTACCGCAAGTTCAACAGGCTTTCCAACTTCAACCTCAATGGTCGAGGGCAGTACGATACCAGAAATGTTAAAATCGGAAGAGGGCTGCTCCGGATTCTCTTTTCCGCCACATGAAGGGAAGAGAATGGAGACTAAGGTCAAACAAAGACAAACAACTATAGCGTTGCCAGCAGTTTTCTTCATTATGGTATTATTAATAGGGGCGCTAAGTTACTACTTTTTTTAGTAACTTTGGTCACTAAAACACACAAAACGGAATGAGAAAACTCCTTTTCATTTTTATCAGCTTGACACTCATGGCTTTCCCGCTGGAGGCCAAAAAGAT
>Ga0310786_10013578_pt1 | contig 10049 bp, 19 predicted proteins | sample AusTroGonzalo_MG_FD_203881 | JGI IMG/M metagenome (GOLD analysis project Ga0310786, IMG submission 203881) | Bovine rumen microbial communities from tropical cattle in Woodstock, Queensland, Australia - Gonzalo_03 (v2) (version 2) | ecosystem: Host-associated > Mammals > Digestive system >... | reverse complement strand
ACGATACATTCTCAAAGAATGTCCGTTCGGTGGTTCAGACCATGCTGACCCTGATAGTATGGTGTTTCAGTATGACAATGGCGCCATTGAATTTAAGTGCTTCCATGCTCATTGCGAACACTATCATTGGAAGGAGTTCCGGCTCCACTTTGAACCTGACGCCTACGACAAGAAAGACTACAACGAGTTCAAGTACAAGCAGCGCTACTACGAGAAGTATCGCCCGGTTCAGGAGCCGGCAGAGATTAAAGCCGAGACAGAGGAGCTTGGTAAGAAATGGCTCACTCTCCGCGACATCAAGATAGAGAAGGACAGTGAGAGATTCTCCATCAAGACTGGCATCTATGCTCTCGACAAGGCAATAGGTGGCTTCTTTGAGGAGCAAACGACTCTACTATCCGGCATCAATGCCAGCGGTAAGACTGCCATCCTGAACCAGCTCCTCCTCAATGCTATTCAGCGTGATGTTCCATCAGCTCTTTGGAGCGGCGAGCTTCCTGCGAAACGTATCAAGGGTTGGATATGCCAAACCGCAGCCGGAAAAAACAACGTTACCAAGGTTGAGGGTTTGGATAAAGCCTACGAGGTCAACGAAGAGGTCATCGGTAAAATCGAGCGCTGGGTTGACGAAAGGTTGGTTATCTATAACAACAACTACGGCAACAACTGCGAACAGATAATCGCGGACATTATTGAGGCTATCGAAAAGTATGGATTGAAGTTCATCGTCCTCGACAACCTGATGGCCCTGTCGCTTGACTACCTCGTCGGCACCATGAACGAGAAGCAGAAAGCTTTGATGTTGAAGCTCGATGAGATTGCCAAGAAGTACCATGTGCATATCCTGATTATCGCACATCCTCGCAAGGAGGCAAACTTCCAGTTGCTCCGCAAGGAGAGTATCAGCGGTACATCCGACCTGACCAACATCTGTTGGAATCTCCTGCTCCTGCATCGTGTGAACGATGACTTTGAGAAGAGGGCCACAGAGTTCTGGGGTAAGGAGAGGACTCAGCGCCTCATTTACGAGGGGTACAACAACATCATCGAGGTGGCAAAGAACCGCGACTACGGTGTTGAGAACTTCCTTGTCGGCCTGTACTATGAGGAAGAGACAAAACGCTTCAAGAACAGCCGTGCCGAGAGTATGCACTACGATTGGGAAGAGGGCATCGAAGAGTATCATAAACTCCCGGATGCGCCGCCGGTAACAATGCAGCCGAACACCAATTTCGATAACCAAGGCCCGGTTGACCCATACGAGGCGCAATTCCAGCATGACAGCGAACCACCATTCTAAACATTGATTAATTATGGCAATAATGTTACCTGTATTAAAAAAGGGAGATAAAGTATATTTCCATCCTTATTGGGGAGGTCCTTTTTCTGTTTCTAAGTGTATCATTCGTAAGGTTGAAACATATACGGATAGTAATGGTGAAATAAATATTAGGTATTATATAAGATACGCCTATCCGCATGATGGATATAGTCAATCACCGTACACACTAGATAAGCTAGATAAAAATTTTTATGGGTGTGTATTATTCATTACAGCAGAAGAATGCTTGCAGTACAACATAGAAAAATACAAAGAAGTGATAGCGAGTCAAATTGAATCACTAAGAACAGAATGTAAAAGATACAATATTGACTTGAAAGAACCAATCAAATTGATTCAATAATGAAGCTAAAGAAAGTAAACCGAGACCCGTTCAGTAATGGCACCGAGTACATGATGTTCGAGGAGCGCTGTTGCGACCGATGCGTCAAACATAGCCACCTTCGGAAGGAAGGTGATACCAAGTGGGATGATGAGTACACGAAGATTGTCTGCGCCATCGAAAGAGACATCCTGACCCGGATGTACAGCAACGAGCCTATCAAACAGGAAACGATAGACGTGTGCAACAACTTCATCTTCCACGGGACACTGTGCCCCTATATGAAGACTGAGCGGAAGAAATACAAAAAGAAAGACCCAATTAACCAACAAAAACTTGAATTATGAACCACGATATTAGTCATTGCAGCGGACAGGATGTAAGGCTCCTGCCATACGGAGGAACCGAGGTTGTTAAATGCTCAATATATAACAAATGTTACAGGCATTTAGCATACAATGACCCCGCAAGACCACCGGTAGTTTTCATGATACTTCCTCTGGATTGTATCGACCACAACCACAATCTGTATTACCCAACACAAAATGTATAAAGATGAAAGACCAATTCGGATTTGAAGGCTGCCTGACAAGTGCGGCTACAGAATACGCATACGCAGAAAATGACAAAAATTTCAATGTCATCGTTGAAGTTTCGTGTAATGATGGTAAAGCAGACGCCACAGTAATCGATGATGATGTCATTAACGGATACGTCCTGTCGGCTATCAGTACGGTGTGCCACACATCACAGCCTGAGAGATTTGTAGAACACAACAAGATAGCAGTCCGTATCGCTCGGCTGGCGGCTTCATTAGCCATGAAAGGAGGTAACAATGCGTGAGATTCTTTTCAGGGGTATTGACGAAAAAACAAAGGGTTTTGTTGAAGGTAATCTGTCGGTATCTTACGATGGTAAAGAGTGTGTTATAGAGTCATATTGGCAATCTGGCAAATGTATCACCATGATACCCTCTTTTGTCGATAAAGATACCATCGGTCAATACACTGGCATGAAGGACAAAAACGGTGTTAAAATCTTTGAAGGTGATATTGTACGTCGCCATGAAGAGCCGTTTAACTTAACCGACGTTGGTGTTGTGGTGTATAACGAAGCCATAGGAAGCTTCCGGTTGCACGTTGAGAAAAACGGCACCACGACACGATATGACTTTGTTGCCAGCGATACTTACAACGATGGCTATTGCCATGTCGAATGCAAAGCAACCTTCGAGGTGATAGGAAACAAATTTGATAACCCAGAATTATTGGAAGGAGGTAAATAATGTCTGGTGGAAAATTTGAATATGCTCAGGACCATTTCAATATTCACTACATCATTCCCTTTGCCGAGCAGCTGAAACGGTTTGAGGAGTACCGGCTCCTCGAAGAAGACAAGGTTGACCCGGACGATTGGGAGCAGAACTATGCAAGGTCTCTGAGCGAAGAGACAATGAAAGAGTACCGCAAAGGCTTAATCGTCATGCGAGTCGCATTTGCTTATGCACACAGAATAGACTGGCTAGAGTGCGGTGTCGATGGCGAGGACAACTTCCATAAGAGGCTCCAAGAGGACATTAAGATTGCTATGATTTCCGAGCGCAACATCACCAACCAGTTCGTTGTCCCGGAAGGAAAGGTTATCAAGGTGTACGACGCCCGGTCGCAGTTCTGTCGTTGCGTCTATGCAGTTGGCTTTGACAGCGAGGGTTACGCAGAGTGGAAGACCATCTACACCATCGAGACAAAGGAGGGCCACCGGCGCCAGCACCATGCCGACCGGATGATAAAATACCTCAAAGAGGACTTCTACGGAAGGCTCGGAAGCACGGCAACCCTCAACGATGCGTCTAAAGCATTGATGCAAAAACACAAAATCGAGGTGTTCGATGGCGACAATCCTCTCACGAAAAAGCTCGAAGAGGAGTCTTGGAGTGAAAAATTTTCAGCCACAATTCCCTCAAACACAATGTTTAACCAAAAATCTTGAAGAAAACGCGAAAAATTTTATTCGTGTATCAAAAATTATTCGTACTTTTGCATCCGAAATGAAACAGAAATCAGACATAGAGAAAGCGGTCAGCGCCCACTTCAAGGTGGATGCCGCTGACCTGTACAAGAAGGGTAAGTACACCTACCCCTACGACGGCGCCCGTAGCGCCCTGATGTGGTTGCTGTACTCCAACGGAGTCAAGAGCTACGTCCTGTCCGAGATGTTCGGCATCACCGACAGGCAGGTTCAGATTATCTGCGCCAGAGCCAGCGTTGCCCTTAAATCGGACACGAAGTTCAAGGAAGACATCGAAAAAATTAACAAAGCACTTGCATCGTGAATGACTTATACCCATATCAAAACCTGTCCTTAGAAGACATGCCCGGAGAAGAATGGCGCCCGGTTATTGGATATGAGGAATACTATATGATTAGTAACCTCGGAAGGGTTAAGGCGTTGTCTAGACAATGGCACTACGGACAAAGAGACGAGAAAATTCTTCGTCAACAGAATGTATCTGGGTATTTGTATGTTCAGACAGCAAAAAATGGTATCAGGAAACTACGGAGAGTCCATTCATTAGTCGCATTATCATTCATTCCAAATTCCAATAATCTAAAGTATATCAATCACATTAACGAAGATAAGTACGATAATAGAGTTGACAATTTAGAATGGTGTACGGCACAATACAACAATAATCACGGCACACGCAATAGTAGAATATCCCAAACACAAAGACATCACAGAAAAGATGCCAAGCCGGTAATACTAATGACCCTTGATGGGACTACAGTAAAAGAGTACACTTCTATAACAGACGCGGGTCGTGATGGTTGGGATAGAAAAGCAATCTCTAACATTTGCAACAAAACAGGGAAATCAAAAACAACAAAAGGTTATACTTGGAAATTTAAAAACCAATAATCATGGAAGAAAATAAAGCAGTTCAAGTAAAAAAAGATGTCGGGACACAGGTCCTCGACAGAGTAAACCAACTGTGTGAAGCCGGTTTTGTTCTCCCGGCAGACTACTCAGCAACCAATGCCGTAAAAGCGAGTATGCTCGTCTTACAAGAAACGGTGGATAAAAACAAAAAGCCGGCTCTGGAGGTTTGCACCCCAGTATCGGTTCAGAAGAGTCTATTCTCAATGGTGGTTCAGGGTCTTGACGTTAGTCGAGGTCAAGGGTTTTTTATCGTAAGAGGCGACAAACTTACCTTTATGCCATCATATTTTGGCAATATGCTTCAAGTTCGTCGCTTTTACCCCAAGTGGACCCCTATCGCCCATACCATCCGCGAAGGTGATGAGTTTGAGTACAGCATTGACCCGGGAACCGGCAAGATGCGCCTCGAAAAACATGTGCAGAAACTTGAAAACCTCGATAAGGATTTTATAGGTGCATACATCTATATTCCTTGCGCAGACGGTACTCAGGAGTTGTATGTTATGACGAAGAAACAGATTATGACTGCATGGAGCCAGTCGAGCAACACACAACTTACTGTGCATAAAAAGTTCGATGAGAAAATGGCACTCCGTACTGTTATTAACAGCGGATGCCGTAAGGTGCTTAATTCAACACCCAATCCTGTTGGTTCCAATGTGGAAGATGATGACCCCAACAACTTCACCGACCCTGTTGGTGACAATGGTGGTGAGTACACTGACTTCGAGGAAGTCCAGACCAGTGTCAACGACAATCCCGACAACGCACAGCCGGCACCCGAAGCAGCTCCTGCACCTGCCGCTCCTGCCGCCCAGCCCGCCGCCGGCGAAGTCCCCGAAGAGTACAAAATTTAATAACCTATAAGACATGACAGTTATGTTACCGCAACCGTTTATGACATCCGATGATTTCGGTGGCCGCTTCTGCGCCAGCAAGTATGCCAGACCTTACCGCTACAAGAGCCGCAAGGCCCGCACCAACAACCGGACGAACAACAAGAAGAAACTCCGCTCAGTGAGAGCAATTTAGGTGTGCCACGCGCCAGTTGTGGGTTCAAATCCCGCCCTTGCAGCCAAAATGCCCTCGTAGTTCAGTTGGTTAGACCGTTACTCACGGCCATGTGGGTAAAAGTCGCTGGTTCGAGTCCAGTCGAGGGCCAAAATATCGAATACAATGGAAGACAACGAAGTAAGAGAATACAAGAAAGCACAGAAATTCTACTTCAACGAGGAAGGAAAGCTCGTGGTAGAGTCCAAGAAAGGAGTCTGGGTTGACGGTGAGCAGCACGTCAAGATGTACGGCAACTTTGTCTGCAATGCAAAGACTATGGGAATGGTCATCCAGCAGCTAAAAGGCATCAAAGTCGCTGTCGGCTCCAAGGAAACCGTGCGGCACTCCCACGACGATGTGGTAGATAGCATCCTCCATGTGCATGACCACACCATCGAGCATTACTGCATCCTCGGTGTTGATGAAAATGCCGTGGAAGAGTATTGTGAGAGACTCGCCATCGACAGGTACACCTCCGACAAAATCAACAAAGCCAACAAAGAGAAGGAGGAGTGCATCAAGATGGCCCGCGACTACGCCCAGACTATCACTTCTATCAAGAACAAAATTGAAGCGTACAACGCTATGCCTTGGATTAAACGTATTTTTCACAAAATCAAATATTAACAATCAAAACAGTTCATTATGTTAGACAAAGAACTTGGAAAAGAGTACCCCATTGAACGCCGTGCGGAGTACCTGAACGACAACTGCGACGCTACGCAGGAATTGACCTACACTCGCCAGCTGACCTCCGAGGAGCTGGCCGAGTGCCGTGAAAAACTCACAGATGCCAGTATCAAGCTGGCCGACATCGCCGAAGAGAAGAAACTCGCTATGGATGCCTTCAAGGAAGAGGCCAAGCCCTACGAGGAAATCCGGGCGAAACAGATTAAGAACCTCAAACACAAGTCCGAGGTCGTAACCGGTCTGTGCTACAAATTCATCGACGAAGAGACCCGCATGGTTGGCTTCTACAACAAAGAAGGCGACCTCGTTGACAGCCGTCCGGCTTTCGCTGACGAGTTGCAGTGTAACATCTTCCAAGCTGCCCGCAAGACCGGCACAAACAACTAATTCAGTAACACCAAATTTTCATAGATATGGAGAATAACAACGAAAAACCCATCACCGTGAACCTCCCCGAAGGTCAGAACCAAGTTCAGGTCCTCTACGGCCCGGCTCCCAAGCAGCTGGACGCAAAGGCTCCCATCAAAGTCAGCATTGACGGCACTATCGAAGCACCCGCCCGTTGGCTGGAGAAGCGTGTCGGCGACATCGACCAGCACAAGGCCCATGTCCTCGTTGACCGCGACAGCATGAGCATCTGCCTCGTCATCAACGAAGACGACCCGTACAAAGACGGCTCCGTCCGTGGTAAGATTGCCGTCTGCGACATCGTTACCAAGTTTGGTATCAATACCGGCAAGAAGTGGAACCCTGAGCAGCTGGGCCAGTTCCTCAAAATGAACCGCTCCCTCTTCGTCTCGAAGGAAGAGAACATGGCCGCCGTTGGCTCTCTCAAATCGTTCAGCGCCAGAGTCAACCAAGACGTCGTTCGCGACAATCAGGAGAACGGCAACCGCAACTACGCCTTCCGTCAGGCCGTTGACTCCAACATCCCCCAGAAGTTCGCGCTCAAAATCCCGGTCTTCAAAGGCTGTGCTCCTGTCGAGGTTGAGGTCGAGACCTACGCCAGCATCGACGGAACCGACGTTTCCATCGTCCTCCAGTCTGCCGGCGTGAACGACATCATGGAGGAGGCCCGCAACTCCGCTATCGACAAGGTGATTGATGAGATTAAGGGTTACGGCCCCGAAATCGCCATCATCGAGCAGTAATACTTTTGTCTGGAAGAGGTGGTATGGCAGCGCGGTTAAGCCCGTCCGAGTTCGAGTCTCGGTGCCTCTCAAATCAAATTCACTGATAATGAAGAATACAAACCTAATTCCAGAATTATTTAATGTTGGTGGCCAACCTTATGAGGTCCGTAAAGTAGAACGCTGTGAAAACAATAGTGTAGGCATATCTTCCTATTTTGGTGGATATGTCGAAATCGCCGACAAGTTCAATAAAGACGTAAAGCAAAGTGAGGGTGCTAAAGTAAACACTTACTTCCACGAGTTGACCCATGTCATTCTCGACAATATGGGAGAAAAAGAGCTGTCTGAAAATGAGCGTTTCGTCTGCTCCTTTGCCGGCTTCCTTACCGAGGCCATGACTACGGCTGATTATCCAGAGGAAGTTTTCAACAAGATGCTTCTTGAACTTAAAAAATCACCTACAATTCCTTCCGCATGACAGATAAAGAGCAACTTAATAAATTGATTGATGATTGTTGCGAAAAATACAATCTGGAGGATTTCATTATAAGAGAGATAGCTAAAGCAGTAGTATGGCCAGCTCTATATCTTGCATTAGTAAAACAGAATAAAATATGACAGACATCAAGATTATATCGTCATCCTCTGCCGGCAACGGATATGTGCTTGTCAGCAACCATAAGACTCTCCTTCTGGAGCTTGGCTGCAAGCCTCTCGAATACTATACACTTGCTGATGGTTCGATTATCGGTGCAGCCTGTTCCCACAAACATGATGACCATTTTAACCCTTCGACCGTAAAGTCCATGCTGCATCGCGGTGTTCCGGTCTATCTCGGCGAGAAGGTCTATGAGGGAGTTTTCGACCAGATTGCAGCATCCGTCCCTCAGGGCGATATTTATGGCGTAAAGCGCCTCCTGACGGCCTCAAAGACCGACATTGGAGGATTTACCATCCAGCCGTTTGAAATCGCCCACAACGTGCCAAATTACGGCTTCCTGATAGAAACTCAAACCAAAGAGCGTATCGTCTTTGTAACAGACGCCATTGAATGCAAGTATCGCTTCAAAGACATCGACTGCATCATGGTCGAGTGCAACCACGACGATGACACCCTCCTCGACAATCTTGCAGAGAACGATGTCAGCCCAAGCCACCCGGAAAACCACCTCGGCTTGTCGGACTGTATCGCCTTCTGCAAAGCCAACATGAACCCTCACCTCAAACAAGTAATCCTGATACACCTCAGCCACCAGAACATCAACGAGGGCTTCGCTCTGAAATCTGTGCAAGATGCTATACCACACATAAATGTGTCAGTGGCACACAGTGGAGATACATTTGAAATAGAAAGTGATAACTTCTAAAAAGAAAAAAAAATGATAGACCCCACACGCAAAATGATGATGAAGCCCATGTTTTATGACGTGGAGAAAATCGAGCCTGAAAAAATAACTTTTATTGGAAAAATAATAAGACATATATCTTGTTTTTTCGATAGCATACTTTGGTACAATATGGTAATCGTATTCCTAAGACTTTTGGAAATTTCACTTTTTGTTGGAGCATTTTACATCATGGCACAATGGTAAACAGCAAACTTTAATAAACAAAATTATGAGTACAATAGCAAGAATTAAAGACTATCTTTGGAATAAAAGATATGGCAGAAACCATAAGATTAAAACAAGTTTAGACAGGTTAGACCTTTTTGCGTTGTTGGGAGGCGTAACACCAGACTCACGCAATAGACCATTATTCGAGAGTCTGCGGCTTGGGCACTGGGACAAAGAAAAAGAAGAATGGAAATGGGATTTTTGGAGTCCAAGTTTTTGTACTTGTCCTCAGCCATCATACATAGACAAGTATCAAAACGAATTACTTTGGAGTCTCTACAATCTGATAAAGTCTCAAAGATTGCAAGAAGACACCACGATAGAGGACATTGATATAGAAAAGATGACTATCCGAGAAGTGAAATTTATCATAGAGAAGTATCCCGATAAAGCGGATGGTATATTTGCAAAAATGTGTGACAAGATGAAATATTACATCAACTTACAAAAATAAACATTATGAACATAAAGACACTAAATGAAATTTCTTCTATTGTCAAACAAAAAACAAACGGGCTGTATGACATTTCCGAATGGAATATGTTTGTAAAAGAAAGATTTACTACACGCAAACACGAAACAGTCTTGTCTTTTATACAAGAAAACGAGGCTCACACAGTTTGCCATGTAGTTGTAGTGTCTCTTTTATGGGGTGTCGTACCTGATGATGGTATAATAATAGGACAGGTAAACAAAGATGGCTGCGTTGATTATTACGGCGAAATTTCAAATATAAGCGGCGTGGACAAAACCTTACTTTTGTTTGCATTAAAACATTAATAATGGACAATCTTGAACAATACATTTACGACAAACTCAACGCAATGCAGACCGAGAAATCCACACAAAAAGTGGAACCGTGTTGGGTGACAAAAACTGAACTTTTTTCCACAATTGACAAGGATGTAAGAACAATCTTGAACAAATGGTTCGTGGAAAAGAAAATCAAGGTC
>Ga0310786_10013576_pt1 | contig 10050 bp, 21 predicted proteins | sample AusTroGonzalo_MG_FD_203881 | JGI IMG/M metagenome (GOLD analysis project Ga0310786, IMG submission 203881) | Bovine rumen microbial communities from tropical cattle in Woodstock, Queensland, Australia - Gonzalo_03 (v2) (version 2) | ecosystem: Host-associated > Mammals > Digestive system >... | reverse complement strand
CGCGTCCTGCGCGGCGTGGAGCGCACCTTCACCGTGGAGGATGAAACCATCACCGGCCTCTACAATGTCGGGTACGATCCCGCCGTGGAGCCGGAGCCGGAGGTCGTGGCCTATCTGACCGCGAACGGCTATCTGCCTGTGGTGACGAGCCAGCGCCCCGAAGACGGGGAGGGCTACTATTATGTGGATGGCTATGAGCTGGGCCACGATGACACCACCGACACCGACGAGATCGTGCAGGTGTGGGAGCGGCGGGAGATGCCCGATCCGGACGAGCAGGAGGTCAGCGCCGAGGAGGCGCTCGACATCATTCTGGGAGGTGGCGACCATGAAGCGTAAGGACGCACGCAAGATCGCCCGGCAGCTGCACGGACTGGGCAAGGCAAAGACCGACGCGGAAGTCGCCGCTGCGCCCTTCCTGCTCGAGGCCTGGGAGTGGGATCGCGACTACATCGTCGGCGATCGCAGGCGCGTCGGTGACGTCGCCTACAAGTGCAAGCAGGCGCACCACGCGCCGAAGGACGCCAACTACGCCCCCGACACGTACCACGCGGGCTGGGATCCGATCCCGAGCCCGGACGAGGACGGCACGCAGGGGAACCCCTACACGTGGGTGCAGGGCATGGCGCTGGAGGCCGCTAAGTACTACCGTGACGCCGGCGTCACGTACCTCTGCAAGGTCGGCCAGGCGGCGGGGTACCTGTGGTATCCGCTGGCTGAGCTGGTCAGCCTGGGGTATGTGGAGGCCGTGGCATGAGCGAGGCGGTAAGGTTCCTGATCACCGCCGCCGAGCTGCTGGCCGCGCTCAGCGCCCTGGTGGGCGTGATCGTCGGCGTCTACAAGATCGTCGACAACAACAAACGGCAGAACGCCGTGATCGAGTCCATGCAGGAGGAGCAGACCGTGCTGTGCTACGCGGTGCAGGGCTGCCTGCAGGGACTCATTGAGCAGGGCTGCGACGGTCCGTGCAAGGAGGCGCTGGCCCTGCTCCAGAAGCATCTCAACAAAAAGGCGCACGCGCCGAATTTGTAGGAGGTTAAAATCATGAGCAAACAGGATATTATCCGCAAGCTGACCAGCCGCAAGCTCTGGCTGGCGGTCGCGCTGTTCGTCAGCGGCGTCATGACCGCTGTCGGCGCCGCTGACAAGGCGGAGACCGTGGCGGGCCTGATCATGCAGGGCGCCGCGGTGCTGGCCTACATCCTGGGCGAGGGCCTGGTGGATGCGGCCAACAAGCCCCCCGACGGGGAGACCGAAGGGGAGGGCCTCGGCGATGACTGAAAATGAACTGAGGAACAAGGTTGTCAGCATCATGCTGGGCTGGGAGGGCGCCGTCAGAGGCGATTCCCGGCACGCGGAGATCCTCTCCATCTACAACAATCACAAGCCTCTGGCTCGCGGTTACGCCGTCCAGAAGAACGACGCATACTGCGCCACCACCGCCAGCGCGGCCTACATCAAAGCCGGCATGGCCGACTTTACCGGCACCGAGTGCGGCGTGGGCCAGTGGATCACGATCGCCGAGCAGAAGGGAATCTGGGTCGAGAACGACGCCCACAGGCCGAAGCCCGGCGACGCCATCTGCTACGACTGGTCCGACTCCGGCGTCGGCGAGGATCTGGCGTACCCTGACCACGTCGGCATTGTGGCGTCGGTCGACGGCGATAGCTTCGTCGTGATCGAGGGCAACATCAACGGAGGCAAGGTCGGCAGACGGAGCATGCAGGTCAACGGCAGGTACATCCGCGGCTTCATCTGCCCGGATTTTGCCGCCGCAGCCCGGGCGCTCGACCCTGAGACGCCCATCGCGGACGACGTCGAGCCTACCAACGAGCGGGACCGGCTGCTGGCTATCCTGGGCGACAGGTGGATCGAGACCTATCGGGACCTGCCCGACTGGGCCAAGCCCGAGGTCATGGAGCTGATCAAGCTCGGGGCGCTCAAGGGCACCCAGGAGGTCGACGATCCCGAGAACACCAAGATCGGGGCCACGCTCAGCTTCGTGCGGTCGCTGATCATCGCGCTGCGCACCGTCAAGGCGCTGGCCGGCGGCGCCGACAAGGCGGCCCTGGCGGACGCGCTGGAAGCAGCTGCCGAGGCGCTGAAGCAGTAAAAAAGTACCCTCCCGGCGATTGCTGGGAGGGTGCTTTTCTATCTTTCGGGAATAAGGTCCGCCGTATTCCGAAAAGTTATAATTCCGGAGAAAAATAAAAATCGAAGGTGCGCTCTGGTTTGTTGTAGACGATCCTGTCTAAGATAGACCGGAGCGCTTTGTTTTTTTCCAGAGCGGAGCGGGCGGGGTCTTTGATGATCTGGAGGACGTCGGCGAGCCTGGCGCGGCAGGCGGCGGGATCGGGGTATGTGGGGGCGGTCCGCGTTTCGGCGGCCTGAGCGGCCCTCAGGCGGCTCAGAGAGGCTTCTATGTCCTCCTTGGCGGCTCTGTATTCCTCCGGTGTGAAGACGCCGTCCAGGAGCGCGGAGCGGGCCCGGGAGAGGCGCAGTTCTTCCGCGCGGATCAGACGGCCCCAGTCCTGGGAAAGGCGCTCAGCGGGCGCGGGAGCGGGCGAGAAGCGGAAGACGCCGCTTTTCACGAGCTGCTCCAGGTATCCGATCACGGCACGGTCCGCCCTGTCGAGATCCAGGTGGTGACTGACGCCGCACTGGCCGCGGTTGTACTTGCAGCACTGCAGGGAGTTGGTGGCGCGGACATAGGAGAGGGTCGCGCCGCAGCTGCCGCAGCGGACGAGACCGCGGAGCATGTAGATGTGCGGATGCTGTTTACCGACGTTCTTGGGCTCTGTCTGGCGCGTGGCAAGGCGATCCTGCACGCGCCGCCACAGGTCCGGGTCGATGATCGGCGGGTGCCTGCCGTCCACCAGGAGGACGTTGGAGCCGTTATAGTTCGCCCGGTCATAGTTGGCGTGGCCTTCGGTGCTCCAGCGGATCTTGCCGATGTAGGTCGGATTGCTCAGGATATAGGAGATCCAACGGTTGTCCGGCAGGTTGCCGCGCCGGGTGCGGATGCCCTTGTCGCCCAGCTCCCTGGCCAGCTCCCGCATGCCGGCGCCGCCGGCGTAGCGCTCGAAGATGTACCGCACCGTGGCGGCGTGTTCGTTCGGCTCGAAGGTCTTGTCCCGGCAGGTGTAGCCGAAGGGTGCGGTGCCCATGGCCTCGCCCCGGGCGGCTTTTTCTTTCATGCCGCGGCGGACCTCTCCGGCAAGGTTGATCAGGTAGTATTCGTCCATCCAGGCGATGATGCTCTCGATCAGCGACGAGAACGGGGAGTCGGTGGAGGGCTCGGAGATGGAGATCACGTCGACGCCGCGCTTGCGCAGGAGCTTCCGGTACATGATCGACTCCTCCTGATTCCGCGCGAAGCGGGACCACTTCCAGACGAAGATCGCCTCGAAGGGCGGGGCCTTGCCCTCCTTGGCCTGGGCGATCATGAGCCGGAAGGCGGGGCGTTTGTCGGCTGTGCGCCCGCTGACGCCCTCGTCCCGGAAGATATACTCCTCCGGGATCAGAAACCCTTCGCGCTTCGCGTGGTCCCTGATGGCCTTGAGCTGGCTCTCCGGGCTGTATTCGATCTGGTCGTCGGTGCTGACGCGGATGTAGGCGGCTGCGATTTTCAGGGGCGGCATGGTTCAGCCTCCGTTGACTTCGTTGGCGAGGGCCGCGAAGCCGGGCTTGTGATAGTATGGCTGGAGCAGGTCGAGGATCTCCTGTCGGGCGTCGGCGGCTTTGTCGAGGATTTTCCCGGCCCTCTCACGATATGACGACGCAGGGCCGGAGATGTTCGTCACGTGGTAGATCATGTCCTGCTCGGCCTGGTACAGTCTGACGACGGCGGCCCTGAGGGCGACAGCGTTCTCGGCGTCGATCTTGTTCCCGCTGATGGCTTCATATTGCTCTATGATGCCGGGAAGGCTGGCGGTGATCTCGTCAGTGGCCAGGCCTTCGACGTTGTCGCCTTCGAGCTTTGCCTGCTGCATGGCCAGGTCGTGGTGCTGGACGCATTTCCCATAGAAGACCATGTCGTTCTTCACCGGGATCGTGATGTTCTCTTCTTCCAAGCATTCGGCGATAGAGTATGCAAATGTAAACATATTGCTTGTGGCTGTCATGGCCTCCTGTGCAAACCGGAGGCAGTCGGCGCCGAATTGGATTTCGTCCTTGTTCGCGCACCCGGCGAGGCAGGCGAAGAGCAGGGCGAGGGTCAGGAGCAGGATGACGGTCTTTTTCATGGCGATACCTCCCAAAGAATGACAAAATACATTTTATTGTACACTTCTGATTTTATAATAGCCTCCCGGAAAAAACAAGAGTTCAGGAGGTGGAGATCATGGAAAACCGGGAAGAAATGATCGTAGAAATTCTGCGGTTGCTGGAGGACGCGGAGGAGCGGGCCCTGCGGTTCGTGTACTTTTTTCTGCTGCAATTCCCGCGGGAATAGGATGAAACAGGCAAAATAGAAAACGTTTGCGAATTTGGCATTTTGCCGAAGAGAAGAAAAGGCCGCCCGGTCAGTCGCCGGGCGGCTTTTCCATTTGTTCGGCGCAGGTCCGGACGATCTTCTCCAGCAGGGCCCACTCGGGGGAGCCGGGCTCGAAGCGCAGGAGCGTGGTGATCAGCGTGTTGCGGAAGCTCTCGGGCCGGTCCGCGAGCATCTGTCCGACCAGCCGGGACAGCTCCTGCTCCCTGGAAGCGGGTGCGGTCATGTCGCCTTCGCCGGTGCGGAGCCAATGCTCGTTGACGTGGAACTGCTGGCAGATCAGCGCCATCGTGCTGTCGCTGGGGATCGCTGTTCCTGCTTCCCATTTCTGGACGGCAGAGAGAGAGACTCGGACAGTTTCTCCGAATTTCTTTTGCGACAGATTACTGGCGGCGCGAATGGTCTTGATCCTTTCTTTCAATTCATCACCTCCTGACGGCATTATATCAGAGAGGGAGTGAGCTGTCAACAAAAAATACTCAATAATTGCGCAATTTTTCCTTGACAACACTCAAGCATTGAGCTATAGTATAATCAATCATTGAGCATTTGGAGGTGATGATATTGTCCGAAGTTGAGAAGCGAAACGCGGAGGCCGAGCTGGTGGCGCAGTTTGCCGCCCTGCCTGCCGAGATGCAGCGCCGGGTGCTGGACGTGCTCACCGGCATGCGCATGACCCTGGACGCCCAGGAGGAGCTCGCCGCGGCGAAGCGCCCGGCATAGGAAAGGGAGGATGATAATCCGTGATCCGAAAAATTACAGAAGCCGAAAAGCGCAGCCGTGAGAAGCTCTTCCGGCTTATGCGCGAAAACCCGGATTTGCCGGTTGTCCCGATGGTTGACAGCGAAGTCGTCGCAGATGATAGCTATTCGTATTGGATGGGATACTGGGGCAATGCAGAGCTCTCGGGCTATATCCTCACCGATGATCGGGTGTTGTTCCGTGGGCTTTCTGACGACGAAGAAGTCCTGGACGCCCTCGGCGAATACGCCGGCTGGGAAGATTGGCCTGACGAGAAGGTCGACGAGGCGGTCAAGAATTTCCCGTGGATCGAGTGCATCGTGGTCTACATCACAACGTGAGAGGTCAACAAATTAAGGAAGGTACATATGGCAAAAATCAAATATGTGGTAGAAACCAAATTGACGGTCGAACGGAAGGCCCTTCGTATAGCCTGCAGATGGTTAGAGTATAACGGATGCCAATATTCTGCCTGTTATGAGTGTAATGAGGATAGTTCAAAAGATGGTGTCTGTGCGAAATGCTTTGAACGGCATTTCCTGAAGCTCGCCGGAGCGCAGGAAGCGGGTGCTGGCGGATGATCCTGTATCAAATTACGATCCTCGGCGAGGCGGACGATCCGCAGGGGCTTAAGGAGGCTCTGGCCATGGCCTGCGAGGCCGTCGGCAGCGCGAAGGTCACGAAGGTGGAAGTGCTGGACGCCCAGTAATCCCTCGGCGGCTACAACGCCGCCAGGGCAAGGCTGGAGGCCGCGCTGGGAAGGAGCGACAAATGCAAACATTGAGGGCGGGGATGATCCCCGCCGTGATCGCGGACCGGCTGCGCACCCTGCGCCGGGAAGCGGGCCTGACCCGGAAGGAGCTGGCGGCGGAGACCGGCATCAGCTGGCGCTGCATCGTCAACTACGAGCTGGGCCACGTCGCCGGCATGCGCGCGGACAACCTGTTCAAGTACGCCGACGTCTTCGACGTGAGCACCGACTACCTGCTGGGCCGCGTCGACGTGAAGGGAGGCTGCCATTATGGCTGAAAACATGGAAGAAAGCGCCCGGCCGATCGGCTGGCGGATTTGCTCGGTTGTAGATCATCGGGGCCGTATAACGGGTAAGCACCGCATTGTCTGCCCGCGCTGTGGTTTCCGGAGGGAATTCGTGAGCCTCCGTTTTTATTTGCCGAAGTATTGCGAGAACTGCGGGGCGGATATGAGGCCGAAGTCGGATATCTTTGATAGGCTTATGTCTATCTATTACGCGGACGGAGACGGCATCAAGGAAACGGTTGAGGCTGCCGGTTGGATCGTGGACGATCCGAGTCTGGGCGGCAAAGTCAGGATGTCGGAGGCTTGACCCACGCATAGACTGCAGGGAAGGAGATGATGCCAGATGAAGAACGGCCCGATCACGTGCCGGGGGTTTGTGCCCGACGGCCGGGGCGGCTACCGCCGCGTGGAGGAGATGACGCCCGAGGAGCGGGCCGACTTCGGGCAGCGGCTCGTGCAGCGCATGGGCCAGGCCCTCAACGATCATTATTCCTGCCATCCGGAAGATTATGCAACATTAGGAGGTATCAATGGCTGACAAATTTAAGGATTGTTTCGCAAGGCCCCGGCGTGACTTCACGCCGTACGACGCCGAGCTCGTGAATCAGAAGGCGATCTTCAAACGCCGGGACGGCGCCGGGACGACGGAGGTCCGGCTGGATGAGCCCCGGGGCGTGTACAAAGGTGTGCGGGTCTTCGTCTTCGACGAGGTCCGGGCGCCCTACAAGACCGAATGGCGCGTTTTCAACGCCCTGCAGGCGCTCGGCTGGTTCGTAGCGATTTGCTATCACCAGCGCCGTGCCCTGGACGTGGTGCAGAACTACATGAATCTGGGACAGGGGCAGCGCTTCGACGGCGGGATCACCGTCTTCAAGGGGCGCACGGGATGACGGGCCGGCTGGTCGACTACAGGCGGACGAGCTGGCCGAAGCGGGCGCAGCTCGTCACCATCGACATCAGGGACGCGGACTTCGCCGAGAGCTTCGACCGGCTCAAGGACGGCGAGGTCACCGTCACCATCAGGAAACGCAGCGGCCACCGGTCGCTGGACGCAAACAAGTATGCCTGGCTGCTCATGGACCGGATCGCCCAGGCGCTCACCGTGCGGGACGCGAAGCCGTACAGCGCCGTGGATATCTATCGGGACGCGATCCTGGAGATCCCCGGCGTGAGCGAGATCTTCACGGTGCGGCAGGACGCCGTGGCGCGGTTCCGCGCCGGCTGGGAGCACAACGGTCTCGGCTGGCAGTCGCGGACGATGCCTTCCCGCGTGCCGGGCCACGTGGACGTGATCCTGTACTACGGCTCCAGCAGCTACGATTCGCGCCAGATGGGCGCGCTGCTCGACTATCTGATCAGCCTCGGCGAGTCGCTGGGCGTGGAGACCGCGACGCCGGAGGAGCGGGACAGGCTGTGCTCCCTGTGGGCGCAGGCGGAAAAGGAGAAATGACGAATGTGGTATTTTGTCGCGGGACTGGTTCTCGGCGCGGTCGGCGGTCTGATCCTGGCGGTGTTTACACTGGCCAGGGTCAACGCGGAGATGATCTGCGAGGCCATCGAGGCCGGAGGCTTCGAGATCCAGGGCGTTAAATTTGAAATTAGGGAGGTAAAACATGCTCAACAATCTGACCTTGCAGGGGCGGCTGACGTCTGACCCCGAGCTAAAAACCGTGGGCGACAATATCCCGGTGTTGGAGTTCACCCTGGCGTCGGACCGGGATTACACCCTCGCCGATGGCGATCGGCCCACGGACTTCATCAACGTGGTGGCCTGGAGAGGCACTGCGGAGTTTATTGCCAAGTATTTCACCAAGGGCCGGCAGATCCTCGTGACCGGGCGCATCCAGGTGCGCCAGTGGAGGGATCAGGACGGCGGCAAGCACCGCCGCACCGAGGTCCTGGCCAACGCGGCCTACTTCTGCGACAGCAGGAAGCAGGAGCCGGAAGCGGGCCCGTTCGAGGAGCTGCCCAACGAGCCGGTGCCGTTTAACTAAGTTATGGCTGAGAAGCGGTACTGGTGGCTGAAGCTGCCGGAGGACTTCTTCGGCAGCAAGCGAGTGAAGCGGCTGCGCAAGGAGGACGACGGCGACACCCTGCTGATCATCTACCTGAAGCTGCAGCTGCTGGCCGTCAAGAGCGACGGCAGGATCAAGTTTGAAGGGCTGGAGGATTCCTTTGTGGATGAGCTGGCTCTTGATATTGAGGAGAGTTCTGAGTTGGTCGGGCGCTGCCTGACGTTCCTTGTAAGAACCGGATTGGCCGAACAGCCTGACGCGCGGACGATCATTTTCCCATGGGTGAGGATCAACACCGGCTCTGAGAGCGCGTCCGCTGCACGGGTCCGTAAATTGCGGTCTCAGCAGGACGCCGCGTCACATAATGCGCAAAATGTAACGCCGGAGCGTTACATTGTAACGCCGGAGCGTAACGAAGTAACGCCGGAGCGTTACATTGTTACGGAGAGTAAGAGTAAGAGTAAGAGTAAGAGTCTAGAGGTAGAGTTAGAACTAGAGGGAGAGTTAGATAATAGACAATCCCTAGACTCTATTTTCTCGGACGGTAGGAAGGATAGGCCCGCGCCGCCGGATTGCGCGCAGGGATTTGTCCAGGGCAATATGCAGAGTTTCCAGCAGGCACTGGAGCAGTATCCGATGGAGCCGGTGCTGCCGGGCGATGACCGGCCGGACTGGCTGAAGCGGGTGGATGCGCTGGCCGCCGAGGGCGAAGCGATCGTCGACGAGGCCCTGGCGCGCCAGGCACATGGACAAAAGAGCTATTTCTGAGGAGGTACATTATGAGCAGTAAGATCAACCACATGAAAAGAAGCCACCGCAGCGAGCGTGGAAAGAGGGCGGCATTTGCGGCATTTAAGCCGCAGGCGTCCCGGAAGCACGGAATCGGTGGCACCGCACAGGCGATGGGCCTTCTGAATTTCCTGCTGAGAAGGAGGACGACGAAGAAATGAACGCGCTTGAAAACGTCATCGCCGCCATCGAGAAGCAGCAGCCTAAGCAGCGGAACGACGTCTGGATGGTCGGTGAACAGCTGAAGGATCTGCTGAAGGCCGAGCCCCAGTGGGCGGAGATGGTCGAGCGGGATCTGCAGAATCAGGGCCAGAAACTCGAGGACGTGGCGAAGCTCATCCGGGAGCGGGCCAAAAAAAACAAAGTCGGCAACTGCGGCGTCGTGACGCCCATGGAGGCGGATGAGATCATCCGGAAGACTTACGGCATCCCGGAGCGGGGCGCAGCGTCGGAGGCGCCGGCGCCGGACAATCTGGTCAGTTTGGAGGACTTCTTCTGATGGTTGAGCAGGTGAATTATGAGAAACTGCTGCCGTTGTGGCCTTCCTGCGAGGATCAGCAGAAGATTCTCGAGACCATCAACCCGGCGCAGTACATCATCTACCGCTCCGGCTGGGTGATGGACTGGATGACGGAAATGAAGCAGCGGGCTGTGAAGTGTTCCTGTACTGCCTGCGGCAGTGACTGGTATGCGTCCTGGCACGAAGGACCCGGACGCGGCCCTTTCGGGTTCTGGCTCGACGAGTTCTGTGCAGTGCACAACGACGAGGAAACCGTATGCCCGGATTGCGGCGCGAAGGTTACGGCCCAGCATGTCTCGTCCTTTCGGCATCGCATCTGCGATCATTACTTTCGTATGACGGTGGGCAAGGTGCTGGATCGGCTGGTGCTGCTGGGCTGGGTGATCCAGAGGGAGGTCGACAAGGACGGCCGGGTTTATCAGTCGATCAAGCCCTACGAGGCCTACGTGATCGAA
>Ga0310786_10013575_pt1 | contig 10050 bp, 12 predicted proteins | sample AusTroGonzalo_MG_FD_203881 | JGI IMG/M metagenome (GOLD analysis project Ga0310786, IMG submission 203881) | Bovine rumen microbial communities from tropical cattle in Woodstock, Queensland, Australia - Gonzalo_03 (v2) (version 2) | ecosystem: Host-associated > Mammals > Digestive system >... | reverse complement strand
TAGCGGTCATCAATGGGATGCTTTCCGCATACTGATCTGAGATATCTGGGGATTATGGGAAGTCTTGTGGTAGCATTGTCTTCCGATTCAACGGCGCACAGTTCTCTGAAGTCTGCCTTTTCCTCGGGAGTCTTCAGTTTGAGTATGGCCTGATCTGCTGCATCAAATGCTGCAAGTCTTACTACTGCTGTGGAATTTGAATTCCATAATTCGTTTCCTATCAAGTCTTTGACTTTCTTGGCGTTCATTTTTTTACTCCATCTCAGATTGAAAAACAAACCGGGCAGACTTTGCTGTCTGCTCGGAATCAATCTGTTGTGTATCTGCAATTAATATAACATTAATCCTTTGAAAAAGCAACTTTTCAAAAACCTAAACAGCTGATAAGAAAAATTTGCATTTTCTGCTTTGAAAATATTCTCAAAAGACTATATAGATGTTAGAATACAGATATGTCTAGAATAATTGTTGCGCCGTCTGTCTTATCGGCTGATTTTTCCGACATCAGGGGAGCTCTTAACGATATCAAGGCTTCCACAGCACCCTGGGTGCATCTTGATGTCATGGACGGAACTTTTGTTCCCAATATCACTTTCGGTCCCAAGTTTGTTTCCGACATCAGACCTCATTCAGATCTCTTCTACGATGTCCATCTTATGATAGAGAATCCGCAGAACCATCTTGAGGCTTTTGCCAAGGCTGGAGCACAGGCAATCACAGTTCACAGTGAGGCTTGTGTCCACCTGGACAGAACTCTTAACAAAATCAAGAGCCTTGGTTGTCTTGCAGGTGTTTCTATTGTTCCTTCAACACCCATAAGTGCAATTGAATGCGTTCTGGATGTTGCAGATCTGGTCCTAGTAATGAGCGTCAATCCCGGATTCGGAGGACAGAGTCTTATTCCTTACACTCTTGAAAAGGTGAAGATGCTCAAGGCTCTGAGAGGTGAGAGAAAGTACCTTATCTCTATTGACGGCGGAGTCAATGAACTTACATGCCGTGATGTAAGGGAAGCCGGTGTGGACGTAATGGTGGCCGGTTCTGCCTTTTTTGCCAGTGCAGACAAGAAAGCCTTTGTACAATCCCTCTGCGGCGGTGATAAATGAGGGCTGTTCTTCAGCGTGTAAGAAACGCCCAGGTAAGTGTTGATGGAGTTGAATCCGGCAGCATTGAGAAGGGTCTTCTCATCTATCTTGGAGTCCAGGATCCCGATGATGAGAATATCGTCCGCCGCCTAGCGGACAAGATAAGAAAGCTCAGGATCTTCGCAGATGAGAATCACAAGATGAATCTCAGCGTGGAGGATGTGGGCGGCCAGCTTCTTGTGGTAAGCCAGTTCACTCTGTACGCAAACCTGTGCAAGGGCAACAGGCCTTCATGGGACAGGGCTGGAAAACCTGAGCATGCAAACAAGCTCTATGAGTACTTCATCCGCTACATGGAGGAGTGTGGGCTTACGGTGGGACATGGGGTATTCGGTGCCGACATGGTTGTGAAATATGAAAACATGGGACCTGTGACCATAATCGCAGATTCCGATGAGATTTTGAAATAACCGCTTGATAACATATTTAGGAGTGTTTTGATATGGCTAAAACAGAAAACACATCAGCAGAAATGCAGCAGAAGTTTGAAGCACTTGAGGCTGCCCGTTCACGCATTGACAAGGAGTTCGGAAAGGGCTCTCTGATGAAGCTTGGCGAGAGTGCAATTGCCAAGAACGTTGAAGTTATTCCTTCCGGTTCAATCCTTCTTGATGAGGCACTTGGAGTTGGCGGCTATCCCCGCGGCAGGGTTATTGAAATCTACGGTCCTGAATCTTCAGGTAAGACAACTCTTGCTCTTCATGCTATTGCCCAGGCCCAGATGCAGGGCGGAATTGCAGCTTTTATCGATGCTGAGCATGCCCTTGATCCGGTTTATGCCAGAAAGATCGGTGTAAATACAGATGAACTGTGGATTTCTCAGCCGGACAGCGGAGAACAGGCTCTTGAAGTTGCTGAATCCCTTGTACGCAGCGGTGCTGTTGATATCATTGTTGTAGACTCTGTTGCAGCTCTTACACCCCAGGCGGAAATTGAAGGCGAGATGGGTGATTCCCACATGGGTCTTCAGGCAAGACTTATGAGCCAGGCTCTGAGAAAACTTACAGGTATTCTTGCCAAGAGCAGAACAACCATCATCTTCATCAACCAGATAAGAATGAAGATCGGTGTCATGTTCGGAAACCCTGAGACAACAACAGGCGGTAACGCACTGAAGTTCTATTCATCAATCAGAATGGATGTCAGAAAGATCGAGACCATTTCCAAGGGTTCTGATGAGTTTATCGGTAACCGTGTCCGTGTAAAGATTGTAAAGAACAAGGTTGCTCCTCCTTTCAGAAAGGTTGAACTTGACCTTTACTTCAACGAAGGTATTTCATACGCAGGCGGACTGCTTGACGGCGGCGTAAGATTCGGTCTTATTGAGAAGACCGGTTCATGGTTCTCCTACAACGGAGAGAAGATCGGTCAGGGCCGTGACAACGCTGTTTCCTTCCTCAAATCCAATCCTCAGATCATGTCTGACATTGAAGCTGCATTACGCAAGCTGATGTTTCAGACAGAAGGGGAGTAATGCCGGTTCTCTTTCACGTTGTAGGCAGAGATGAACCTCTTGAAGTACTGCTGGGCCTCATTCAGAAGAATGAGGTCAGTATCTACGACATTCCAATATCCCTGATTACGGAGCAGTTTCTGGACTATATCCATACTCAGGAAGAAGTTGGCCTGAAAGATCTGTCAGATTTCTATAAGATGGCAGCAGACCTTCTCTGGATCAAGAGCCAGATTCTGCTTCCCCGTGAACCGGATTTCGGTGATGAATACTACGAGGATCCCAGAGAGGAACTGGTAGAGCGGCTTCTTGAATACAGCAAGTTCAGAAAGTATTCACAGCTTTTGGAAGGAACTGACAGGGAAGGCGGTCCAATGATTATCAGAAAGCCATCCCAGTTCATGATGCCTTTCTCTGACCAGGAATTGTGGGAAGATGTCCAGGTTGAAGACCTTCTTCAGACATTCCTGAAACTGCTCAAGGGCAGGGTAGCTGATGAAAAGGTCTACAACGTCTACGAACAGGTAACCGAACAGGAGAAGCTTGCACTTATGTTCGAGCTTCTTGAAACAAGGGAAAGCATAAACTTCACAGACCTGTTTACAAAGGACAGTTCCCAGATGCATGTGATCTGTGCCTTCCTGGCACTTCTTGATGCCGTTAAGGATAAATCTGTGCTTGTTGAACAGGACAGTTCTTTTTCAGATATAATCATCAGAAAGCGTCCGGCAGACTGGAACCCCAACCTGGCCGATGACTACGATGACGAATACGATGCAATGGAGGCAGAAAATGGCGTTGAGTAATCCTGCCAGACTTGTTGAAGCCGTTCTCTTTCTTGAAAACGAGCCCATGACAGTTCAGAAACTCTGCTCAATGACAGAACTTGAGGAACAGGCTGTCAGGGATGCCCTTGATGAACTTTCCGAGCAGTACTACACAGGAGTCCACGGACTTGCCCTTGTTGAGAATTCTGAGACATGGTCCTTTGTTCCATGCACTGATCTGTACGATTCCTTGAGAAGATGTTACGGCAAGAAGGTAGACAGACGTCTTACACGTTCTGCAATTGAGACCCTTTCAATCATCGCATATTCGCAACCGATTACACGTTCAGAGATTACCAAGATAAGAGGAGTTGTATCTGACTCCATAATCAGGCTTCTCAGGGAGCGTGAATACATAAAGGTTGTGGGAAGAAAGGATGTTCCCGGACACCCCTGCCTTTACGGAACTACAAGAAAGTTCCTTTACACATTCAAACTTGAATCCATCTCCGATCTTCCCAAGTTGTCAGAAGTGGACAGACAGCGTTTTGAAAAGGAGATTTCGGAGGAGGAAACAGAAAATGAAGATTGATTATCCTGTACGTCTGCAGGTTTTTCTTGCAAAGGGCGGAGTAGGCTCAAGAAGGGCCTGTGAAAAGCTTATTCTCGACGGCAGAGTCAAGGTAAACAATATAAAGGTCACTGTACTGGGAACCAAGGTTAACGAGAACGATGCAGTCTATGTTGATGATGTTCCTATTGAAGTTCATGAGAGAACCTATTACTTTGCCCTGAACAAACCAAGGGGATATGTTTGCACAAACTACGACCCCAACGAGACTGCCTATGCAAGAGATCTTATTGATATTGAAGATAATAATGTCCTTTTCAATGTTGGCAGACTTGATAAAGATTCACAGGGGCTGATTTTCTTTACCAACGACGGTGACTGGGCAAATGCCATTGCCCATCCTTCCTCACAAACCGAGAAGGAATATATTGTCAGAACCGACAGGGACATTGTCAAAAAGGACATGGACAGTGCCTATAGAGGTGAGATCAAACCATACAGGATAAAATCTTATAAATTGTTATCACAAAGAGAAGTGAGTATAGTTTTGACTGAGGGAAAGAACAGAGAACTCAGGCGTCTTTTCGAGGAATTGGGATACGAGGTGAAGAGGCTTACAAGAATCAGGATAGGCAGCGTATGTCTTGATGATCTTCCTTCCGGTATGTACAGAAGACTCAAGGCGTCGGAAGTCAAATCCTTCAAAGTCTGACGGAGGTTGAATATGGTTATTGCAATTGACGGACCTGCAGGAGTAGGAAAGAGCACAATTTCAAAGATGCTTGCTCAAAAGCTTGGCATCTACTATCTGAACTCAGGTAATTTTTACAGGGCCATAACTCTTAAGGCTATCAACGAAGGGACTGATATGAAGAATCCTGATGCCTGCAGAAAGGTTGCAGAGAAGGCTGAGTTTGATGTTATAAACGGAAGATTCCACCTTGACGGAAAGGATGTGGAAGACCTTCTTCATACCCCTCAGATTGACCTCAATGCATCTTACATATCAGTCAATCCGGATGTCCGTGCAATTGTAAACAAACGCATTCATGAACTGACTTCCAGACTGAGCATTGTTGCAGAGGGAAGGGATATGACAACAGTTGTTTTCCCGGATGCAGAGTACCGTTTCTTCTTTGATGCAAAACCCGAGGTCAGAGCCAAGCGCAGATTCGACCAGAATCCTGATGCAATGCCCTATGAAAAGGTACTTGCCGAGATTATCGAACGCGATGAAAATGACCGCAACAAACCGGTCGGAGCATTAAAACTGGCAGAAGGTGTCACATATGTAGATACCTCTTACTTGACCATTAAAGAAGTTTGTGACAAAGTACTGAATTGTATTAAATAAATAATACATATATTTAGGATCAGGAGAAAAAAATGTCTGAAGAAAAAATTGAAAACAAAGATACTGAAATGCAGAGTCTTATGCAGGAGGAGTATCTGAAGTCTCTTGATGGAATCGAAGACGGTCAGCTCGTTACCGGTACTGTTGTTCAGGTCAATAACGAGTATGTGTTTGTTGATGTTGGTTACAAGTCAGAAGGCAGGATTCCTGTTGAAGAGTTTGATGAGGTACCCGCAATCGGAGATTCCGTCCTGGTATTGATTGTCAATAAGGAAGGCAAGGGCGGTCAGGTTATCATTTCAAAGAAGAAGGCTGAAGCACAGGCCAAAGGCGCTGAGCTCAAGAAGGCCGCTGAGGACAAGAGCCCCGTTGAAGGCAAGTTTGTCAAGGTTATCAAGGGTGGTTACGAAGTTGATCTGGGAGGAGATTTCTCAGGTTTCTGTCCTCTTTCAAAGGCTGATATTGTCAGGACCGAGAATCCTGAAAGCCTTATCGGACTCGTTGACTATTTCATCATAGAAAAGTTCCACGGCGGAAGCAAACTCAAGAGTGTTGTTTCCAGACGTGATTACCTTGAGAAGAAAATCAAGGAAAACAAGGAGAAGTTCTTCTCCACAGTCCAGATCGGCGACGTTGTAGAAGGTGTTGTAAAGTCATTCACAAGCTTTGGTGCTTTTATTGACCTTGGTGGATTTGACGGACTGCTTCATCTTAACGACATGTCATGGGGCCATGTTTCAAGACCCAGAGACTATGTCAAGAAGGGTGATAAGGTTCAGCTCAGACTTATCAACATTGATCCCGAGACAAAGAAGATCAATCTTTCACTGAAGCACATGCAGGAAGATCCGTGGTCAACATTCGAAGAGAAGTTCCACGTTGGTGATGTAATCACAGCTCCTGTTACAAAGATGACAACATTTGGTGTCTTCATTGAAATTGCTCCCGGAATCGAAGGCCTTGCCCACATTTCAGAGCTCAGCTGGACAAAGAGAGTCAACAACCCGAAGGAAGTTCTCAACCTCGGTGATGTTGTACAGTGCAAGATCCTCGGATACGACCTGGACAAGAAGCGTGTTTCACTCGGAATCAAGCAGGTTGAGGCCAATCCGTGGGAGACAGTTGCCGAACGTTATCCCGTTGGCGCACACTTCTCAAGACCTGTTGTCAAGGTTACAAACAGCGGTGCATTCGTAAACCTCGAAGAGGGCATTGACGGATTCCTCCATGTTGATGATGTTTCCTGGACAAAGAAGGTAAAGAACATCTCATCATTCTGCAAAGAGGGTGACATCATTGATGTTGTCATCACAAGAGTTGAGCCTGAGAACAGAAGAATCAGACTTGGCGTAAAGCAGCTTGAGGATAACCCCTGGGTAACACTCAAGAAGAGCTATCCCAAGAATTCAGTCATCACAGGTACTGTTTCAAACGTCACTGACTTCGGCGTATTCGTCAAGGTCCTGGGCGACATTGAAGGCCTGATTTCCAAGTACAACCTTGCTAATCCGGACGAAGAGTACTCAGACGAGATTCTCAAGAGATACAACGTAGGCGACACAGTTACAGCAGTTGTCATGGACATCAACCCCCAGACACAGAAGCTTTCTCTCTCCATCAGAGAGCTGGTAAGACGCAATCAGGAATCTGAAGTTGAGAAGTATATGTCCAACTCAGAGGATGACGATACAGTCACATTTGCTGATCTGATTTCTTCCTCAAAGGAGAAATAAGTCATGGCAAAGAAGACTAAAGAGCTTACAACAGAGCAGAAGCTTCAGAACAACATTTCAAGTTTCTTTGAAAGGAACCTGAAGCTGTTGGTCATCTGCAGCGCAGCAGTTGTTGTTGTCGTACTTGCTGTAGTTATCATTACTTCTTCAGTCAAGAGAGCAAACGATAAGGCTATGATTAACATCCAGGATATGGAAAACAAGGTTCTTTCCTATAACACACTGGATGATGAAAACAAGGCTTCATTGATTGCCGATCTTGAGAAAGCAGAGAAGGGTAAGGGCTATGTTTCACTTAAGGCTTCATACCTCAAGGGACTTGCTTACTTCCTTGGTGAACAGTACAACGAAGCTTACGAAGCTTTCATGGCCTGCATAGACAAGGATTCAAGTTCTTATCTTTCTGCACTTGCTATTGTCAATGCAGCAGCTTGCCAGGAAGCACTCGGAAACACAAATGCAGCTGTTGAGCTTTACTCAAGAATTGCAAATGAGTTTGAGGTTTCTTCTGTAGGTGCCAAGGCATTGTTCAATACAGGAAGAATCTACTACCAGCAGGGTAACAAGGAACTTGCTAAGACTGTCTTCAGCCAGCTTGTTGACAAGTATCCTTCAAGTGAATATTCAGCACTTGCAAACGATATTATCGTGCTGATGTAATTAACCGGTGCGAATATGAAAAGAAGACGTCATATATTGTGTTTACTCATAATTATGGCGTCTCTTTTTTTATTTTCATGCGGCGTTCCAACAATCTGTGAACTGAGCAATATCAGTATTAATTCAAGTTCAGCTACAACAAATCCACTTCCTTTCTCGATTACAGGTAAAGATTCAGATCTTTCAATGGTTGCTGATGACTGCCCGGGTTTGCTTCTGTGCTACGTTGAAGCCGATTCTTATGTTCTTTCAATAGATAAGAAGACTATTACTGATGCCTTCAAGACCACAGTTTCCAATAACAATAAGATTTATATAAATCCTCAGAACATTATCATAGACAAGTCTGATTTCACCTTATATGCATTCCAGAAGAATAAAGAGGGAACACAGAGTGTAATAACGCCTTCATACAGTCTGAATCTTCATGATTACATTCAATATCCAACAACTATGCTTGCTGAACTTGAACTTGTATTCAATAAAGATGACCAGAAGTTCTCAATTGCAGGAAATGATCTGTATGTAAGAGATGTGGACAGAACCGATAACCATTATATTCACGTATTTGCTGCTATTTCTGCAGAGCATGGTGATTTCACCAATGCTTACTGGTCCGGACTTACATATATTGGATGTATTAATATGAATGAATAGGGCTTCTTTTAAATATTTAAAATTTTGTATATAATGTATCTTCTGTCAAATTGTAGAAGAGCTTAATTACTTTGGATATTTGGATTTAGCTATATTCCAGAATTCATCCCATTGTTCATAGGATAAATCTTTCAGTTCAAGGTTTTTGAATCTTGCAAGTTCTACAACAGTATTGAATCTGTTTATGAACTTATGGTTGGCATGCTGTAATGCATCCTGAGGAAGAACCTTGGAGAATCTGCACATATTAACAGCAGCAAACAAAACATCTCCAAGCTCAGCTTCGATATTTTCAGGATCTGCATTTTCAGCTTCGGTGATCTCTTCACGGACTTTATCACCAACGTTTTTCAGAGTCTGCCATTCGAATCCGACTTTGGCTGCCTTCTTGGAAATCTTATAGCATCTTTCAAGTTCAGGCATGTTGCGCTCAACCTTGGCAAAAAAATTATTCTCATCGTCCTTACGGCCTTCGACGTTCTTCTTGATATCTTCCCAATTACTGAGAACCTGTTCTGATGTCAGAGCTTCCGAATCTGCAAATACATGAGGATGTCTTCTTATATATTTCTGACAGGCTTCATTAAGACAGTCGCTGAGTTTGAAATCACCGTTTTCCTCATGAATTCTACCAAGCAGGAATAACGACATAAAAATATCACCAAGTTCTTCTTTCTGATGATTCACATCCTTTTCAGATAAAGCATCTATATATTCATAGGCTTCACCCTGTAGATCACGGATCATATCCTTGGGAGTCTGTTCTCTGTCCCATGGACATCCGTCTTTGGGATCACGGAGATATGTGACAATCTGATAGAGATTCTTCATGCCGTCATTGGCATTATCAGCATCTTTATAATCATAATTAATCATTGTTCAGCTCCGGATCTGAAGGATTAAGTCTTTTTGCTTCCTCAAAATACTTGGAAGAATTATAAGTATCATGAATTTTTTCAAGTGCATATGCAGAGGCCTTGTAGAGTCTTGAAAGAAGCACTGAATTGTACTTGAAACGTTCATCAGACATAGCAAGTTCTGCAGTTTTGATAAGTATCTGGGATGCATTCTCGGTAACATTATCCTGTCTGGCAAAACGGACAATCAGTTCTGTAAACAAGGTAATATCTGAATCGTTGAGATTCTGCTGCCATGCCTGGAATATCGTTGCATTATAGTCTGAAGAACACGGGAAATTAACTATCAGAGTAGTAAAATCAGCAAATGTAAGATCCTGAGTCAGTAGATTGAGAATTCCTATTGCCTGCTCTGTTTCTCCAAGAGCTGCATATGACTTATACAGTGCGATTCTCTGTTTTACACCATCTTCAGGCCTGAGAATAAGGATATTAAGAACATCTGAGAAGTTAAGATCAACGAAGAGGTCTGTTGCAAAGCTTCTGTCGTCAGTTTCCTCAACCATCAACAGGTATAAAAGTATACTTTCCTTGGCTTCTTCCTTTCGGCCAAGTTCTACAAGGGCCTTTGCCTTGTAAAGATAGTCATATTTGCGTGGTTTTGAAAGAGAATCGGCAGTTTCCACTGCCATTTCGTACTTTCCTGTTCTGTAGTAGTTCTCAACCTTGTTACAGGAAACAAACATGGAGAGAAAAACAAAGAGGAGGCAGATACTGAAAAATGTCTTCTTCATATCTAACCTCCTCTATCAATATAAATAAAAGTCTTTAATAAGCCGGGTTCTGTTTAGGC
>Ga0310786_10013573_pt1 | contig 10051 bp, 10 predicted proteins | sample AusTroGonzalo_MG_FD_203881 | JGI IMG/M metagenome (GOLD analysis project Ga0310786, IMG submission 203881) | Bovine rumen microbial communities from tropical cattle in Woodstock, Queensland, Australia - Gonzalo_03 (v2) (version 2) | ecosystem: Host-associated > Mammals > Digestive system >... | reverse complement strand
AGAAAAAAGCAATATGTGCTTTGCAATTATTGCTAACAAAATTAATCATAGCATAAAAACAAGACGTTTGCAAGATTTCTATGCTAAAAATTGCGTTTTTCGGAGCGACGAATGGAAGAAATCGAGCAATAATTGCGCAATTGACAATATTAATATCCGTGGTTATAAATGGTCATCATATCTCTCAGTCCCTGAAAGTCGGAGGGTCCCCATTCAAGCAGGAATCGATGGAACGAAAGAGGAGTGTAATGATCCAGCCAGAGATCACGGGCTGTCTCGCGCAGTTCCATTATTTCAAGGTAGCCAAGGCAATACATCGGGTAATTGCAGGGCTCGTTGCAGATGTATTCATAAATGCTGTCAACACCATGTGTATCCGTGATTCCGAGATGAAGCAGATAGTCTTCCAAAGCATCTCGTGAGATGTTTTCGTAGTGGATCATGACGTCAAGCAGGGAATAGAGACAAAGGCGAAGGAGATTCTGGTGTTTTTCTAATTGGACGCGCAGCGCATCCTCATTGAGGCCTCTTTGCTGCAGAATAGAGGAGGCATAGTCGTAAGAACACTGCCCTGCATACACGGCCCAGCCTTCCAGATATCCACCGCACTGAAGGAGTTGCCTGAGACGGCTATCATTTAATGAGAGCAGGTGGATGGATGAATAGGCATTTTGGTATAGGTGCCCCGGAAAACCTTCATGTGCAAGAGTTGTATAGAGATCAAGACCGCGGGATGTACTTGCCGGATTGACGTATATGACATTTGTGTCAATCATATCGATGGGTGATGTCAGATAAAAGGCGGGTGAAAGAATCTTCTGAAGGGCGGGTGAGACAGATTTGACTACGGTGTGGATATTAACGGGCAGGTTGGGAAACTCCGTAGCAATTTGTTTTTGCAGGTCTCTTAGCATGGCGTCGGGTGTGCCGGATGTCGTTTGCATAGTCGGAGTTTGGGAATCGGTTACCGTAAAACCGTGTCCGGATGGCCCGTCCGGGTCAGAGGCTTTTGTGAGCCCGGGGTGCTGTGAAGTAAGCCTTCGCAGAGTGTCTAATTCTTGAAGGAATGTGTTTTGGAATAGTTCAAGTGCCTCTTCCGGGGAACGGTCAGAACCGGTTTTGCTACACAAAAGAGCTTTGTAATATTTCTTTCCGTCAGGAAAGGCGGCAAGTCCGTGCGTGGTTTCTGGCACGCCTGTAGCAAGATATCGGAGAGCCTGAGAGAGCTTTTGATATGCGGGGTAAAAGACCTTTGCCAAAAGCATATTGTTTCGTGCTGTCAGGGATTCGATATACTTCGGATCAAGGGGTTCATTAGAAGGAAGCTCGTGAAGTCTTTCCTGAAATCCGGTCTGTAAAAAGTGAGTTCCGTTTTCTAATTCGGTTATTGTGATAATGCTGTCACATTCTTTTGCGGCCTGTAGGAGGGAGGCGGAGGAAGGGGAGAGACCGGCGGCTATTTTTTCTTTTTCATAGATCAGCATGGAGGCGAGATAAGGGCCACTTTGTTCCAGCAAAGAGAGATAATCTTCTACATCTTTCAGAGAGCGGAAGCTGTATTCCGCCAGCAGGATCGGAAGCCTGCTGTGAACACCCAGGGAAGGAGCCAGCGGATCTTCATAATAGGGAAACGATGCAAGTTCTTTTGCCCGTTCAAGGTTTCGCCGGAGCAAATTGCAGGTGTGGCGCTCTTCAAGATCCAGATACTCAAAAGGGATGCTTTGAAGCGTACTTAGATCTTCACTGACAGATGACGCGGCGAGAAGCTCTGCTCCGGGCTTGTAAGTCGGAAGAATAGGAGCCGACTCTTTGATGCCAAAGCGCGAAGGATCTGCAATGCTATAGTGGAGATTGAGCGTATTGCCGGTCATTTCACGCTGATAGAATTGTTCAGCAAGATTACGGTAAGCGCACTTTGCGCGAAGACGCGGCATGATGTATGCAACCGGCAGCGATAGCAGAAACAAAAAAAGAGGGAGAACAAGACATATAGATTTTCGGTGGAGTTTTTTGATCATATAAACCTCCGACATTCCGATACGATTTGTTATAGAATATGCACGGACGGCTTGCCTGCTGTCACGGATAAAAGGGTTTCTTATATTGACACTAAAAGCCGCCTCGTTTATACTAAAATAACGATCGTATGATGCTTCGCTAAAAAGTTTTACCAAGGCTTACATCACGGAATGCTTCGCATGATCCGTTGGACTTCGAAAGACGGCTTCCTACGGTCATCTACAATAGGAGAATGAGAGGAAAAAGGGTATGGAAACAGCAAAAAACGCAATACTTGCAGGAAAGACGGTACTGGGTATTGAATTTGGCTCCACGCGTATTAAGGCAGTGCTTGTCGATGAGAGCCATCAACCCATTGCACAGGGCGTGCATGATTGGGAGAACCGTCTGGAGAACGGGATCTGGACATACAGTCTGGAGGATATCCGGGGAGGCCTGCAGGATTGCTATGCGGATCTGGTAAAAAATGTGCAGGCAAAATACGCGGTGGCGCTTACAAAGATCGGAGCCATGGGTTTTTCAGGCATGATGCATGGATATATGCCGTTTGACAAGGATGGCAATTTGCTCGTACCTTTCCGTACCTGGAGAAATACAATGACCGGACAGGCAGTGAAGGAATTGACCCCGCTGTTTGGATTTAATGTTCCGCAGAGATGGAGTATAGCACATCTCTACCAGGCAATATTAAGCGGAGAGGAACATGTCGGGAAGATTACATTCTTTACAACACTTGCGGGATATATTCATTGGATCCTCACCGGCGAGAAGGTAATGGGGATCGGGGAAGCATCCGGTATGTTCCCGATTGATTCCGAGATCATGGATTATGATCAGAAGATGCTGGATCAGTTCGATAAGCTGATCGCGGATAAGGGATTTGGATGGAGGATCCGTGAGATCCTGCCGAAGGTTTTGAAAGCTGGTGAAAAGGCAGGAACATTGACGGCGGAAGGTGCGAGATTTCTTGATCCCACCGGAACACTTGAGCCGGGATGTCCGCTGTGCCCGCCGGAAGGAGATGCCGGAACCGGTATGGTTGCTACAAATGCGGTAAAGGTACGCACCGGTAATGTTTCAGCCGGTACCTCTATCTTTTCCATGGTGGTTTTGGAAAAAGCACTTTCCAGATACTATGAGGAGATTGATATGGTGACCACGCCGGATGGTTATCCGGTGGCAATGGTGCATTGCAATAACTGTACATCCGATCTGAATGCATGGGTGAATCTGTTCAAGCAGTTCTCGCAGGAGTTTGGAATGAACATCGATATGAATGATCTGTATGGTACTTTGTATCGCAAAGCGCTCGAAGCGGACAAGGATTGTGGCGGATTGATGGCATATAATTATTTTTCCGGCGAACCCGTAACCGGATTGAACGAAGGACGTCCGATGTTTGTCAGAACGCCGGATGCACGCTTTACGCTTGCGAATTTTATGAGGACACATTTATATAGTGCGCTTGCGGCACTCAAAGTCGGAAATGATATTCTGCTGAAGCAGGAGAAGATTACGGTTGACAGTCTGATGGGGCACGGAGGTTTGTTCAAGACCCCCGTTGTGGGACAGAAGATGCTTGCAGCAGCTTTGAATGCACCTGTTACTGTTATGGATACAGCGAGTGAAGGCGGTCCGTGGGGAATGGCGATCCTGGCATGTTATATGCAGGAAAAGGCTGAAGGAGAAGGCCTCGCCGAGTATCTGGAGAAAAAGATCTTTGCCGGTCAGACCGGAACGACGATCACACCTGATGCGGAAGATGTTGCCGGATTCGATGCATTTTTGAGTATATATAAAGCTACCCTGCCGGCACAGCAGGCAGCAGTGGAAGGATTGCGATAGTACATCGGTTTCTGAATGGTTATGCAATAATCGTAGCAATAAACTGAAAACCGGTGTATCCGGCGATAAAGAAGGGAGTAATCAGTCATATGTTGGAAGAATTGAAAAAATTGGTGTATGAGGCAAATATGGACTTGCCGAAGTACGGCTTGGTGACTTTTACATGGGGAAACGTGAGTGCCATAGATCGCGAAAAAGGTTTGTTTGTAATCAAACCGAGCGGCGTGGAATATGACAAACTGACCCCTGATGATATGGTGGTTATGGATCTGAATGGCAAAAAGGTAGAGGGCAGATACAATCCTTCCTCCGATACGGCCACGCACCTTGAACTGTATAAGGCATTTCCTGAGATCGGAGGTGTCGTACATACACATTCCTCTTATGCAACGAGCTGGGCACAGGCGGGGAGAAGCATTCCGTGCTATGGGACAACCCATGCGGATTATATTTATGGCGAGGTACCTTGTGTGAGATGTCTGTCGAAGGAGGAGATCGAGGACGCTTATGAGGAGAATACGGGACATTTGATCGTCAATGAATTCAAACGTCTGGGGAAGGATCCCGTAGCTGTTCCTGCGGTGCTTTGTAAAAATCATGGACCTTTTGCATGGGGCAAGAATGCAAAGGAAGCGGTTCACAATGCGGTAGTTTTGGAAGAAGTGGCAAAGATGGCATACCGTGCGGAAACGATCAATCCGAGAATTCAGCCGGCACCGCAGGAATTGCAGGATAAGCATTACTATCGGAAGCATGGTGCCAATGCTTATTATGGACAAAAAGAACAATCATGATCCGGATCAGTGGGAAATGCTTTGCAAAGGCAAAAAAACCTAGACTGTTCGGTCTATTTGTGGTAAATTAGACGATAGGGCAATTATTTTCTGTGTATTGGGAGGGTTTATCGAATGGTGGGAAAGGGTTGGTTCCCGTGGATAAATCCGGTTCTGAAAATTTTGCCGCACAAGAAATATGACAGCCGTGTCAAGACGGCAGAATGGAGGAAACCATGAACAATTTAGAGCTGCAAAAGACAGCGAACGAAGTCCGGAAGGGTATCGTGACTGCAGTTCACAGCGCAAAGGCTGGACATCCCGGCGGATCTCTGTCCGCAGCAGATGTGTTCACCTATCTCTATTTTGAGGAGATGAACATTGACCCCAAGAATCCTGACAAGGAGGACAGGGATCGTTTTGTACTTTCCAAGGGGCATACAGCACCCGGTCTGTATTCGACACTTGCTAACAGAGGGTATTTTCCGGTGGAGGATCTTACCACTCTGAGAAAACTCGGATCCTATCTGCAGGGTCATCCCTGTATTCATATTCCCGGTGTAGATATGTCTTCCGGATCTCTCGGACAGGGAATCTCGGCTGCAGTTGGTATGGCTTTGGGCGCAAAGCTGGACAATAAGGATTTCAGAGTATATACCGTTCTTGGTGACGGAGAGATTCAGGAGGGACAGGTATGGGAGGCAGCGATGTTTGCAGGTTTCCGTAAGCTGGACAACCTTGTAGTGATCGTTGACAACAATGGTCTGCAGATTGACGGACCGGTTGATAAGGTTTGCTCTCCCTATCCGATCGATGAGAAATTTAAAGCATTCAATTTCCATGTGATCAATTGCAGTGCACATGATTTTGATGAGCTTCGTGCTGCCTTTAAAGAGGCAAGGGAAACCAAGGGTATGCCTACCTGTATTGTGGTACACAGCGTAAAGGGTAAGGGCGTTTCCTTCATGGAGAATCAGTGTGGATGGCACGGCAAGGCTCCCAATGATGAGGAGTATGCTACTGCAATGGCAGATCTCGAAAAGATCGGCGCGAGCTTATAATCACAGGAAAGGTAAGGTAAAAAAGAATGGCAGATGTGAAAAAGATTGCTACCCGTGAAAGCTACGGTAATGCATTAAAAGATTTGGCTGAAGAATTCCCTAATCTGGTAGTGCTGGACGCTGATCTGGCAGAGGCTACCAAGACAGGTATCTTTAAAAAGGCATATCCTGACCGCCATATTGACTGCGGTATTGCAGAGTGTAATATGATGGGTGTTGCTGCAGGACTTTCCCTGACCGGAAAGATTCCTTTTGTCAGCTCTTTCGCTATGTTTGCGGCAGGCCGTGCTTACGAGCAGGTTCGTAACTCTGTAGGATATCCTCATCTGAATGTGAAGATCGGTGCTACACATGCGGGTATCACCGTTGGTGAGGATGGTGCAACCCACCAGTGCAACGAGGATATCGCTCTGATGAGAACCATTCCCGGTATGGTTGTTATGGTTCCTTCCGATGACATTGAGGCTAAGGCAGCAGTGCGTGCAGCTTTGGAGTATGATGGCCCTGTTTATATTCGCTTTGGCCGTGCGGCAGTACCTGTGATCAACGATAAGCCGGATTACAAATTCGAGATCGGCAAGGGTACCGTTGTTCGTGCAGGTAATGATGTGACGATCGTCGCAACCGGTATTTGCGTGGATTCCGCTCTCGGCGCAGCTGAGAAGCTTGCGGCTGACGGAATCGATGCTGAAGTAATCAATATCTGCACGATCAAACCTCTGGACGAGGATCTGATCGTTGCAAGTGCAAAGAAGACCGGTAAGGTTGTAACTGTTGAAGAGCACTCGGTAATCGGAGGCCTTGGCAGTGCTGTCTGTGATTGCCTGTCCGCAAAGCTTCCGACACCTGTTAAAAAGATCGGTGTCAATGATGTGTTCGGAGAGTCCGGGCCAGCTGCTGCACTTGTGGCAAAATATGGTCTGGATGCAGAGGGCGTTTATGCTTCCGTAAAGGCTTTTGTGTAATAGATTATGAGTTATACCGGCGACCGCCCGAGAAATCGGACGGTCGTACCGTTCCATATTATGGTATTGAAAAAGAGGACGAGATGAAAAACTACTTATCGCCATCGATTCTGTCGGCAGACTTTTGGGATTTGGGGGAGCAGATTCGTGCGGTGGAACGCGCGGGGGCTTCTTATCTACATGTAGATGTGATGGACGGGGTATTTGTACCCTCGATTTCGTTTGGAATGCCTGTGCTTGAGGCTTTGAGAAGGAAAACAACGCTTCTGTTGGACGTTCATTTAATGATTGTTGAACCGGAGCGATATATTGAGACAATGGCCAGTCTGGGAGCGGACATGATCAATTTTCATCTGGAGGCAACGAAGGATCCCGGTGAGACGATCCGTCTGATACGGAAAGCGGGTAAGAAAGCGGGCATCACGATTAAACCCGGGACACCGATTTCCATGTTGGAACCCTATCTGGATCAGGTGGATATGGTACTGATCATGACAGTGGAACCGGGCTTTGGAGGTCAGTCACTAAAACAGGATTGCCTGGATAAAGTACGTCAATTAAGAGAATTGGCGCAGGAGAAGGGATTGGATCTGGATATTGAAGTGGACGGCGGAGTCAAGGAAGGAAATCTGGAAGAAGTTCTGGATGCCGGTGCCAATATGATAGTAGTCGGATCTGCGATCTTTGGGAGCAATCCCGAGGAGAAGACAAGGATCTTTGTTGAAAGATTAGAGCGGAGAGATACCTGAGAATACAGACAGCATCCGAGAGATAAACATTCGGTTTGGCGGGGAACGACATCAGATCTCTCTCCAAAGGAGGACCTATGAGAGTGAATGGTGAAGACCTCGGCAGGGTTCCGATGACGGATGCTTATCGAAGTTCCGGACATATGCGTTCCGGACAGGATCATACAGGAAAGTCATCAGCCGGAAAGAAAGCGGTTTCCTCGCAAAACAGGCGAGGAGGCAACCTTTTCCAGGATTCGGATGTCCGAAGTCGTTCTTTTAAAAAATTGGTTTCGGATGGGAAAAAAGTACTTTCAAGGTTATGGAATGGACCGGACCAGCCGGCAGCCGCGGCGCGTGCCGACGAGGAAATAAAAGATAAGGGAATCCGTAAGGCAGCGGAGCTTCATTCACCGGGAGCTTTGCAGGGTACGGAACAAGGGGCGGATAGCGTATGGCAGCGATTCCGCCTCAAGGTGTATCAGGCAACAGGATATCTGGCAAAGAGATTCGGTGCGGGCACGGCATTTCAGTTTTTTGCCGGGAGCCGTGATAACGGAGAAAAACATCATCTGCCGGAAGAAAGATACCGTACCGGCCGCACAAAACGAAGGAGAACTGCTGATCCGGGCTATCTTGGAGATTCTTATGATAAATCCGGGAGATACACGAGGCTTGGTCAGGGACATTCGCCGGTTGGGCGGGATACGGGGACGGGAAAAACAGATTACAGGCAAAATCATACAGATCATGAGACAGCGCAGATGGGACGACGAGTTGATGTAAGAAAGTAAATGAAGGCAGGGGGGAACTGCAGTGGGAAGAATTATAGCGATCTCCGGGGGAGATCTCGATTCCACAAGATCAATCAACCGCTATGCGATTAATATGCTCAAAACCGGAACAAAACAGGTTCTGTATATTGGTACTGCGAGTATGGAGACTGCAAAGGATCGGGATGATTTTTGCGCGGAATTCGAGCGCCTTGGATGTGAAGTAAAAACGCTTGAGTTGATTACACAGCAACATGAAGAGAATTATATCGACGGACTTTTAGCATGGGCAGATATCATTTATGTTGGTGGAGGAGATACCATTTTCCTAAGGAATGTGTGGAAGGAGTATGGGATCGACAACCGGCTGCGCGAGATCTATCAGAAGGACAGTGCAATTCTTATGGGAATCAGTGCGGGAGCGATCTGCATGTTTGAGTGCGGAATCACGGACAGTGAGCTGGCACATCGCCAAAGGGGTCTTTCCTTTGGATGGGCAGATCAGATGCTGGGAATTGCGGCCGGAGGTTTTTGCCCGCATTTTGAAGAAAGAACGGAAGAGTTCGATGAACTGATTGATCTCAAAAGGGTGAATATTCATGCGATGGAAAGTAATAGTGCCTATGTATATGAGAATGGGGAGATCAGATACTTAAAATGCAAACCGGACGTAAAGGCATATTTCTATAGATATGAAGATAATATCAGATATGTAAAAGAAGAGTTGGAACTGATACAGGTATGAGGACATTTTGCTAAAGATGCACACCGGCAAAGAGAGATAAGAGCCAAAGAGTATTGAAAGCGACATGTTTTCATTGCTTGGATGATTTCAATGCATGATAAAACAGACTGTAAGGAATGGGATAGAGGATACATGGCACAGATGGTTTTACAAAACCCTCAGGAACGTTCGAGGGGAATTTCGGGCACGACACTAAAAATAATTGCATTGATTGCGATGTTTATTGATCATTTTGCGGCGATATTTCTGGACTGCTATTTGAAATGGTATAAAGAGACTTATGATAAGGAAACACTTTACTATGTGGGTATTTCGGCTGTAGATGCTATCATGCGTCTGATCGGCAGATTCGGATTTCCGCTGTTTGCGTTTCTTTTGGTGGAAGGTTTTCAGCATACCAGAAGTGTGAAAAAATATGCGCTGAATTTGGCGGTATTTGCGCTGATTTCCGAAGTGCCTTTTAATTTGGGTTTTTTTGGTGGCCATGTCATAAATCCAAAACACCAGAATGTTTTTCTCACGCTGTTTTGCGGATTGATTTGTATTGCACTAATAGATGCATTGGCGGAAAAACGGAAATGGCCGGAAAAACTGGTACCTCTTTTTTATCTGGCTGCGCCGGTGTTTGGAGGGTTTTGCGCATATGAGTGCCTACAATCCGTTGTGCTAGGTAAAATGTGGATTCGGTTCTTTAAATTGAGCGGGTCTGCTTACATATGGATTGCCACTATTGTCGGGGCTGCGATCGGTCTTCTTGTTTTTGCGTTGATTGGTACCAAATTGGATACAGCGCAGAAAAACCGAGTGCTGTTTACGATCATTCCCATCATTGCGTGCACATTGGCAGCAGATGCATTGAAAACAGATTATGCGGGATGGGGAGTGATTACCATATGGATCATGTATTTATTCAGAAAGAATCATATCTACTCCTTTACAGCAGGCTGTATTGCACTTTTGATCATGCAGCCAGTGGAAATGACCGCATTTTTAATGCTGATCCCTGTTGCGTTTTATAACGGGAAGCGTGGTATGAAGATCAACAAATATGTCTTTTACGGATTTTATCCGGTACATATCACGCTGATCTATCTGTTTACATTATTGTGTGGTTATACGGTTTTTATGCTAAAGTAGCAGGA
>Ga0310786_10013572_pt1 | contig 10051 bp, 6 predicted proteins | sample AusTroGonzalo_MG_FD_203881 | JGI IMG/M metagenome (GOLD analysis project Ga0310786, IMG submission 203881) | Bovine rumen microbial communities from tropical cattle in Woodstock, Queensland, Australia - Gonzalo_03 (v2) (version 2) | ecosystem: Host-associated > Mammals > Digestive system >... | reverse complement strand
CTGGTCGAAACCTTCCTTTGAACCTACACCGTAACCACCGGCAACCACGATAGGCGCACCCTTCAGGTTGTGCTTGGCAGCCTCTACGTGGTGGTCGAGCACCTTCACAACGAAAGCCTCAGGGCTGACATACTTGCTAACCTCAGGATAAACAACCTCCTTCTTGCACTCACCGTCGTAGATAGCCTTCTGCATCACGCCAGAGCGGACGGTTGCCATCTGGGGACGATGGTCGGGGTTCACGATGGTAGCCACAATGTTACCACCGAAAGCAGGACGAATCTGATAGAGCAACTGCTCATAGTGCTTGCCACTCTTGGCATCGTCGTACGGGCCAATCTCCAACTCTGTGCAGTCAGCTGTCAGACCGGAGGTCAGCGATGAACTAACACGTGGACCTAAGTCACGACCAATGACGGTAGCACCCATCAGACAGATCTGAGGCTGCTCCTCCTTGAAGAGGTTCACGAGGATATCCGTGTGGGGAGCCGAGGTGTAGGGGAACAGATCCTTAGCGTCGAACACAAACAGCTTATCGACACCGTAAGGCAGAATCTGATCCTCTACCTTACCCTTGATGTCTGTACCAGCCACCACAGCGTGGAGCTCAACACCCAGCGTATTGGCGAGCTTGCGACCCTTGGTCAGGAGTTCCTGGGAAACTTCTTGCACTAATGTGCCTTCTATTTCGCAATATACAAAAACATTATTCATATTCTTTCTTTATTAACGACAACTTGAACAACTTAGACAACTTTTCTTTTCTGGCATAGCCATGTTGTTTTTGTTGTCATGGTTGTCTTCTTTATCAATTAGCCAATAATTTTCTCTTCCAGTAACTCCTTGATCATTCCTTCAATGTCAGCATCAGAGGCAGTGAGCGTCTTGCTTTCCTTAGCCTGGAACACGATGTTCTTGATAGCCTTCACCTTCGTGGGCGAGCCATTGAGACCACACTGCTGCACGTCGCCGTCAACATCGGCTACACTCCACTGGTTCAGCGTCAGATAAGGACGCTCCTCATAGAGGTTGTCGTAGGCAGTACCCTCAGCAGGACGCTCCATCGGACAAGTGGCGCGCTTGTACTTCATCACCAGTTTGGCGTTCTGGGGACGACAGGGCGCAGCACTTCCGTTGACGGTAATCACCACAGGCAGGGGAGCCTCAACGGTCTCCACACCACCGTCAATCACACGCTTGATGGTAGCCTTGCCATCCTTCACACTCAGCACCTCCTCAGCGTATGTCACCTGGTTAAGACCCAGTTTCTGAGCCACCTGAGGACCTACCTGAGCAGTATCACCATCGATAGCCTGACGACCACCGATTACGATATCGACGTCGCCGATCTTCTTGATGGCGGTAGCAAGAGCATAGGATGTAGCGAGGGTATCGGCACCAGCGAACAAACGGTCAGTCAACAGCCAACCAGTATCGGCACCACGATAAAGTCCTTGACGGATGATTTCACCTGCACGTGGAGGACCCATCGTGAGGATTCCTACTGTAGAGCCCGGATTCTGCTCCTTCAGGCGAAGGGCCTGTTCCAAGGCATTCAAATCTTCTGGGTTGAAGATGGCGGGTAAGGCAGCGCGGTTCACCGTTCCTTCGGCAGTCATCGCATCCTTACCCACGTTACGGGTGTCTGGCACTTGCTTGGCCAGAACAACAATCTTTAAAGCCATAAAAATCTTAAATATATTATAATGTGTATCAGCCGTTCTCGCAGGCGATTTCTTGAAATCGGCCGCAAAGGTACTGCTTTTTGCGCACACAGCCAAATAAATTGCACAAAATCAGCTCAAATGTGCACACTTTGGCTGTTTTGTGCAATAAAAATAGTGTATCCTTGACAATTATCAATTAGCTGTTAGTTTCGCTATCTATTTTTCAAATTCTCTACCACGCTCGGCCAGTCAGGGTAGTTGGCGGCTTGTGAATCACAAACTTGTGAAATTTAGGAATAATTAATCTTTTCAAGATTCTTTTCTTCCAAATTAATTGCATTTCTCGAAAATATTATGTATCTTTGCGGTTGAATAACCGCGAAAAATAAGAGAGTTATGCCGAGAAAGAACAGTGGAATGTGGTATGAGGTTCATCCGACGCCAGTGAAGGGCGACGACGGGAAGAACCTGGTGTATGTACGCCCTAAGAGCGGTATGAAGCTGACGATGAAGCAGTTGGAAGGCTATTGCGAGCGCACCTACAATTTGAGATACGGCGAGATGAGCCGTGCCTTCGATATGTTTATCAGGGCCGCAGGTCGGTTTCTGGCTGAGGGCTACCGAATTGATACTCCTATCGGGTCGTTTGCCCCCAAGCTGTCGCTGACCAGGCAGGTGACTGACCCTGAGGCGGTGAAGGACCGTGACGTGCGGCTCGATGGGGTGGAGTATAATCCCGGTAAGCTGTGGAACAGGGAGATGGAGAAATGGCACGACGGGTTCCGTAAAGCTGTCACTCCTGACACGCAGGCGATTCTGGCCGACAAGGAGAAACTGGAGCAGAAGATGCGGGACTGTCTGCAGAAACATTATGGCTACATCACCGCTGGTATGTTTTCCCGCTATACGGGCCTGACGCTCTATTCCGCCCGCAAACAGTTGAACGAGTGGACCGAGGGCGACAATCCTAAACTGCTGAAGACGCCTCGTGGCAAGGAGCATATCTACACGGAGATTTAGGAGTCCTGTTCAGATGGTCATCATCCGGAAGTGCGTTTGAAATCGCGTATAGGCGCACGGTTGTTTGCGTATAGGAGAACGGCCGTTTGGGTATAGGCAAGCGATAGAAAGGTAGGCATTCTCTCCCTTCCCTCCATAGCCTTTCCCCCTGCGAGCCATAGTAATACTCCCTCCGAGGCTTAGTATATGATGCGGTTACGGTTACAGTTGTAACCATGTAACCGCAATGTCATATGTAAGAGACGGATGTGATTATAATATGTTGATTATCAATTGCTTGTCATTATTTGTAAGGCGTCTTAAACTGAAAGCGGTTACATGGTTACAGCTGTAACCGTAACCATTTTCTTCTGTTTTTTCCAAGAACCAAATGGAATAATCAGAGTTTTTTAGTATCTTTGCAGTCCGAAACTATAATTGCATTCGATATATGAAGGATAAAGAACAAGAGAAGATGCGCGATCTGTTGGCTCTCGCGAAAGATCAGGAGACTCAGAAGATGATCGACATGATGGCGTACAATTGGGAGGTCTGTGCCAGCCGTATGGAACAGATTGCCAAGGAGCGCCAGCAGGGACTATTCGATGACAACGGCGTAGAAGCAACGGCTGTTTTCAACCGTATGGAGCGTGTCGGAACACTTATGGTCGCACTCAAAGACCGTACTCAGGCACTGCTGTTGAAGGGTTTCCGCGAGCAGTTGAATAAGATGAACTCTGACCATCGTATGGATGTCGAGGTTACTTCTCTTATCTCGCCCAACCAGAGCCAGGAAATGAAGATAGACACTCCAACCATCTGGCTACGGATGAAGGAGATGCTTGAAAACAAGAAATCGAATGCACCAAAAGGTGGCCCGATTGTGCGAAGGATGTTCAAGAACCGTTATCTGCCAAATATGGATGATGACGAGGCTATGGGCTGGATGCAGTCGCTCTCCAACCCAGAGCCACCAGATGAAGAAACAGAGCAGGCCCAGCTGGAGGCAATGGAGGCAATGGCCTATTTTGGACAGAATATCGGCGAAGTGGCTTCAGGGGCCAGACAACAGATAGGCATAGGTCTTGTGATTATGCACCAGATGACACTTCTCTTCTCCGAACTTCTTGACATCAGGAAGATGGCCGACGAGGATGTCGATGCCCTCTTTGAGGAGGCCAAGAAAGAACTTCTTGAAAGTGATGCCTGGAAGAGCTACTGGCGAGGACATATCAGCCATCTGTCGCTGATGAAAAGCAGTTCGCTGGCAGAAGAACTCAGTAAAGACGCTGACGAGGTTGAACAGCAACTACTCGACCTTCACGGATACCTCTATAATCAGTGGGACGAGTCGCCGGAGGCCTTCGGCAAAGCCCTGAAGGATTCGGACATGAACGATGACGAGATGCTGCGATTACTGTTTCTGTTGGCAAAAAAGGAGGCTCTGGAAAAGGAAGGTGAGATACCTGACAGCAAACTCCTGACTATGCGGAGCAAGGTCAAGAAGTATGCTGATAAGCTGTTTAATCTGGTTGAGGATAAATTCGATAATATATATGAAAAGGTGTGGGACGACATCGTTCAGAATGCCATCATCGGCTCGCAGCTTTCCAACTTCCGCAAAGGTCGTCATAATGACGGATTCAACATGCAATGCTTCTGTCATATCGTGGGCTGGATGCAAAGGGAATACCATATCTATGGCAACAACGCCCCTTTGGATCTGGGAAAAGAACTTGGCGACAAGTATTCTTGGGAGACGCTTAAGGACTATATTAAAAAGCAGAACATAATACTTACAGCACAGAGCGTCAAAGAGTTAGATGACATTCTGAAGAAATATACCAGCAAGTAATTCTTTGGGAAAAAACACTCAAAAGATAATTCCCTAAATTCCCAGGTAGCTTTGCAGCCGCTATGATACTATTGGCATCATCCTTTAGCGGCAAGCCTCGCCAGGCGAGCATGGCTGCTTACCGTCAACTGCTGGCGGAGAATCACGTGGAGGAAATCCTCACAGACGTGAAGCAGAACAAGAATTTGGATCGCAAGAAGGAACTGCCCGTGTGGCTGCCTCTTGCGGAGTGTTTCACCAATGGTGTGCGTAAGGCTGAAGATGCTCAGCCCTCAGGACTCTACTTCCTCGACATCGACGAGAAAGGCCTGACTGAACAGCTTTGGAATAAGGTACGCGAGGAAAACCTCATCGAGGAATTCCGCATCGTCTATTTCGCTGAGAGTGCGGGTGGGGGAACCCACATCTGGGCTTGGCGCACACCTGGTCTCTCTATCGAGGAGGACATCCAGAAGCTGGCGAGTCGGCTGGGTGTCAGTTATGACTCGCATGTAACGGATTTGGCCCGTTGCTGTTTCATGGTTTCTGAGCAGTACGTGAAATTGATGGACCCCATCATTTTCGAGCCTCTGACTGAGGAGCAGAAAATGGACTATACAGCCTCACATTCGCCTGTTCAGACCACCCCTGCCCCTCCTAACTCAGGAGGGGAAATGGTTACTACCGTAGGTGATGATTCTGTAGCAGGAGTAATTTCTTCCCCTCCTGAGTTAGGAGGGGTTAGGGGTGGTCTGAACTATAAAGGTATTGCTTACGACAAAATCGTTCAGGCCTTGCTTTGGAAACTGGGTTATGGCGATGCACCTGCTGAGGGTGAGCGCAATACGGCCCTCTACACCATGAGCCGTTATCTTCGTTTCATCTGCGACTTCGATGAACAGAAGCTGTTTGCGATTCTGCCCCATTGGGGTCTCTCCGACCACGAGGTGCTCTCCACCATCAAGAGTGCTGTCTCGAGTGTCCGTCCTACGGATATGCCCTCGCAGATGAAAGAGGTGTTGGCCTCGTTGGGCGCAGCATTGGAAGTGGCTTCTGAGAATGATGACGAATCTCTCGTTACGCCTGTCGACCAGGAGTTGCCTGGCATTCTTCAGGACTTGTCCGACCACGCTCCTGAGGAGTTCAAGGAGGCGACGCTGATCGCAGCAATGCCCATGCTGGGCACGTTGGCCACAGGCATTCGGGCGAAGTATCGTGACGGCAAGATGAATTCAGCCAGTTTCATCGTCGATATCGAGGCGCCTCAGGCCACTGGTAAGTCGTTCGTCGATAATGAGTACGAACTGCTGATGGATCCCATCATCAAGCAGGACGAGGTGGAATGGCAGAAGGAGATTGCCTACTCGCTGGCCAAGAAAGACGGTCAGGATGTGGAGAATCCCTGCTCGCAGATCCGTATCATCGAGCCCAACATCGGTGTGTCCGCCTTCTTGGAACGTGCCCTCTATGCCAAAGGCAAGCATCTCTTCACCTATGCCCCTGAGATTGAGACTGTTCTGAAGAACAACAAGGGTGGGGCATGGACGGAGAAGAACGACTTGTTCCGACTGGCCTACGACAACAAACCTTGGGGTCAGCATCGCATCTCGAAGGACTCGTTCTCTGGCAAAGTCACCCTCTATTACAATATGGTGATGTGCGGAACGCCCAACAAATGCCGAGCCTTCTTCGCTGATGCCGAGAGCGGATTGGTGAGCCGAGTGACGCCTGTGGTGCTGCCTGATATGGTGGGTGCCAAGATGCCTCAGTTCAAGGTCTGGACGAAGGAGGATGAAGAGAAGGTGAAGCGCCAGTGCCTCTGTCTGATGGACGAGGAGGGCGAGGTGGATCTGCCTCTCATCAACAAGGCAATCGAGGAGTGGGACGAAGCAAAGCGTCAGGAGTATCTGCAGACGTTGCGCTACTCGCTCGATGTGCTGCGTCGTCGAGCTGCCCTCAACGGCTTCCGAGCTGGCATCATCGCCTACCTGCTGGAAGGCCGAAAGGAAACGGAACGCGCCATCCAATTTGCTCTTTGGTATGCAGAGCGTTGTCTTCACTACCAGTTGCAGCTCTATGGCGACAAGATCGACGCCCTCAACAATAAGTTGAGCCCTCAGGCCGCCAAGGGGAACATCCGCTATCTGGATGCCCTGCCAAAAGAATTCACGAAGGAGGACCTGGTGACTCTGCGCCTCTCCAACAACGAGTCGCCTGTGGTGAAGACCATTATCTGCCGTTGGGTCAAGGAGGAGCTGATCGCTAAGATTGGCACCAACCTCTGGCAGAAGATCTGCTAAGCTATTGCAAAGCCGGATGCTATGTGAAGCGTCCGGCTTTGTGCAAATTTCCACCTGAGTTTGAATTGTTTCATTCTTTTTCGTTGACTTCGTCTTCGTCCGTCACGACTCGGCCATCCAAGCGAGCTTGGCGGCTCTCGCTGTTCCGTCCGTTGAGGGCCTGAATGATGGCCTGGCGAATCCACCAGACGGCATAGGCGATGAACTTGAAGTCATACTCAAGTTCGTACTTCATCGTTGCTTTTCGCAGCCCTTCTTTTCCAGCCTCAATCAGTTCTTCAAGAGAGAGCCCTTGGTTCTGATACTGGTTGGCCACACTGACAATAAAGCGGGCATTAGCCTTTTCCAACCGTTTCATCTCATCGCAATCTACACCCTTCGCTTGTACTGCTTTCACCAGTTCACGCTCTTCGTCAATAGTTAGAAGTTCAGCTCTTCCAATCTCTTGCAAATAGTCCTCAAGATTCTTTTTTCCTGTTGCCATATATTTCCGATTTTTATGTTTAACGACCTTAATATAGGAACAAGGAGGTAAAAATTCAATAGTTTAACAATAATTAAGGGGGGGGTAACGATTGTTAAGAAACAAATGACTATCTTTGCGCAAAATATTACTGAACAATTAAAAACCTCGCGATGGATTGGAGCAAGAGACATCTGCCTCTGTTTTGGGGCAGATGTCTACTTGAATAAGTCTTTCAATGTTACAACATTTTGGAATATGCGGCTATACTGATTGTTTGCTATTCCGTATGTGGTGACAAGTACTGGGTGAATTGCCTGACGGATTTCATTTGTCGTACGGAAAGCCCGTACCCTGCGTTCAATATCGTCATGGTCTTTCTTCTTCATCACATAGTCACCATCATAGAATTTCATCTCACAGACATTGATGACCTTGTCAGCACGTTTAATGATAAGGTCTATCTGTGCTTGCTCCATTCCCGCTGACGCGCCTACCCGTAGCCTTTCTGCCGTTTGCGGAGCAGTCCATGAGTATACTTTAGTGCTGATAACAGCTATACCCAATGCCAGTTCTATCTGTTTATGGTGGTTCAGGCAGAGTTGTTCAAAAGCCAAGCCCGCCCATGTGTCGTGCTGGCGTGTACCAATCTGATATTGCCAGAAAGCCTTGTCTGTCTTGCCGTTGCTCTTGATAAACTTGTAATAGAATAGAGAGAATGGGTCTATCAGTTGGTAGATGCTCATCTTTGACTTGTTGTCATAGCCTCGATAGCTCCGTATGAAATCGCAATTGGTGAGGTCTTGTAATATCGTTGTAAAATGACCGTTGTTTTTTAGTTTAGTAGCTTTCAGAATCTCTTCACGTGTCAGCCCCTTGTTCTTGGTACTTAAAGCCTGAACGACTTTTATGTAATTGTCCGATTTCTGAAATAGGGAGGTATACAACGCATTGAACTCGTCGTCGAGTCTTCCTTTGTCGGCAAAGAACATTTCATCAACATTTTGTGACAGGCTGGCACCTCGTCGGATGTTCTTCAGATAGAATGGAATGCCTCCCATAATCATATAGCATTCAGCAATCTCCTTGTCCTCCATAATGATGTCGCGGCTTCTGAGATATTCCTTGCATTCTGCCAACGTGAACGGACGGATATAAATCTTTTGTGTTACACGGTTGTGCAGCCCGCCTCGATTCTTCAGTATCTTCTTGGTTATCCATGAGGTGGCAGAACCGCATACAACAAGAATCAGGTCGTTTTGGGTGACGGCCCAGTCGTTCCAGAAATGTTCTAACGCAGAAACAAGATTACTACCTCTGGAATCCATCCAAGGAAGTTCATCGATGAATACCACTCGCTTGCCTTTAACGCGAACCTGTTCTAGCATGTCGCGAAGCATATTGAAAGCCTCATACCATGTGCGTGGCTTTTTATATTTTGTGCCACTACCATATCTATTGAGCGATACTGTGAAGTTTGCCAACTGCTCGCGTTTGCTTTTCTTGGCAAGACCAGTCAGTTTAAATGTATATTTGTCACCAAAGAATGTGTTGACAAGGAACGTCTTGCCAACTCGTCTTCTGCCGTACACAACGACAAACTCAGCTTCTTTTGATGATACGATAGACTCAAGATGCTTTAATTCGGCATCCCGTCCAATCAATATATCTTGCTTCTGTTCCATCTTTATGTTATTTATCTGGTGCAAAAGTAACGATAATTAGCGAATCCACAAAGAAAAATGCAAACTTTCGGGCTAAATCCATTGTTTTTATCCACTTTTAGCCCCCAAGTCTGCATTATCTGCATCTTCTCTTATATCTCACTAATCATTTCTAGGCTTTATAACAAGTCCTTTCTGCAAACTTTTGGGCTAAATCCAAGAAAATAATCCACATTTAGCCCGAAAGTATGTAAAGGATTACTTGTTTTCCTGTTATGCAAGTTATTTGGGAAACTGTATAGTGAACCGGGTGAGACGGTCTTCTGGACCTGTGAGTAAACTAAACGTACAATGGTGCGAAGTAAGGATGTCACGGATAAGCAGAAGTCCGAGACCTTGGCCCTGAGGCTTAGTGGAGAAGAAAGGCGTGAAAAGGTCTCAGGAGTCAGGGAAGGAAAGGAGTTTCTTCCCTGATTTTTCAAACAGATATAGAAGATGAAACTCAAGAGCGGCAGCGAGACGAAAACCGCCAACCTCGGCAACAAGAGTCTCGGCGTAAGCTTCAAGATTTTCAACGTCACCCGCACTGCCAACTAATACCCATTAGCGGAGTCCTCTCTCGTAAAAGACAGCCTAGTTATAGTCTTTGGGACAGGCACCTGGGTATGAGGAGCCACACTCAAGTACCTGTCCCAAAAACTATTCTGAATTGACATGATGATATAATAATTCTTAAAATTCACAAGTTTGTGATTCACAAGTTTGTGAAGTTGTGTTTTTTTTGCTACCTTTGTCCGCAAAAGCTTACAAATACAACACGTTATGGAGAAGAGTTTTGTCTATGGAGTAGCTGTAACAGACTACAATTTCACAGGGCGTGTGGAAGAAACCCGTCGACTGAAACAGAATTTTGAGAATGGTATCAACTCTATTCTCATATCACCTCGTCGTTGGGGTAAGACATCTTTGGTGGATCATGTCTGCCGACAGTTGGAAGGAAGCAATATCATTATTGTTCGATTGGACATCTTCGGATGTAAGAGCGAATATGACTTCTATAATGTCATGGCTGCGGCAGTTCTAAAACAGACGGCCACCAAAGTTCAATTATGGATGGATGAAGC